>Ga0302320_10021502_pt1 | contig 12796 bp, 9 predicted proteins | sample Bog_T0_3_FD_202130 | JGI IMG/M metagenome (GOLD analysis project Ga0302320, IMG submission 202130) | Peat permafrost microbial communities from Stordalen Mire near Abisko, Sweden - Bog_T0_3 | ecosystem: Environmental > Terrestrial > Soil > Wetlands > Peat | place: Sweden: Abisko, Stordalen Mire...
GATCCACATTTGCACACGCACTGCATCGTATTCAACGCACTTTTGACGCGGTGGAAAAATCGTTGGAAGGCGCTGCAAAATTACGAACTGTTGCGGGCGAGAAAGTTTGCCGAGAACGCTTATTATCACGAATTCGCCCGCGAGCTGCGGAGTTTCGGCTATCGAATCCGCAACCTGCCGCGTGGTGACTTTCAAGTGGAGGGTGTTTCCGAAGAACTCTGCCAGCGGTTTTCCAAACGAGATGCGGAAATTGAGGCAGCCTTGGCAAAGCTGCTGGCGGACCACCCGGAACTTGGCGACGCGAAAATCGCGGCACTCCGTGCCAAACTCGCCACGGAAAAGCGAACGCGGAAACAGAAAGATTTAAGCCGGGCCGAACTGCGGCAACTTTGGGAGGCGCAGTTAAGCAAATCCGAGCAGGCTTTGTTGCGCCGCCTTCCAGAGCAGCCACAGAAAAATGCGCAAGAGGATAACCGGGTCAGTGTCAGCGAAGTGGTGCATTGGGCTGAAGAACAACTGTTCGACCGCAATTCGGTCGTGCTGGAATGTCAATTGTGGCAGCAGGTATTGGAACGGGCACGCGCGGAGAGCTTCACGGTGGCTGAACTCAAGGAACTCACCAGCCAGCGCAATTACATCCGCAATCCTGAACACCCAACATAGTGACGTTGCGCGAAGTATTGTCCCGCAAGATGGAAATTGTCCAGAACGTCAAGGACGGCGTGGGGGGTGCGGCCCAATCGTTGAAAATCCGCGACTAGCTAATCCGAGATTAGATGATGAACAACGCAAAGCTTTGGACGCATTATTGCATTGTACCAACACCGTCTCACTGTTCCGGGGCGGAGCTGGCACGGGCAAAAGTTTTGAGCTCCGTGCGCTGGACGCGGAAATCCAGCAATCTGGGCGGCACGACATTGTCCTTGCGCCGCAGCGCCAGCAGGTCGTGGACATGGAAAACGCGGCATTCCCGTCGCTCACGAAAATTGCCAATTTTCTGATCAAGGGTGAACTGGCTGCCGGTGCGGTCATCGTTGTCGATGCGGCCTGTTTCAAAACAGGGAGCCTGGTTAATTGTTCGCAAGATTTTAACTTTCCTTCCCGATCGAGGATGGGTACCGGATCAAAGTGTGGTGCTTAGACATAAGCCTTTAAACCCCCGCTCACAATCTCTCGAGCAACAAAGATCCCACATGGGCTAGCTGGCTCCCATTCATCGGTGCCGGTTCCAAGTCAGGGCCAGTGGAGCAATAGCCAGATCAGGCAGCGGCAAAATCAGGAAACCACCCAGCGTGATGGGAAGCCACAAGTCTGAATGACGCATCGCGCGGCAAACTAAACCTGCGTAGCCGGTTACAAAAAAGCCCGCAGCCAGCCAGCCGCAGGCAATCCAACCTACGCAACCGGAGGTTATGACATTCTGCCGTAACCCCCGGGAAAAAATGGCAAAGGCAACAGCGACCTTGGCTACCAACGCCACGAAGAATAGCTCCGGCAGCCAATGCAGCAGCGCTGCCTGGAAATCGCTGTTGAACTTCGCCGCCGTAAAGAGGCCGACCAATGCAATGGCGGACGCCGCCTTCCAGCCGGTGAATATTCCAACCACCCAGCGCCGACCCGTCAGACCAGCGCCAATCCCGGCAACCAGGTTTTTCCACGTATAAAGAATTAGCAACAGCAATATCGGCACACATCCGATCGCGGTTGTTACAACATGAAAGGGCGAGACATCGGGGATTAGTGATATCAGCCAGTGCCGCTGCAGAACCACCAGCCAGAAAGCGGCGACGACCAGAACAGTCAGCCAGGTCAGCGCGCTGGAGGCCAGCGCCATAGCCAATTTTGCTATCACCAAGCCCCCGTTGGTTATGGGACGAGCGCCGATGTAAACCGGAAGTGCATTGGAAGCTTGCAGCTGATCAAACCGCGCGATGGTAGCGCCCATCATACTGGAAATGACGAGTGGGACCAGCAAAGTCAGGATTAGGAGAATCTTTACGAAATCCGCACCCTGTGCGGGCACACCCGATTGTTGATTGACCAAAAAAATGAGGGGCAATATAACAAACATTATTCCGCTTGTGATCCCTGGTAGAATTAACCCCTGGCGCCGCCATTCCAGCCAAAATTGCCCTGCGAATGCGGAACCAAACTTTCCGCGCATGCCGGTCGTATGGAATGAAGGCCATCGGTTCCAGAAAAGGTTGAGCCGCGATGGGCCATCCCACTTTCCCTGCCGCATTAGTCCCAGGCCGGTCCACGCCGTGAGCACCGCCGAGACCAGCAAGACAACCAGAATCAACCATTGCCAGCCGGACAGGCTGTTCGGCAACAGCGGCAGAATCCCGACCCCCAGATGAATCAGTGCCACGATCAGCATGATTAGCGACCGGCCCGGCATCAACGGCAGGCTCCAGGCCAGGGCCTGCATCCACCAAAAGAATGAGACAACAATCGCGCCCAGCCAGTAAGGGTTCAGCGCGCTCGTATGTGCCAGCGGTTGCAAAATATATTGGTTCCAGATGAGGAGAACCGTTGCCACAATCGCGCCGCCGACCAGCATCGGCACTAGGACCAGTCGAAGTGTGCTGACCGGTTTTAAGAGCAGCCGCGCGGGATAGCCGAGTTGGATTTTCCGAGCGTCCGCCTCAATGTAACCGAAACAAGTCAGGAGATCAAAATAAGCGCCCAAGAAACAGCTCAGCATCACCATAACCAACACCCGTTCGACGACTTGATTAGTACCATGTTGGATCCAACGGACACAGAACAAGCTTACCATCAGGGCGATGGTGTGGAACGCAAAGTTCACTTTGCGTCGGCCCCAGATTTCCCAAAGCATCGCACCTATGGGGGTTTGCCAACCTGATGTGCCACCGTGACTCATCAACTCCCTTTCCCCCCTGCGCGCGCTACCAGGATTTCGTCCAAGGTGGGGGTTCGTTCCTCGACCACTCTGGCACCGATCAGCGCCGCAGCCGTTACCAAATCTGTCCGCGAGCCGCCAAACAACACCCGCCATTCGGAACCAAAACCCGTCACCGCGTGAGCCCCGAGCAACACAGGTGACGCACCCGGCGGCTGTGCGAACGCCAACAACGCCGAAATATGTCCCGCTCGAACTTCCTCCGTCCGTCCGTTCAATACCACGCGACCTTGATGCAACATCACCACGTGATCTGCCACCCGTTCCACCTCATCAAGCAAATGAGAAGAGAACAGCACCGTGCGACCCTCATCGGCCACCGTGCGAATGATAGCCTCCAGGATGTCGCGGCGCACCACTGGATCCAAACCTGAGCTGGGTTCGTCCAAAATCAATAACTCCGGACGGTAAGCCAGCGCCGCGAGTAAACCGGTTTTCGCTTGCTGCCCTTGCGACAGTGTCTTGATCTTTTGCACCGGATCCAATTGGAACTGATCCAGTAACTGTGAGGCATAACGCTCATCCCAACCCGGATAAAAGGCCTGCGTATAGCGGATAAACTCGCCTACGCGCATCCATCCCGGCAGGTCGCGCCGCTCGGACAAATAACCTACGCGGCTGAGGACACCCACCGGATCCAACACTGGATCCAAACCAAAAACCCTTACGCTGCCGGTCATAGCCTTGAGCGAACCGAGCAAATGTTTAATCAGCGTTGTCTTGCCGGCGCCGTTTTCGCCAACAAATCCCAGCACACTGCCGCGAGGGACAAAAATCGACACCTCATTAAGGGCCTTTTTCGTGCCGAACTGACGGGACAGGCCGCTAACTGCGATGATCGCTTCAGCCGAGGAGGGCGAGGGAAATTTTATCAGGGTTGATTTCATTGGCTTGATTTTGGTTGCATGGCGGCATCGCGCTCCCGCAAAAGAGCGATGACCTCATCTAGGCTTACGTCCAAGTGATGGGCATGGGTCAACAATCGGTCAGCCGGTTCGGCGAGCAGCCGGAGCTTTTCGCGGCGGGTCAAAAGCACTTTGACTTGGGCCAGCTTGGTGCCGAACCCCTGGCGCATCGTGAAGATCCCCTCACGTTCGAGTTCAAGGTAGGCCCTTGCCACCGTATTGGGATTGATCCGCAACTGTTCCGCCAGAACGCGGATGGGTGGAATATCATCGCCCAGTTTGAGACGTCCGGCGGCAACTAGATACTTTACCTGCTCTACAATTTGCTGATAGATCGGAGTGCCATCCTGAATGGAGATACGCAATTGCATTGCTGTATTAGCACATTAATACAGTAGCCCAAAAAGGTCAAGTCAAATCAATCGAAGCTGAATCTTTTATGTCGACAGGAAAACAGAATTGATCGGATACCGCACTTAGGTGGGTAAGGACCGCCGGGGCTTACGGCCATCGTACCTGAATGACCTTGCCAACTCGGCCATAGGCTTATTCTTTCTGACCGAAAGCCTAGCGGTCGGAGGTGGCATTGTCATTTTGTGTCCATTAATCCATTGAAATCGTCCGGCTCAGGGACAAAATGTGCGTTTGAAAAAATATCACAATATCGCCTGGCGCAAATAAAATAAGCGCTATCGCCACTGTCAACGGCCATTTGTTACTGTATGTATCGACTGATATATGCGAAATTTGTACCTTCGAGTAAGCCCCTGGCACTGGAGAAGTTCGAGCCGGTTCGTGTTTGAAGGATGTGGAACGCGCTGTGATGCCTGGCTTCATTCCGCTCCGTGGCAGACCGATACATCCCTCGGTGACTGGTTTACAACGAGCACTTGAAATATCAGCCAATTCACGTCCCGATGAGACCTTGGATCCAGAAGTAGAAGCAATGCTCCACCAATTGGGGGGTGGTTCACCATCAATGGTGAGGCGATTTACGGGATGCGTCTGTGGCTGGTTTACAGTGAAGGCCCGTTGAAACGTGAACCTGTCTCAAAATACTTCCCATTCAAATATGGAAATATCGCGGCCTGGGACGGTGGTTGGGAAAACCAAGCGCAAGTAGCGCGCTTTGGCCGTATGCTGGATAATTACTGGAGAGCCGACGATCGGGTGGGTTTGGCAGTCAGCAACGGTTTTCCAGGCCTGACCATCGCTCGAAGCCTCCTCGAAAAGAAAATAAGGTTTCCAGGCATATTCAAATCTTATTTCACTGCGCTGGAGTTGTTTTTCCGATCCAAGATCAATCTGAATCCAGGCGCCTCGAGCGTCAGTAGCAGCGGCCCACCGGGTTGCGTAATTGTCATCCAACACCTGCTTTGGTTGTGTAAGTCCTGACGCAGAACTTGAAGCGGTGGCGATGACTCCAAGATCCAGGCTGGCGAGGTTATTGCGACCTTCGTTGCGGCCTTGCACGAGGATTGGTCCTTGATGGGTTGGAAGCACTTTTTCAAGCAGCCCGTCGGCGGTAAAATGCAATTCGTCGATGCATACCTGCCGAAAGGCGGTTCCGTCGACGAATGGCACGCGCTGGCGACCATAAACAATGTAGACGTGATTATTCTGACGAAAAAAGGCATTGTGGCCCGGACTGATCACGTTGCGCTGGTAATCCGTGACGAGGATTGGGCTCGTCGCACCCTCTTGGAACGGCCCTAGGGGATGGTCGCTCACGGCGTAGCGGACTTGATAGGTGTCGCTAATAGTTTTACCATAAGAATAAGCAAGATAGTATCTCCCGTCATGCTTCATCATGGTCGGTGCTTCGAAATAATGTTCTGGGGTGACCAGCTTTACTTCACCATCAAAGCCCGAGAGATCATGCTGCAGTTTAACCCCGTAGCAGGCGCCATTCGTCCAATTCCAGCCCGATCCCCAAAATAAATAAGCACTGCCATCTTCGTCAACGAAAGCATCCGCGTCGATCATGTGATAACTTGGGTTGAAAGCCGCCGAAATCAGCGGCTGATGACCAAGTGGATTGTGCCACGGGCCGAGCGGGTGGTCCGCGACGCCGGTCCATATTTCGCTGCCGACCGAGACGAACATGTGAAAGCGTCCGTCGCTTCCTTTCACAACGGAAGGCGCCCAAACCTTGGCCTCCTTGGAGGTCGGACTGGTGCAGGCTTGTTTGGTCGGCCAGTTCAAGACTTGATAGTGCCAATGCTTGAAATCGCTCGATTCCCAGCAGCCAACCGTGTCCCCGCCCCAAGGATCAATTGTCGCATAAATATAATATTTGCCTGCGGCTGCCAGTACTGTTGGATCGGCATAGTAACCTGGAATGATGGGGTTGGCCGCGTGCGGCATATCCCAAGTATCGTTGATAGGCTGGTCGGGTGGCGGATTGGAGGCTTTGCCCGCAGGCTGGCCAAGACACCGCCCAACGGGCAAGAGCATCAGCCCGATTAAGACTGTCCTTTTGAAGCCGGGCATGGATGAGTTAAAAGTCATAGTTTAATTTCCAGTCGGGTAGGATGGGTAACAGTTGCGGCTCTAAAGATGGCTTTCTGGTGAATATTCTCATCGCTGAGCCAAATTGTGCCTCCTGGCCAGGGCCTTCATTTTGATTGAGGAGCGGCACGAGTACTCTCTGCGGAGTCATCGGCACTTTTTAAATCTCGATCCAACGCAGCTCCGTCAAAAGGAACTACGATAACCTTACTGCCGTGAGGCAGGTTGCCCGGGTCCTGCTCTTTCGGAACGTCAATCACGGCGAAAGTGAAATAGGTTACGTGGCCATTCTGAAGGAAAACGTTGGGTCGTTCGATCTTATTCCAATGATTTACAGTGCCGTCGGTATACCGAAGAAAATCCGCTTGCGGATCGTAAGCCAGACCCCGGTTTTTCCAATTGCGAATACCATCGGGTGAGGTCAGGAGGTAGGCCTTGCGCTCGCTCCAGCAGTTGACCGTGACGTGATACAGTCCGCCGCTATACCAGATCACCGGGTCTTCAAGATTATAGTGTGGAAAGTCCGCAATTGCGTCGTAAATCCCGGGACCTTGGATTTCGTAGGGCCCCAGAATGCCGTGATTGCTGATCATGATTTCTCCAGAACGACCAATTATTTCGAAGCGCCCATCCGGCCGAATCATGATACTCACGTTTGAGGCCTGCCAATCCGGCTCACCTGCCACCTTTATGGAGCCAATCTGTTTCCATGATCCATCCAGCGATTTCGACACAAATACATCGCCCGGTCGGGTTTCACTCACAACCACAGCATAGTTGCCATCGGGAAGCGTCAGGGCCGTCACATTGTGTCCTTTGCCAGCTTCATTATCCGGCCACAGCAGACCTTGATCCACGTAAGGGCCGGTGGGGGTCTCGCTTACGGCGCTGATCGCACAAGAACTCCACCATCCGTTGTGCCCTTTGGATTGTGCCCAACGGCTCGCAAAAAGGTGGAATTTACCGTCTGGTCCGGCAATGATTTTCCCATCCCAATAATACCACTGTTTCAAGGATGGGTCTTCCAGGCCATTCAAGGCATCGCGCGGGAGCACCCCTGCGGCGCCCCAGGTATTTGTTGTGAGTTGTCCGTGAATTGGCATGGGCAGAAAATAATCGATCATGGTTTTGTTGGCGGCAGAGCAGGGTAGGGCCAAGGCAGCGTCGGTGATCAAGAAGAAGGCTGCGAGAATCTTTGTGGTTTTGCTCATAAAATGTTCATTTTTTAGTCTCAGACAGATCATATTTTCATTGGGCTAGAACCGTACGCTTCTTCCCAATGGTAATTCCTCTCCTCAACTCCCAAAAGCCAATGGGCCGGGGCTGTGTTGTATAACCAGTCGAGTGGTTCAGCGCCTCCACCAGCGCCGCCAGACAGGGCAATTTGCATCGCCATTTGAAACAAGGTTTTCTGCTCTGGTGTGATTGTTCGTGGATCGACGGAGATAAACAAAGGCGCCCCGCTGCGAGCGACGAGATCCAGGAATTGACGGTCGAGGTCCCAAGGGGTCTGGTTCGTATGCGCTGCACAGTCCGGATCGCACGCGAAGAAAGTGCCATTTTGGGCCAGACGATAAGCCAAAGTATTAATTCCCATACGCCGCGTGCGTTCCCAAACGTGACCAGAAGTATCATCGCCCGCGCGCTGAATTTCAAAAAGACCGGCTCCGAGATGGCCGATGGTGTTGCAGCCAAGGAGTAACCCATCGCCGATGGCAGCGCGTAAATTTTGATAATGCCTTAAAATGATTTCCGCGTTTGTGAGCGTTTGATCCTGAAAATGCCAGCCGTCCTCGGTCAATTCAGCCCCCATCTCAAACCCCCATTTCCCCAAGATGTCATAGGTTGAGAAATCATGTTTTATCAGATCGTAGCCCCAGGAGCGGACCCGGGCCACGTCTGCGTGGATGAGCTCGAGATTTTCCGGTAAGGTTAGGTCAAGTGGCTTCTCCTGCGTATTGACCGGTCCGGCGCGGAGACGGCTGGGGTCGTCCACAATTGTTAGAGCCGTTGGCCGCATCCAGATTCCTGGCCGTACGCCGATTTTTCTGAGGTCGGCGGCCAGTCCGGGCATGTCCGGAAAGCGCTTGGCATCCCCCTTTTGCCAAGGACCCCCCGGGCAAACCGAACCCGGTGTCCAGCCTGCGTCAATTACGCAGAAGGGTCGGTTATGATGGTCGCCCGCCAACTCACCGAGAAATGTGGCGTCGCGCCGGATGGCGTCAGCATCAAAGTCTCGTCCGTAAGCGTAATACCAGTTGTTATTTCCGCAGATAGGTTGAGAAGGAAGCCGGGGCGACGGACACATCAGCTGACAGAAACGGGTTATTGCAGCTGTCGGGGTGATTTCCTGGTCACTCGTGTGAGAAATTATCACAGCAGATTTTATTTCACGTTTTCCCGGTCGTGATGGACCGCCGCCATTCCGGAAATCCAGCCAGAGCGATATCCCGGCCGCATCAACCATCCAAAAACAGAGCGCGGATGGTTGGGTCTTTACACCGGCCAGAAAAGTGCGTCCGCTCGACGCTTGATGTGCCGCAAAATACCACGGCATGATCCGCTCGGGTTGGCGAAACCGCCATTGCAAATCTCCGTAACCCCTTTCCCATGCGTCTCCCAGGAAAAGTGTGTCGAGAGGAAACTCCGTTTCCCAGCGCAAAACCACTCGTGAAAGTGGTCCGGTCGGACAACAAACGCGCACCTCCTGTCCCGCCGTTGTGGTGATAAGATTCACGACCGCATTCCCAGAGGTGAAACGCGAACCCTGCCGCTCGGTTGATTTAAGCCCGTACCCGTCCTGGTCAATCAAGATGCGTTTAGGGAGTTCGGCCAGTTCGGCCAGTGGTTGTGAATTCCTTAGAGGGGGGTCGGGTTTATCGGTGGCGCGAACCGGCGAGGCCGAATCGAGCAGCAACGAGCCTAGACCAAGCGCGAGGGCATTGCCCAGAAAAGCGCGTCGGGAAGGAGAATTTGTGAAGCTAAAGGTTTTAATCGGTGACATGGTGAGGGCGATTATGGTTGGCCGAGAGAGCAGCCGGAGCCAGCGGCGTAACTACTGCCTTGGTCATGGTAATGGATTTGATGCTGCCGTCTGAATTGTAGTAATAACCTTCGAAAAAAGGCTTGTTTATTATAATAGTTGTTCAGCGCCGCTGAAAGACCGAATAGCCATAAACTCCGAAAGTCCTCAGATATAGGCCGGTTTGTTCGGGATCAACGCGAGTGTTTTGGGCCGTTTCGTCGCCGTTAAGCCAGCGTCCCGGCAACCATTTGCCATCTTGGTTGATGGTCTCAACCGTACTGCTCAAAACCACCTTGCCACGCGTCGGATCAGTCGGCTTAAAAACGACCGTCATCGGTCCACCGACAAAGACATAGGCGCCCGGCCTGGCGTTGATGGCCAGACGTAGAGGAGAAACATTGGTGAAAGTGAAGCTGCCTCCGGCAGAGATGCCGAACCCTCTAAAACTGCCCCAACCACCGGCAGGGTCGGTCCGGATACCATATTTGATCAGCAATGTGTAATCGCCCATATGCAATTCCTGAGGTTCGGCATTCGTGGCGTTTGTTTCATTCAGTAAAACCATCGTTCCTTTGCCTTGATTTTCAAGAATCACGGGCGCGAGGTATTGCAGCAACGCGTAAGTCTGGGAAAATGCATCCGGGGGCAGGGCCGTAGGCGCGACGGGAGCTTCAGTCGTGCCCTTCACTTCCGGCCTGCGACCGCCAAAACCACCCCGGCCACCGGCACGCTCGCGCTCAATGGCAAACGGCGAGTAGCCGATACCATTATACTTGATCAAGGCGATGAGAGAATTTCCCGGGGCAGAGCCGCCGGTATTGGCTTCGGGAATGAATAGCGGATTGCCGTTGCGGGTGTAACGGGCGCAGTCCCAATCGAATTCCGGGATGTAAAGATCGGGGGAAAGGAAATCCAGATTCGGGGCGCCAAAGCGCCAGATATCATTAACCTGCGGTACCGGCCCGCCGCTGGGATATTCGCCGGGGCGAGGGCAGCCGGGCTGTTGCTGCCAAGCGTTGGCATACATCGGGATATTGTATTCCGCCTTGCCCGCTGCTGCCACACGGTTGATAAAGGTAGAATAGCGCCAGGCCATGAAGCATTCGTCCGAAGCCCAGTTTAACTGCTGCCAAAAAATATTCTTTTTTTTGGCTGTCAGGTCGGGCCCCCAGAGTTTATAGCTCGGCGATTTACCGGGTCCAAATACCTCTTCCCAGGTGCCGGAGGTCTTATTGCCATTCGCGGCCCACGATTCAAGCAGTTCCGGCGCGAGAGTGGCTTTGTGCTGAGCAAGAGAATTCATTAGCTGCTTTGGCACCGACTTAGCAAAAGCCGCGTTCGCAGCCGGACAGCGATCCCGCGAATCACCGAGGATGCCCACCTCGTTTTCCACCTGCATCATTAGAACAGTGTGATTCATTCCATCCACCTCGCGTATGTGGCGCATCAAGGCAGCGAACGCTTTGGCGTCGGCTTTGCAAAGATCCTCGCTGAACGTCGATAGGATGTTCAGCGTATTGCCAAAGCCGTCCTTGGCCCAAGGGAAACGCTGTGGATTGTTCTTCACCCAGTCTGGAGGATAGGATGACTGGCCGTTTTTCCAGCTGGCAAACCACAAGAAAACCAGGTGCAGCCCGTTGGTGCGCGCACCGTAAATACAGTTGTCCACGGAACTGAAATCGAACTTCCCCTCCTCCGGCTCGATCATCTGCCAGGTGACAGACGCGATTACGGTATTAAGGTTGCGGCGCGCGAGCTGCGGCCAGATTGGCTCCATCCACGCGGCACTCGACGCCGAAGAATTGCCCAGTTCTCCGCCAAGCACCAGAAATGGCCTGCCGTCGACGATAAGTTGCTTTACGCCGTGGCGTAATTCCAAATGCGGATCAAGATTTTCCGAGCCGGTTGCCGCCAATCCACAAGCACAGGCGGTCATGATGATTATTAAAAGCTTTTTCATTTAAAGATACGTTGTGAGAACCAATACAAATTATTTTTCCATTCCGGCGTGTCATGAGCATTGCCGTCCACATTCCAAATATGGGCGACCTGGTGAGCCATGAGGTAGCCATGTACGCCCTGACTAATGCGGATGAGCCCATCCCGGTTTCCGGAGGAAAGCCACAAAAGCTTCAATTTCCGGTTAACCTCGGCGGGGTTGGGCACCAGGTCGGAGGGCGGTTTCGTATTAGGTGCCGAGGAAAATCCCCCGATCCAAGCAAAGGTGTCGAGATGGGCCAAGCCAATATTCAACGACTGACCACCCCCCATAGAAAGCCCGGCCAGAGCGCGGCTTTCACGATTCGTAAACACTGAATAGCGAGCTTCGATGGCTGGAATAACGTCATGCAGCAAGTCGTTTTCGAAATGGGCGAAAGCGGGGGCGGCTCTGAAAATGTCGCCCTCGGCCCGGTCGTTTGTTTGCGCCCGGCCATTGGGCATCACCACAATCATCGGCACGATCTTCCCCGCCGCCAGCAGGTTGTCTAGGATCACGCTCGGCGGGGCGTAACGCTGCCATTCGGTCTCGTCGCCGCCGATACCGTGCAGCAGATATAGCACCGGGTATTTTTTATCCGGTGAGTAATCGGGCGGGGTGTAGACTTGCATTCTGCGCTCCGTGCCCACCGTCTTGGAATAATATTCAACCATCGCCAAGGTTCCGTGGGCGATATCGTTGCGCGACACGTCGAAGCCTGCAGGCGGATTCGGAAACGCCGGCTTGTCGTCCGGATTGAGCACGATCGAGCCACCAAATCTTCCGGCACTATTGGCTGCGTGATTGTCGGCGCTGGCATTGCTGGAAGCCGGAGGAGAAAGAGCTGCGGTCTCACCGCAAACAACCGCTGTTTGCAAGCACATTACTGCCAGCAAACTGAAGCTCATATTCAGGAAAGCGACGCTTGATTTACTCAGGACTTTATGATTGCGAATCAGATTATTCATTGGCTGATGAGGGTGAGGTTGGCTGTCTCCAGGCCGGCGGCTTCGGCTTTCAAGTTGATCGCCCCACTATTCATGGTTGTTTGCACAATGGCTTGCGCAAAGCCATTGAAGGCGGATCGGCTGTTTGCCTTGTCAGGTTCGTGGCTGGTGGGATCGCCGTTTCCCACCCCGATCAATTTGGCGGGGCCGGTCAAGGAGAACATTATTTTGTTATTTGCCGTTGGTACAACGCGGCCTTGCGCGTCGACAATGGCCACGGTTACCACCGCCAGATCGTTGTTGTCGGCGGCAAGTACCGCGCGGTCAGCGGTCAGGCGGATTGCAGCCGGTGCGCCGGTGGTTTCGACCTCCGTCTCAAAAAGCTTGCCATCACGCAACCCTTTGGCGACGAGTTTACCGGGCTCATATTTTACCTTCCATTCGAGGTGATGGTAGGGGGTAACCGTCTTCCTGCCCTGTGAGACTCCATTCAGGAACAGCTCC
>Ga0302320_10021508_pt1 | contig 12793 bp, 5 predicted proteins | sample Bog_T0_3_FD_202130 | JGI IMG/M metagenome (GOLD analysis project Ga0302320, IMG submission 202130) | Peat permafrost microbial communities from Stordalen Mire near Abisko, Sweden - Bog_T0_3 | ecosystem: Environmental > Terrestrial > Soil > Wetlands > Peat | place: Sweden: Abisko, Stordalen Mire...
ATTTAAGGGTGCTATTGAATTGGGAGAACCCCCGGCTTTGCCGGGGTGGCAGTAGAAGTTCGACATTTACAGGAATCGCTTACGGCTTGTGATTTTCTATTCTTCCAGCAAAAATATTTGAGGGGTGCAGAGCATGAGCGCCGTCCCTACGGGACTGCGGATGAATTGTTGGTCACGCCCACCCCACGCTACCACCCCAAGAAACAAAGACCGTTTCTTGGGGACCCCGGGTAAAGCGCGGGGCTAACGACCACTGCGCCTACGGCGCGGGGCGGCGGGCTGCTGCCAGCATGGAGCGATTCTACACAGGCCCCTTTGAGGGGCCACCAACCATAAAGCCTCCGGCTATGCCGGAGGATATTTACATTGCTGTGGACAAGGCATAGAAGGTGTGTTTATGATCGGGCCATTCTCTTTATAACTCAGCCTTTTTAATTTTCCCTTGTGGGGAGCTTAACGGAGGCATCACTATGAGAAAGTCAACCGGCTCTTTCCGGAGCCCGGCTGTGCGCCTGCTTGCGCTTGCGCTTTTGTGTGTTCCAGCGATGGCCCAGACGGCCGAAACCGCCGGCACGAGTTCACAGGTGGTACCGCAATGGTCGCGGTTCGAGGGAGCGGCGCAGAGCCGAGCCAACGATACAGTGGAGATGGTGTTTCGCATCTATGCAGCGCCGGAAGGGGGCGAGGCGCTGTGGAGCGAGACGCAGCGCGTGGCCGTGGGCGCGGACGGACGGTATGCCGTGGTGCTGGGGGCAGCCTCACAGGCAGGGTTGCCGCAGGCGGTGTTTGCCGGCGGACAGGCCCGGTGGATGGGCGTGAGCATCGAGCGCGCGCCGGAGCAGGCGCGGGTTCCATTTACGTCTGCGGCGTATGCGATGAAGGCCGGGGACGCGGAGACGCTGGCTGGCGTTCCCGCGGCGCAGTACGTGACGCAGAACCAGCTTCGCGCCAGCGGCATTGCGCCGCCGGGTGCTGGATCTGCTTCAAGCCCGGTGGCCGGCAAGGTATCGAGCGATATTCGCAGCAAGCATGCTGTGACCGGCGCGGGCGCTGCCAATACGATTCCGCTGTGGACAGACTCGGCGGGCACGCTTGGCAACTCGGCATTGGCCCAGTCGGGGCTTGACCTTAACGCAGCGGGCGCGTTTACAGCCCAGACCGCCTACACCACGGACTACTCCGCCGCTGTGAACGGGAACGAGAATTCCGCGACGGGATTTGTTTCGGGCGTGAGCGGATACGCCGCCAGCACCACGTCCAACGCCGCAGGTGTGAGCGGGTACGAGGGCGCCACGACAGGATCGGTTTACGGAGTTATGGGAGGCACCGCCAGCACCACGGACACCGCAGCGGGTGTGAAAGGCTACGAAACAGCCGGGACGGGAAGTACCAGGGGCGTTTTTGGATTAGCCTCCAGCATCACGAACGGCGCCTCGGGCGTGCTGGGTTTTGAGAACGGCGCGACGGGCCAGGTGTGGGGCATGAGCGGAAATGCCATGAGCTCGGGCGTCAGCGGAGCCACCATGAGCGCGGGCGGTGCCGCGGGCGTGAACGGCTGGGAGGGCGCTTCGACGGGGCCAGTTGCGGGCGTGCGCGGGTCTACCGGGAGCACCGGCGCCACTTCCGCGGGCACATACGGTTGGGAGTACGCGACGACCGGGCAAGTGTACGGCCTGAGCGGGCAGGCAGACAGCACCGGCGCCGGAGCGGCGGGCGTTTACGGCAACGAGACCGCAACTACTGGGTCGACGGCGGGGGTGATGGGAGTGGCTGCCAGCAACAGCGGGGTGGGCGTTCTGGGCGAGACCACGGCCGCGGGGGCGACCGCGGGTGAGTTTGTGAACGCGGCCGGCTCGGGGCTGATTCTTGCAGGTCTCTCAAACTCCACGAAGGTCTTCTCGGTGGACTCGAGCGGCAACGGCACCTTTGCCGGCAACCTGACCGTCAACGGTTCGCCGCTGAATGCGGCCTACGCGCAATTGGGCGCACCGAATACGTTCACCTCGGGCAACATCTTCACCAAGCCGATTACGTTCGCGGCGGGGCAGACATTTCCCGGCGCGGGCGGCGGCAGCACCATCACCGGCGTGACGGCCACCAGTCCGCTGACGGGCGGAGGAACCAGTGGCGCGGTGACCGTGGGGCTGAACACGGCGACTCTTGAAGCAACACTGAATGGGGTTTACGCGCAACTGGGAGCGGCGAATACCTTCACAAAGCCGATCAAGTTCGCAGCGGGGCAGGCGTTTCCGGGCGCGGGCACCATCACAGGGGTGACGGCCAGCGGGCCGCTGACCGGCGGAGGAACCAGCGGCGCGGTGACCGTGGGGCTGAACACGGCGGCGCTGGAGACCACGCTGAACAGTGTGTACGCGCAACTGGGAGCGGCGAATGCCTTCACCAAGCCAATCACGTTTGCGGCGGGGCAGGCGTTTCCGGGTGCGGGCACCATCACAGGGGTGACGGCCAGCGGGCCGCTGACGGGCGGAGGAACGAGCGGCGCGGTGACGGTGGGGCTGAACACTGCCACGCTGGAGACCACGCTGAACAGCGTTTACCCCCGGTTGGGCGCGGCGAATACGTTTGCGGGTAACCAGACCATCACGGGCAACCTCAACGTGACCGGCAAGATCACGAAGGGCAGCGGGTCGTTCAAGATCGATGATCCGCTGGAGCCGGAGAAGAAGTATCTGTCGCACTCGTTTGTTGAGTCGCCGGACATGATGAACGTGTACAACGGGAACATTGTGACGGACAAGCATGGCGTGGCGACGGTGGTGTTGCCGGATTACTTTGAGGCGTTGAATCGGGACTTCCGGTATCAGTTGACGGTGGTGGGGCAGTTTGCGCAGGCAATTGTGGCGAAGAAGGTTGCGGGCAACCGGTTTGTGATTCGCACCAGCAAGCCTGGGGTGGAAGTGTCGTGGCAGGTGACGGGTATCCGGCAAGATGCTTATGCGAATGCGAACCGGATTCCTGTGGAGGAGGAGAAGCCGGCGGAGGAGCAGGGGTATTATCTGCATCCTGAGGCGTTCGGGCAGCCTGCGAGCAAGAGCATCGCAGCGGCGCACCAGGCGCAGGCGTCAGCGAATGAAGTGCAACTGAGTCAAAGGTAGCTGTAGAGTCATTCTGGAAGCCCTGGCCGCAGTCATTGCGGCCAGGGAACTGGAATTCCGTTGACAGTGCCGGGAGGCAGTGCCACGATCTAGCTGGCCCTCCACCTTTTCTCATTCTTCGATACATTCAGGCATTTTAAGATTCCCATAGATGTTGACCTGACGGAGGCCTCAACGTGATGAAGCTGCCCGGCTCTATTCAGAGCCTCTCCCTGCCTGCGCTTGTCCTGCTTGTGATGAGCATTCCAGCGATAGCTCAGACCGCGGAAGTGGCGGCGGTGAATGCGTCGGCCGCTGTCCGGCTCACTGTTCCGCAGTTGGCGCGGTACGACGGGGCGGCGGAGGGCCGGGCCAGGGACACGGTGGAGATGGTCTTCCGCATCTACTCATCGCAGGAGGGCGGCGAGGCGCTTTGGAGCGAGACGCAGCATGTGAGCGTGGGCGCGGACGGGAAATACAGCGTGTTTCTGGGCGGCTCGTCGGAGGCTGGATTGCCGCAGACGGTTTTTTCCGGCGGGCAGGCGCGCTGGCTGGGGGTGAGCATTGAGCGGGCCGCAGAGCAGACGCGAGTGCCGCTGGCCTCGGCAGTGTACGCGATGAAGGCCGCGGATGCCGAGACGCTGGGCGGTGTTCCGGCGGCGGAGTTTGTGACGCAGGCGCAGTTGCGGGCCAATCCGCAGCTGCCGACGAGCGGCGCGATCTCGTCTGGAGCGGGCGTGGGAAAGTCTGCCAACGCAACCCCATCCAAAGCCAAGCCCAACGCCTCAGTCACCCCGAACACGGTTGCGATGTGGGCCACGGTGAACGGTTCCACAAGTCTTGTCAGCTCGGCGCTGGCGGTGTCTGGAAATGATTTCAATTTGCAATCGGGCACCATTGGCGCCGTGACCTCGAAGACCACGATCGTCAACGGCCTCAGCGCCGCGATCTACGGTTATTCGGGGGCCGCAACCGGGCCAGTCTCTGGCGTGACGGGAACTGCCGCCAGCAACACGGGCTCGGGTGTGACCGGCACTGAGTTCTCAGCGACGGGAGCGGTCAGTGGCGTGTCTGGAAGTACGAACAGCGTGACGGCGGGTGCCGCGGGCGTGAACGGATTGGAGTGGTCCAAGACGGGCGCGGTGTCTGGAGTTTCCGGAGAAACCACGAGCGCCGGGCCGGGCGCGGCGGGTGTCTACGGTGCAGCGTGGTCCTCAACGGGCGCGGTTTATGGTGCTGAGGGCCAGGCTTGGAGCTCGACAGGAGGCGCGGCGGGCGTATATGGGTATGAAGGCGCCACCACGGGACAGGTTTATGGTGTGAGCGGCGTGACGCCCAGCACCGGCGGCATCGGGGTCTTCGGGTCGTCGACCGCAACCTCGGGCAATGTTGCAGGAGTGATGGGCCAGACCTCAAGCAAAAACGGCATTGGCGTGATCGGAATCGCCAACGCGGCCGGCGGGACAGCCGGATTCTTTGTGGCGAACAATGGCGCGCAGGGGCTGGCTGTGCAAGGGGGCGCGGGCGCGAACCAATCCCAGGTATTCAAGGTCGACGCCAGCGGCAACGGCGCCTTCGCCGGCAACGTGGCCGTCACAGGGAACGGCTCATTTGCTCACAGTGTGACTGTCTCACAAAACGTAACCATCTCGGGCAACGTGACCGTGTCAGGCGGGCTGAAGGTCACCGGCCAGGTGACGAAGGGCAGCGGGTCGTTCAAGATCGACGATCCGCTGGAGCCGGAAAAGAAGTACCTGTCGCACTCGTTTGTTGAGTCGCCGGACATGATGAACGTGTACAACGGCAACATTGTTACGGACAAGCATGGCGTGGCGACGGTGGTGTTGCCGGATTACTTTGAGGCGTTGAACCGGGATTTCCGCTACCAACTTACGGTAATCGGCCAGTTCGCGCAGGCGATTGTTGCCCAGGAGATTGAGAAGAACCACTTTGTGATTCGGACCAGCAAGCCGGGGGTGAAGGTGTCGTGGCAGATTACCGGCATCCGGCAGGATGCTTATGCGAATGCGAACCGGATTCCTGTGGAGGAGGAGAAGCCGGCGGAGGAGCAGGGGTATTATCTGCATCCTGAGGCGTTCGGGCAGCCTGCAAGCAAGAGCATCGCAGCGGCGCACCAGGCGCAGGCGTCAGCGAATGAAGTGCAATTGAGCCAGCGGTAAGAGCGGTGTGCGTGGTATCCCAGGTCCCAAAAGCGGGACCTGGGGCACCCGGCTGGTGTGGTATCGCCGAAGCTCTCTGAAGAGCAACCGCAGATCCTTCGACTCACCACCCCCAAGCTGAGAAGCGCTTGGGGCCCCGTTCGCTCAGGATGACAGCGGGAATTTTGGCGTTAATTTGTGAGACACCACGCTATTCCTGGGTTGCGATGGCTGAGATGGCGCGGGTGCGCCACTTGCCGTTGGTGAAGTCAGGGAACTCGACAGGGGCGCTGCCGCGGGCTACGGAAGAGTAGCTGAGGGGCGCGATGACCGACCAGGCGGCGCAGTCGTAGACATCCATGTCAGGCGCGAGGCCGTTGCGCACGCACTCCAGCAGGCGGTAGAGCATAATGAAGTCCATGCCGCCGTGGCCGCCGACTTTTTTGGCGATCTCGCCTTCGCGCTTCCACAACGGATGCTGGTATTTCTTCCAGTCGTCGATGGAGCCGAACTCGTCTTCCTTGCTGACGCCTTCGATGTAGATGCGGGGCGGGTAGTCCTCAAAGATGCCCTTGGTTCCGGCGATGAGGTTGATGCGGTCGTAGGGGTGCGGGCTGGAGACGGCGTGCTTCACCGTGATGGTGAGGCCCTTGGCGGTCTTGATGAGCGAGGTGTTCATGTCGCCGCAGATGTACTTCTCGGCCTGGCGTGGGTCGCCGGGTTGCAGGTGATCCTTGCGCCACTTGTCGAGGCCGCGCTGGGGCGAGCTCATGGAGACGATGTGGCCGAACTTGTCGCCGCGCTGGATGCCCATGTAGTTGGCGACGGGGCCGAGGCCGTGGGAGGGGTAGAGGTTGCCGTCGTGGCGGGTGTGCTCGGTGCGGCGCCAGAGGCCTTCGCCCTTGTTTGAGAAGAGCTCACTGCGCAGGTCGTGAATGTAAGCGCCCTCGCCGTAGAGCAGGTCGCCGAACTCGCCTGCGTGGACCATGCGCAGGATGAGGGTCTCGTTGTAGCCGTAGCAGCAGTTCTCAAGCATGAGGCAGTGCTTGCGGGTTTCCTCGGATGTGCGGACGATGGACCAGCACTCTTCAAGGGTGGTGACGCCGGGGACTTCAATGGCTACGTCTTTGCCGGCCTTCATGGCGGCGATGGCCATGGGGTAGTGCCAGCTCCAGGGCGTGGCCGCGATGACGAGGTCAATGTCGTTGCGGGTGACCATGGCTTCGTAGTCATGGGGGCCCCTGGTGTAGAGATCGGGCTTTTTCTGGCCGGCGGCTACAACCAGGCCGGCGGCGTGCTCGGCTTTTTCAGGGACTATGTCGCAGACTGCTACGACCTGCGCGTCGGCGGCGAGCAGATTGCCCAGCAGGCTGGTCCCGCGGCCTCCGGCGCCGATGAGCGCGATACGCGGCTCGCGTTTGGCGAAGGCCACATCCATCATGCTGTGGTGGACGGTGGATTCGGCGGCGTGGGCCAGGTCGGCAGCGGATATGGTGGCGGCAGCAGCCGCGCCAAGTTGCATAAAGCGGCGGCGCGACCAGGCGCCGAGTTCGGAATTCAGGTCATCCATGCTCATGGTTTCTCCCCCGGTCATCCAGTCTAAATGGAATGGATGCGGGATGGAGCGGGAGCGTGTGGGGAGAGCAGATTCCCGAGGGAGAGAGCGTGGGATTTGAGGCGGGGAACCGGCGGGAGGGTGGATGGAGCGTTGGTGCCGGGTTACGCACGACGGCGCTCAACGGAACGATTCAGGAAGGGCAATCGCCTGGTTGAGCGCCGCGAAGGAGAGCGCGATTGGTGCTCTAGAGGACGCTGAATGTGAAGCAACTGGAGTAAGCTGAGCTGCCACCGCTGCCGGTGGCGTTGGCGCGCCAGTAGTAGGTTTTGCCATTGCTCAGGCCGGAGAGCGTGACAGAGGTGGTTGCACCGGGCGAGCCGACGGTGACGGCTGTTCCGCCGCAACTGCCGGTGTACGCCTGAACGGCATAGCTGGTGGCTCCGGTGACGGCGTTCCACTTGAGGGATGTGGAGGTGGTTCCGGCGGCGAGGCTGGCGGCATTGGTGGGCGTGGTCAGCGTGGGCACGGCAGGGGGAATCTTGGCGATGAAGTTGGAGCAACTGGAGTAAGGCGAGCTGCCGCCACTGCCGACTGCCTGCACTCTCCAGTAGTAGGTTTTGCCGGTGGTGAGGCCGGAGATGGCGAGGCTGGTGTTTGCGCCGGGGGAGCCGACGGTGACGGCAGTTCCGCCGCAACTGACGGTGTAGGCCTGAACGTTGTAGCTGGTGGCCCCGGTTACCGCAGACCACTTGAGTGTGGCGGAGCTTGTGGTGACGAATGCGGCATTGGTGGGTGATGTGAGCGAAGGGGTGGCCGGGGGAATTTTGGTGATGAAGTTGAAGCAACCGGAGTAGGCCGAAGTTCCACCTGTGCCGGTTGCACTGACGCGCCAGTAGTAGGTTTTGCCAGTGATGAGGCCGGTGAGGGAGACGCTGGTGCTTGCGCCGGGGGAGCCGACGGTGACGGCGGTTCCGCCACAACTGACGGTGTAGGCCTGGATGCTGTAGCTGGTGGCGCCGGTGACGGCATTCCACTTGAGCGTGGTGGAGGTTGTGCTCACCGTGGATGCGTTGGCGGGGGAGCTGAGCGTGGGCACGGCCGGTGGAATTTTGACGGTGAAGTTGTTGCAACTGGAGTAGGCCGAAGTTCCGCCTGTGCCGGTTGCACTGACGCGCCAGTAGTAGGTTTTGCCCGAGGTGAGTCCGGTGAGGGAGATGCTGGTGCTTGCGCCGGGGGAGCCGACGGTGACGGCAGTTCCGCCGCAACTGACGGTATAGGCCTGGACGCTGTAGCTGGTTGCGCCGGAGGAGGCGGCCCAGGAAAGGGTTGCCGAAGTGGTGGAGACGGTTGCGCCGTTGGCGGGGGAGCTGAGCGTGGGCACGGCCGGGGGGATTTTGACGGTGAAGTTGTTGCAACTGGAGTAAGCCGAAGTTCCGCCTGTGCCGGTTGCGCTGACGCGCCAGTAGTAGGTTTTGCCAGAGGTGAGTCCGGCGAGGGAGATGCTGGTGCTTGCGCCGGGGGAGCCGACGGTGACGGCAGTTCCGCCGCAACTGACGGTGTAGGCCTGGACGCTGTAGCTGGTTGCGCCGGAGGAGGCGGCCCAGGAAAGGGTTGTGGAGGTGGTGGAAACGGTTGCGCCGTTGGCGGGGGAACTGAGCGTGGGCACGGCCGGAGGGGTGGGCGGTCCGGTGCTTGAGAAGTTGTTGATGAAGACCGACACATCGAGCGAACCCCAGCCGGTGGCCAAGTCAAATCCAGTGCCGACCATGTAGCCGGCCTCGCCGCCGGAGAGGCCGCTGGGCCCCGGGTCGCTGTTGTTGCACAGGCTGGGTGTGCTCAAGGTGCAGGAACTAACTCCGCTTGTTGTCACTGTTACATCGTGGAATGCGGACGGCGTGGTGGCGGCCATTCCGTATAGTGCCGGGTTGAGGTTGCCCTGTGCGGCGCCTTTCTTCTGATCGAGGAGGGCGGCAATGCCGGCCATATCGGGCGCGGAGGCAGAGGTGCCGGAGAAGACTTCGAGGGAATTGACGCAGTTGCCGCCGCCGGCTATGAAGCAACCGAAATAGCCGTCGTGGCCTGCAGCGGTGAAAGCGATGTCGGGGGTGTAGCGCCCGGTCCGCGCGGAGGGCACGCCGGTTCCGGTCTGCCAGCTTGGTGTGGCGATGACTTTGCTGACTCCGCCGCCTGTTCCGGCAATTTGGGTTTGCGAGCTTGAGTTCATCGGCTCGTTCCAGGCGCCCTCGGGAATGTAGCTGAGGGCCGACACATGGCCAGTGCCCCAGTACGTTGAAGGATTGCTTGCGTCGTTGAATTCGGTTCCGCCGACGCAGGTGGCGTAGGTTGAGGAGCAGATGTAATTGGGGCTGATGGCCAAGGGGGAAGCGGGCGGCGAGGCATTGTGGGTGTCGCATCCGGCCGCGCCGGAGTCACCTGCGGAGACGAAGATCGAGATGCCTTCTCCGGCAGCCTGCTTGAAGAGCGTGTCCCAGAACGTTACGCTCGACGCATTCTGCGACTCGCAGGCTCCCCAACTGATGTCGATCACCTGAGCGGGGAGCGGAGTCTTGTTGACCAGGTACTGCGTGGGCGGGTCGATGCCACCGCCGGCCTGGGAGGAAACTACGAGCAAGATTTTGGCGCCCGTTGCCACACTGCCTGCGCGCTGCACATCGAGGGTTGCCTCGCCCTGGGCGGCGGGGTAGCTGCCCGTGTTTGTGGTGGTGGCCGCGCCCGGATCTTTGCCGCCGTAGGCGGTGGGAATAATCTCGGTGGGGGCAGGCACACCGGCTCCGAGGAAGTTGTTGAAGTTGGTGATGTCGGCAGCATCAATGCGCGACTCGCCGACGATGCCGATGGTGAAGCCGGCCCCGGTCAGGTTCGAGGGCAGATCGTAGATTTTTGCAAAATCGCCCGGCGCCACATAGTGCGCGCCAGAGCCACTGGTGTATTGCGGCGAGATGATGCGCTCAGCGTGCGCGCTGTGCTGGGGGCGCTCGACGGGGCTGTGCAAGCCGCGGATGGCCTTGATTGCCGGTGCCAGGGCACGGGGGACGACGGGCTCGGAAGCAGCCGCGAAGAGTTGCTCGCCATCGACGTTGTAGTACATGAAGTCAGTCTGGAAGGCGCGGGCCAGGTCGCCGGCGGTGCCAGCGATGCCGATGAAGATACGGCTTGGAGAGACCCAGGAGACCTTGAGGCCCTGGGATTCGAGCCAGCCGCTGAGGGTGTCGATGTCCTGCTGGGAGAGGCCGAACTGGTCGCCGATTTCGGCGGGGGTAAGCCAGTGATGGAACTGGGGCGAGTTGGGATCCTGCTGCTCGGCCAGGAGCGCGTCGAAGGCCTGCTCATTCTGAGCCGAGCGTGCGAGCACGAGGGTGACCTGGTTCATGGCCAGATCTGGAGGGACAGAGCCGATGAGGTTTTCGGGGTTTGCCCATCCCGGGACATGGCCTTTGAGGGTTTGAGTCTGGGCGGGATCGAGCACTTGCTTGATGACGTTGGGGGTCTGGCCGGGCATGCTTCCGGATTCGCTGGCTGCGACCGGGCCGGCGGCAGCTGCGGAGACGACGGCGAAGCCTGCCAAGACAATGGCCAATGCCGCAGCGCGACAGATGCCGGCCGTGGCCAGCCGGCGGCTCAACTTGAGGACCTGCATCGCGGGTTGTGGGGCTTCCTGCGCCGGATTGACAACGGGCGACAGCAATGACCGAACGGCATTCAACGCTGGGAAAAGCATATCCTCGACCTCTTTCACCGGCTTCTTGAGGAAGACCCGGGTTTCTGAGCCGGTCCTGGGAAGGACCGGACTTCTATCGCCAGCCGTTTTGTAAGGCCGGGCTACAATCGTCAGTCCCTTGAAAAGGGCGTTCGTGACAACAAAAACTCCCATGATCGGGACTGCATGTGAACGAACAACTTGCATTATCCCTTATATAGACGCAGGATGGCCGGAAATTCCTCTCTGGGGGTGAGCAAAAAAGCGCAGAACTCTCCCCTTTCGTAACCTGGTGAAAAAATGACCCAGGCGTCCGGGAGGCCGGGCAGGAGCCCATTCCTTTCCCATGGGAAATCCGGTAACCTGAGTGGATACGCATTGCCAACAGGAGATCCCCACCCGACGCATGGCCCAATCTGCCGCAACCCTGCTTTCCATTCCCTACCCGGCCGAGTTCATTCCCGGCGCCGTTTCTGCCGTGACCACCTGCCTGCGGATCGGCCGGGATGAAAAGGTTACGCTGATAACCGACCGCGCCACCGAGGCCATTGCGGCCGCCCTGGCGACCCAGTTGAACGGGCTTGGGTGCCCGTGGAACGCATTCATTCTGGAGGATTTGGGATCACGGCCGCTGGTGGATATGCCGGCTGCGGTGCTGGCCGACATGGAGAGCTCGCAGGTGTCGATTTTTGCCGTTCAGGTGCAGGCCAACGAGTTGCACTCGCGGATGCAGATGACGGATGTGGTGAACCGGCGGCATATGCGGCACGCGCACATGGTGAATATTACCCCGGAGATTATGTGCCAGGGGATGAGAGCGGACTTTAACCTGGTGGACCGGCTGAGCCAAAAGGTGTTGGATCGGGTGCGGCGGGCGACGCGGATCCGCGCCACCACTGCGGCGGGAACCGACATTACGGCGGAGATGAATCCGGGCTACAAGTGGTTCAAGACTTCGGGCATTATTTCGGCTGAAAAGTGGGGCAACCTGCCGGGCGGGGAGTGCTTTACCTCGCCTGGGGAAGTGAACGGGACCTTTGTGGTGGATGGGGTGGTGGGCGACTGGCTTTGCGCGCGCTACGGGTTGCTGGCCGCGACGCCGCTGACCATTGAGATTGCGGGCAACCGGATTGTTTCGTGCGCCAGCACGAACAAACAGCTCGAAGCCGATTTCTGGGCCTATACGCACACGGACGAAAACTCCGATCGCGTGGGCGAGTTTGCGATTGGCACCAATCTGGGCGTGGAGCGGGTGATCGGCAACATTTTGCAGGACGAGAAGTTTCCTGGCATCCACATTGCTTTTGGCAATCCGTACGGCGAGCACACGGGCGCGCCGTGGCGCAGCGGGACGCATATCGACGTGGTGGGACTGGGGTTCAACATCTGGCTGGAGTCGGAAAGCGGCGAAGAGCAGATCATGCGCGACGGGCGGTTTTTGATCGCGGCTTGAGGCGGGTGGGCCTGCATTTCCCGCTGGGGGCCGGGAGGCCCCCAGGACAGCCGGCCGGGAGGCCGGCGCTACAATTCCAGGCGGCCCATGAGCAATGCGCGCTAGGGCGTCGCGGGTTTGGGCGGCTGGCTGAGGAAGTAGTCAATGTCTTTGGCCGCCTTGGTCTGGACGCCGGGCTTGTCAAAGAAGCCCAGATCGCGGAACCAATCGATAAAGCGAAATTGCCATGTGCCGAACGGGGTCCCGTTGCGATCAGTGAGGCCGCCGCTCATATGGGATCCATCGCGGAGAGGGTCGCCGGGATGACGGCCGTTGCCGTAGATGTGCATTTCGAGATTGGGCACGCCGGCGGTGAGCATGGCGCGGAAGTAATCGTCGGCCCAGAGGGCGTGGATCTGGTCGTCGGAGCCTGCGCAGACTAAAAATGTGGGCGGAACATTGCGCGGAACCGGCGGGGCGGTGCGGTTGGGCGCGAAGGGCGTGGGGCCGGGATAAACCAGCGCGACAAAATCGGGGCGTGAGGAGATGCCGGCGAGCGGATCGGCGGGGCTGCTGTTGGCCTTGTCGAAGCGGTCATAGAAGACGGCCGCGCCGGAGGCCAACTCTGCGCCAGCGGAGAAGCCCATGATGCCGATTTTATGGGGATCGATCTTGAAGTCGGCGGCGTGGGCGCGGACCATGCGGATGGCCTGCTGGACGTCGTAGGTGGCGTCGGTTGCCACATCGTATCCGTCGCGGCGGAGGCGGTTGCGGAGAATGACGGTGTTGACGCCGTAGTTGAGGAAGAAGGGCACAAAGTCCGCGCCCTCG
>Ga0302320_10021510_pt1 | contig 12792 bp, 7 predicted proteins | sample Bog_T0_3_FD_202130 | JGI IMG/M metagenome (GOLD analysis project Ga0302320, IMG submission 202130) | Peat permafrost microbial communities from Stordalen Mire near Abisko, Sweden - Bog_T0_3 | ecosystem: Environmental > Terrestrial > Soil > Wetlands > Peat | place: Sweden: Abisko, Stordalen Mire...
CCCAAGCAGCGCAGCAGAAACGCCTGCGCGTTTCAATACGCTCCGTCGAGAACATTTTGGGCTCATCGTCTTAATACCCCCATTCGGCTTACCATGCCGCGTCTCAAATCCACTCCCAAGAGGTTTCCTCCCTGGGAAGAGACTGTAACAAGTTAATAGTGCCCAGCGGAGGCAGAAGTTGTGTTAGCCGTCACACTGATGGTAAAGGGGAATACCAAAAAGCATGATGCTCTCCAGCGGAGTATCCTATCCGCAAGAATGCAGTAAGTTGCGCGCCGTGCGAAGATCCTTTCTGGTCGGGAGACCTGATACGGTGTCAATCTCCGGCGGGGGTGTAAGGCGGCTAGATCAAAAGGGCAATCTTGTTTCAATCACCTCGATTGGTGATCAGATTGAGTGGCTAATTTTGATGAAAAAATACTTCGTTGTCCTGAGCTTGCTTGTGGTTTCCGTCGCCGTGCACTTGGAAGCCCAAAGAAAGCCGGTTGACTATGTGAACCCCTTTTTGGGTACCGCGCCGCTGACCAATCCGGTAGATATCGGATTCAAACCACCGTGGCGTGTGTGGGCCGGACTTGTCTTCCCAGGCGCATCAGTACCTAACGCGATGGTGCAGCTCAGCCCGATCACCCGATTCGGCAGCGGGGCCGGATATGAGTATGAGAACCCGCAGATCTACGCCTTCGCCCACACTAACAAGGGCCATTGGAACCTGTGCAATATCCCCATACTGCAGGTGAGCGGCGATGTGAATCCGGCCGATTTTGGTTCGACCTTCAACCACGAGAAGGAAACGGCGCGTCCGGGCTATTATCAGGTATTTCTGGAGCGGCACGGCATCAACGCCGAGCTGACTTCAACCCTGAGAGCCGGATACCACCGCTACACCTATAAAGACAACACGCATCCGAAGAGACTGATCGTGAACCTCGCGGTTTCGAACGAGCGAATCCGCGACTGGAATTTTGAGCAGGATGGGGCTAACGCTTTCAAAGGCTTTCAGACCGCGAGCGAAAAGGTGTTCTTTTGCGCGGTGTCGAACTACAAGATCAAAAGTATCGAGATGCTGAAGGGCGCGAAGGCAGACCTGCCGGTTGTAGACTTCGTCGACGGCAATAGGCCGGTGGAGATCAAGATCGGGCTGCCCTTCGTCAGCACCGACAACGCAAAGGAGAATATCGAGAGGGAAATCGGAGACAAGAGCTTTGAAACGGTGAGGACAGAGGCTTCGGCAACTTGGGAGAAGCTGCTATCGAAGATTCAGGTTTCGGGCGGAACGGAGCGGCAGAAGGAGCTGTTCTACTCCTGCCTGTATCGTTCGTTTTTGTGGCCGGCGCTGAGGAGCGACGTGAACGGAGAATATACCGACACAAAGGGAGCGGTGGTCAAGGCGGATTTCGAATACTATACGCTTCCCTCGCTATGGGACACCTACCGGAACAAACTGGTTCTGCTGGGCATGCTCTCACCCGACGTAACGGTTGACGTGATTCGATCGTTGATCGATCGCGGGGAAAAGACAGGATTCATTCCGACGTTTTTCCATGGAGACCATGCCTCGGCCTTTATTGCGGGCTCATATCTGCGAGGATTGAGGGGGTACGACATCAGGAGCGCCTACAACCTGCTGTTGCGAAATGCCACGGTTGAAGGGGGCACACGGCCTTTTATCCGCGAATACATGGACAAGGGGTACATCTCCGATCCTGACGTGGCGAGCCCCGTGGTAGAGACGAAGGGAAAGGCTGGAGTAACCAAGACGCTCGAATACGCTTACGACGACTACTCGGTTGCCTTGCTGGCGAAGGAGTTGGGCGACGAGCCAAACTATGAAATGTTGATGAAGCGTTCGAAGAACTACAAGAACATGTTCGACCCCTCGACGGAGCTTATGCGTGGCCGGCTGGACGATGGTGAATGGGTGAAGAATTTCGATCCGCAGTATCCCTACAACGAATACATGTACCGAGAAGCTAACGCGTGGGAGTCATCCTTCTTTGCGCCGCACGACACGGAGGGACTGATCGGCCTCTACAAGAGCAAAGCCGACTTCGAACAACACCTCGACTCACTGTTCACAATTCCGTGGAATCCCAACTACATCGCGGAGAATATCAATTCGTTCATCGGGCAATACTGCCAGGGAAACCAGCCGGATCACGGCTTCGCATATCTCTATTACTTTGTAGGCAAGCAGGAAAAATCCCAGGCAATCTTGAACACCATCATGAGCCGCTTCTATGGAATGGGCGACGATGGCCTGGCGTTGTCTGGAATGGACGATGCCGGAGAAATGTCGGCTTGGTACGTGTTCAACGCCATCGGCCTCTATCCCTACTCGCCCGCAGACCCGAAATACATCATCTCAGTGCCGCTGTTTGACAGAGTCACCTTCAGAATGAACGATGGCAAGACTCTGACCATTCTGAAGAAGAATTCGGGCCTGCGTATCACCCGCATTGCCTATGGCGGCCACAAGCTCGACGGCTACTTCGTCAATCACAGCGACCTTGAGGCGGGTAAGGAATTGGTGATCACGACAGACTGATCGTGCCTCCCGGATCACCTTCTTTCCCTCAGGAGCAAATTCGCCATTACGAGCTCGCTTTCCAAGCAGGCGACCCTTCGCGTCCAGGTGTTTCAGCGTGTCAGAACTGTGGAACTCTGCGCCTCCAATCCTCTGCGATTGCAGAAAACTGGATTGTCCTGCAATGACCGCCTAAGCAATGGCCGGCCTGGACTTCGCCGGCTCAGCCTCAATTTGAACCGTAGCTGAATCCAGGCCTTCCGCCGTCGCTGCCAGTTGAATCGTGCCGGGCTCCTTTGTCGCCTGTATGATGGCCATGCATAATCCGCTAAAGGCATTGCGCGCGGCAGAGTTCGGAACGCTTGGCTTGTCGGCCTCACGGCTACTTGGATCGCCGTTACCGACACCAATGATCTTTCCCGCGCCGGCGAGCTGGAAGCTCACTCGATTGCAGGCTGTCGGCACAATGCGCCCGGAGGAATCGTGCACTTCAACCACGATTCCTGTGAGGTCCTCTCCGTCGGCGGCGATTCTGCTTCGTTGCGGCCGCAGCACCAGCTTCGCCGCCGCTCCGGTGGTCTCGCGGCGATCGGTCAGCACGATCCGGCCATTTCTGGTTCCACGGGCCTCAATTGCCCCAGGCGCATAATCTACCGTCCAGCTGACATGCGAATCGCGAGGGACAATCCTGGAACCGGCGCTCTTTCCATTCACAAAAAGCTCTACGCTCTCCAGGTTCGAGAAGCAGAACACCTGCATGTTCTTCCCTTCGCTTCCGCTCCAGTTCCAGTGCGGAAAAAGGTGCACCACAGGCTCATGTCCCCACCACGACTTGTAATAGTAAAAAATATCCTTCCGAAATCCGCAGAGGTCCAGAATGCCGCACTGCGAGCTGACCGCTACATGGTCATAGGGTGTCGGCTCACCGCGATAATCGAATCCCGACCAGGTGAAGCCGCCAGATAGAAAGCCGCGTTCATCGAAAATCTTCCACCATGTCTCGATCGCCAACGGACGATCCGGATTTCTGCCGAAGAGGCTGACATATCCTCGTTCTGGGTCGGTTATGTAAATGCCGCGCGCGCTGTGGTCGTTCGCCTGCTCGGTTCCAACGGTGGGAAGCTTTGGGAATTGACCATGAAATTTGTCGATGTCCGCCGGGGGCGCTGAATGCGCAGGCTTATCGCCCGGCCGTCCGCCATTCAGGTAGTTGAACCCCTGAACATCCACGACGTCGGAAACTCCCCCAGCTACCCAGCTGCCATTCATCGCGGCTGTCACCGGGCGGGTTGGGTCCAGCTTCTTCGCTAGCCGCTTCATGCCGGAGACAATTCGCGCACCGGTCGGAGCCCCCTGGTAGAAGTACTCCTCATTTGCCAGCGACCAGATCACAACGCTCGGATGATTCCGATCTCGGCGAATCAGACGCTCAAGCTGGCTCAGGCCCTCCGGCGTGGAAGCCATCATTCGTGTCTCGCACATTACTAACATCCCGAGCTGATCGCAGGCATCGAGAGCCTCGGGCGCCACGGGGTTATGCGCTGTCCTCCACGCGTTGGAGCCTGACTCCTTCAGTGCCGTCACCCGGTCAAAGTGAATTCGATCCGGAAGCGCGATACCGACGCCGGCATAATCCTGGTGATTGCAGGTGCCTTTGATCTTGACTGGTTTTTCATTGAGGAAAAAGCCGCGATCGGGATCGAACCGTACGGAACGGATGCCAAAGGTTGTGCTTCCGTGGTCGGTCACCTTCCCATTGCTCTCGATACGAGTGACAAGACGATATAACATGGGCTCTTCGATCGACCACAGTCGCGGCTGATCAACCGAGACCTGCGTTTTCACCGTCTGGCCCTCCCAGGCGGGCGCTTGAAACGCGATGGCAGGAACATTGGCCACCAGCTTCCCATCGGGATCGAATAGCTGCGAGACAATCCGGCCGGCAGCCCTCTTTTCGCTGTCGTTCAGGATCTCAGTCTCAATCGAGATCGCCGCATGCGTTGTTCGTACCTGGCTCCGCACGCAAGTACCCCATTTCGCGATGTGGAGAGGATGCGTTTTCGTGAGCCACGTATGACGGTAGATGCCGGCACCCTCGTAATACCAGCTCTCATTGAGGGTGGCGTCTACCCGCACCGTGATCACGTTCCGGCCGCCGTATTTGACATAATCCGTTACGTCAAAGCCAAACGGCGCGTAACCGCTCAGGTTTCTTCCCAGATAAAAGCCGTTGAAAAAGACAGTGGCATCGCGAAATACACCGTCGAAGTCCAAACAAAGGCGCAGTCCCTCATCTTCGGCGGGTACATCAAAGGTCCGATCGTACCAGCCAATACTCGTCGCCGGATATTCTCGTCCCAGCGGCTTGCCTCCGTGGGCGGCATGCGCAGTTACATCAGGACCGTCAGGCGGGACATAGGGCAGCTCGAGTGCCCAATCATGAGGTAGATCGACGACACGCCAGGCGCTGTCGTCGAAACTGTGCTGCAGTGGCGGATCCCCCGGGTTATGCAGCCAATCCTGGCCTGCCTTGGCAAAGGTTCCCTCGCGAACCGGTGAGCCGAAGCGAAAATCCTCAGCGGCATCGTTCGCGTTTCCAAGATGAAAACGCCAGCCGAAATCGAGCAGCAATTGCTCGCGCGGAGAATCCAGCTGCTCCAATTTCGCATCAGCAGCCGCCGGAGTAGTTTGCGCGGCCGGTAATGCAGCCTCAGCTTCGAGCTGGTGAAGCCCACTCTCACTGCCAATAAGACCAGCCGATACCGCAAGGCCCGTTTTCAATAAACTTCGACGTGTTACTTGCATGATCGTCTCACCAAAACATCCGGGTTCGTTAGATTCGAACGTGTCTGTCGCCCCGAGAGGGTGACACGCTGTCTTGCTTCAACCAAGGAGTATATGACTGTGGAGCGTTGCCTCGCTCGCGGAACTGTGGGCGGAGATCTGATTCTTCACCCCTCGCTCGGGGTCCCTGCATCGGTCACGGCAAGCCGGGAGATGCGCCCCGAGGGTTGATCGATTTCGCTCTCTGTGCCGGAAAGATCCGCTTTGTAATCTCGCTCCCCGAGCGAATCTGCCTGTGATTCCCTCATCGGAAAGGGCCAAAATGAACGTCTTCCGGAGCAGAAGACGTATCCATAAATTGGATTGTGGTTGCCGGACCAAGGTCTGCCGGAGGAGTCCAGGATTGGAGAGTCCATACGACCCGCTTCGCGGGAGTTACTTCGATGGCCTGGAAGCTTCCAGGCGGGTTGTCGGGAGATTTGTTCCATTCATTCACCCAGTTATTGATGACCGTGTCCCCGTTCGGCAGCCTCCAAACCTGCTGCAGACTCGCAAAGGGGTATTGAGGCAGGTCGGCCGGACTGAAACTCCAGACGGAATCCCCACGCCGCGTAACCTCCCGGACCCGTTGCCTGTCTGTGATCAGGACATTCCCGTTCGAAAGAGGCGTCACCCCCCATGGACTTGCTGCGGGAAATGACCACAGCTCATTCCCGTTGTAGTCGTATTCAACTACCTTGTTCAGATCCATGTGAGCCACCATGAGCGTCCCCCGATCGGTGAGCCGTGCATGACGAAACTGCCCATGAGTGCTGGCGGGATGCCTGACCGCCAAAGTGATTTCTCTTTCCGTCGCATTGGTAACGATATTAACTACCCGCACCACCGCCGGATCGCCGTTCTGAATGTATAAGACCTGTTCTAGTCCTATGGGCACGGCGGTATGCACTTCGTACCCGGCGGGGGCGTCATAGTTCCATATCACTTTCTTATCGGGACTAATCTCAGTGACCCCAAATTGATGGGCGAAGAGAATATTGCCGTTGGAAAGCATCACAGCATCGCTGATTTCGCCTCTTCCCGCCGGGTCGTCATAGGTCCAGACGACCTTCCCATGCCGCACGATAAAGATCTTGCGGTCGTGCGATTCGCCGGCATACATAAAATCGTGCTCGGCGATTCCCCGGTCAGGCTCTTGCAGGGCCTGACTATGGTTGGCGCCACTCTCGGTCTGGGCGCCAACCGCACAGCCCGTGGCGAGAAGGCAAGCCAATAAGAAACAATGTAATCGCATTCTCTAATCTCCCCTGGTATTAGCTTTCGGTGAAGTTGCTATCGCGACTGACGAGACCGATAGAGCGCAGCAGATCACCGTCCCCGTTCCGGCAGTTTTCCAAAATACAGGCTTACGTGGCCCTTGTACTCCCCTTTAGCAACCGCCGGCTGCCCCATCGGACCAACGGACCGCGGCTCACCGAACTTGTTGCCGATCGCCGGGATGGCATTCAGGAAGGAGATTGATGCGGGCGGGAAAGGCACGGCAACTAGCCCAAGCAAGTTCGCCGGTGGCGTTCTCGGCGTAAAGATCTGCACGTAGACCGGTGAATCGCGATGCTGGTCCACTATCGCGGTGATCGGGCCTTCGCTGGAATTGAGCTGCAGCCATCGCACACCTGAGTAAAACCCCTTGAAGAGGGGATAGTCGAAGCGCTCTCCTGGCTTGAGATCGTCAGGGTCACCCACGAGGGTGTTGTTATAGGGCCTGTTCCAGACATCGAGCATACCGCCGGCGAGGCGATCCTGATATACGGGCGCAGGACCCTCGCCAAGAAATCGCATGCCCTTGACGTCGGCTTCGGGATAGTCGAATGCGACGCCGAAGTACTCCTGGGGGCCAGTCATGCCGTAGACGTAATCGATGGTCAACCAGCCGCTGGGCTTGAGACGGTAGGTGATCGATTTCGTCGGCCCGTCGAAGACTGCGGACACGATCAGATCGTCGCCTTCGACTTGATGAGTTAATGAAACTAGCCTGGAATTTGGTGCAATCGTGGAGGGCGAGGGAAGCGGAGATTTCGGATTTTGCCCGCGGACACGGGCAGGCCGCGGCCCAATCGCCACCACCCGAGGGCCATTGGTCAGAGAGAAGGACTTGCCCTGCCGGGATACAAAGAGCAGCAGCCCGGTTGTCTTGCTGATTTGCAACGACAGGTCGCCCGCCGTCGCGGTGATTGTGTCGCCGGTCTCGGCCACGGCAGGCTTTGCTCCCCCCGTAGACCGCTCCATCTTGTCCAGTCCGCTGTCGAGACCGCCTACCGGCCATACATAGCTCCAGATCAAAAGGCCGGCCGGATCCTTGATGATGAGTCGAACGGCATCTGCTGTTTCCTTCCCTCTATGTCCGAACGCATAAGCAGGCGGTCCCCACCCGTCCCAGGTCGCCGACGCCCCGGGCTGCAGCGAGCGGCCGTGATCGGTCCGCGACGCCAGCACCACCGAACCGGAACCTGCTTCGTTGGGGCGGCGAAAGGCGATTACCTCCCATTCGTAGGTGCATCGGTCGGCGTCGAGAAAACTGTAACGGTTCGTTACAGCGTAGGAATGCGAGCCGCTGTCAGGCGGCTTCACGATGATCGGCGACCAAAGCTGCTTGACTGTAGAGAAGCTCGCTTCCCGCTCGCGATATGGGCCGAGGATGCCATCGGGAGCCATGTTGCCCTCTGAGTCGAGAATGCCGCCTTCATCCGTGCGTTTCACGTCTTCATCCACAAACGACCAGACGATTCCTCCGCCGCCGGCCTTGCTCTTGAGAATGGCATCCCAATAGTCCTGCATTCCCGCTCCGGCGCCGCCGTCGTAGAGACCATGCAACATCTCGGTGGGGAAATAGACGGGATCGGCACCCAGCTTCTGCAGCAACGTTTCGTAGGTGGGATAGTGCCTCGTATCGGCGATATCTGGAGGATAGCTCGACGAGGGATGCAGGACCGTGCGCTTCTGCACGTCGTATTTTGCAAAGTCGGCATCAAGATCGAAGTTAAACCCGCCTTCGTTGCCGTTGTCCCAGAAGATGACCGATGGATGGTTCACGTCGTGCTCTATCATCTCCTTGATCAGCTCGCTGCCTATGCCAGTGTCGTAATAGGCGTGCCAGCCGGGCAACTCATCTAAGACGTACAGGCCAAGTCGATCGCAGGCATCGAGAAAATGGCTGTCCGGGGGATAGTGGCTCGACCGGACGGCGTTGCCGTTCATCTCCTTGACGAGATTGACGTCCTCTATCGAGATCTGTTTAGACAGCGTTCGGCCGGAGTCGGGCCAGAAGGAGTGGCGGTCGAAGCCCTTGAGGAATACGCGGTGGCCGTTGACGAAGAAGCCGTGTCCGGGGCGCAGCTCAATGGTGCGGAATCCGAAGTTCTGATGCACCGTGTGGACGACCGCGTCGCCCATCTTCAGCCGTACTTCGAGCTGGTAAAGGTTGGGCGCTTCGGCACTCCATAGCCGCGGATGGTGGATGCTGCCTGCGAGGTGCGCCACTCCGTTCAGGGAGACGTTCTTCAAGATTATCGGAGCACCGACAGGCTTGCCCTTCATGTCGAGCACGCGCATCTCTAACGAGCCTGCGGAACCAGCGTGAGCTGGTTTGCGCAAATCGGCGAGCGCGACATCGACGGCGAGGGCGCCCTGATCCGTGGCATCGACGGCGATACGATCGATGAATGTTTTCGGCACAGCCTCAAGATAAACAGGGCGGAAGATGCCGCTATAGTTCCAGTAATCGCCCCGGCGCTCCGCGTGATTGACGGATTCATTCGCTGACTCATCGTCGACGTCGACCTGGATTTCATTCTGCTGGCCCGCGGGCTTGAGGAGATTGGTGATGTCGTACCTGAAGGCGTAATAGCCGCCCTGATGAATGGCGCCGGCGGACCGCCCGTTGATCGTGACCCGGGTATCGGTCATCACGCCTTCAAAATTGACGAAGATTGCTTTGTCCCGCCAAGCCGCGGGGGTAGTAAACGTGCGTCTGTAGATACCATGTATGCGAACGCTGGGCCAGCCGCCCTCCGGAGTGACTCTGCCATATGTGTAAATCCCGAATCCCTTCAGTTCCCAATTGGACGGAACGCCGATTGTGGACCACTTGTTGGCCTGCTGCCCCTTGTCGCATATGAATTGCCACTGGACCGGGTCGTCTTTGCCCAGGCCGGACAGATACTGATACCGAGTCTCAGTCTCCGCAGCACTTGCTACCGACACCAGAAGAACGATCAAAAATGCAGCAAAGCGAGCCGACGAATACATCACACCCCCGAACAGCCGAAATCTTCAAGAGCTATGGCAGCACGTGCAACGCTAAACAGCCGAATCTACTGGCATGAATATCTGGCGTTGCGCCCCAGCCGATCGGATCGGCTCACAGCGCCGGACATAGCCCTGCCGGCTCGCCTCAGCGCATGAGGCTCTCGCGGAATCATGATTGCGGCTCCAGCGCCTTCGGAACATATTTCCAGTTGCGAAATGTAGCCGACCCGGTGCCGCAAGCGTAGAGAGCGGGTCGCAAGTCGAGAAACCCGCCAAGGGCATTCTGCTGATCGCAGGTCACGTCAAGCGTGCCGCGTGCATGCACCCAATTGCCTGTCCCCTCAGTTCGGTAGAAGAAGTCCACTTCCTGATCGTTGTTTACGATTCGCAGGGTTGCACGTTCCCCGGAAACGAGGATCGTTCGGGACTGAGGTTTGACATGCGTGCCCGAGGTCAGGCGCAGACCGCAGCAGTTCTTACTGTTGTAGAAGAGCAGCAGTCCGGCCTCGCAGCCGGGCGCAATATCGACTTCTACTTCGACGGTGTATGTCCTGTCCTTTGCCGCGCGCGTGAGCGGGGATGTTGTCTGAATGCTGTCTGCGTCAGCGGCGAGTTCCAGAGTGCCGTCGACGAGCCGCGCACGGCTGGCGTCGTATCCCTTCCAAAACTGCCATTGCAGATCAAGGGACTGGCCGGAAAAGGCCGACGCCATCTCCGGCGCAGGCTCCGGCTCCAGGTGAGCCTTGGGAATAGCGTCAGCCGCGGAGATACCGTCCGGCACTTTGAACCAGCCGTCAGCGGTCCAAACGACCGGGAGCAGCAGGATTTGCCTTCCCAGGGTCTGGAGTCCGTTCTGATAGGCATGAAGCGTCATCCACCATGAACCGTCCGGCGCGTCGACTAAGCGCCCGTGACCTTTGGACCACCATTTCTCAGACTTGCTGTAGGTATGAACAATTGGGTTGAATGGCGACCACTCCCATGGACCGTCGATGCTGCGGCTGCGAGCGGAGAGTACCATATGACTGGTGGGAGGCCCGGCGGTACCCCCCTCGGCGACGGTCAGGTAATAGTAGCCGTCGCGGAAGAGCAGCTTCGGAGCCTCCAGGCACACGCACTCGACCTGCCAGTTCTCCGGGATGGGCCAGGGTTCAAGAACTCTGCGCGGTTCTGCTGTTACAGATAGCCCATCACTGGAGAGCTCGGCCATTAAACCGCCCGCGATGTAGAGAACGCGGCGACCTTCCGGCGTGGCCCCGTGAGTCGGGTCTATCCCCGACAACCCCAACGATGTCGGTTTGCTCCACGGACCCAGAGGACTCGTCGCATGTACGACAAAAATTTTGCCGTCACAGGGGAAGTAGATGTAGAACAGCCCCCGGTACTCGCACAGGAATGGAGCCCAAACCGCTCCGTAGTACGCATCGAGCGCCGCCCCCGCAACCTTCCAATGCACCAGGTCGCGCGAATGCCAAATCAAAAGGCCGGGCGTGTAGGAGTCGGTCGTATGGACGAGAAAATAGTCCTCGCCCACGCGAAGGGCGCCTGCATCCGGATGATCACCCGGAATCACCGGGTTGAAATACCTGCCGGGCGCGGCTAACGGCGCAGACGAAGCTAAGGACGGAGCCGCCCGGGAGGTTAAAATGCCGGTGGCCGCAGCCGATCCGCCGAGCCACAGAAATTGCCGCCTTGAGCAAAGCTGGTAGTTCATGTTGTACCACCGCCAATCTTCATCGTCGCATTCCCGTCGTGCTGTCGCAGTGCATTTCCAAAGCAACCCCACGCCCCACGGGTTGATTCTTTAGCTATTGATGATTTTAGCGCCCGAATTGAGTTCGGCAGCAAAAGCGAGTTTTGCACGAAGCCTCCCGACGCTTTCGGAGGCCAACTCTTCCATGTAGCGATTTCCCTCACACACGTCCGCATCGACCGTGAATTAGACGCAATGAAGTCAACCTGTGCTTCGCACTAGCATCCTTCACCGAGCCGAACAGTTCAACATGATCTACGGAAGAGAATCATCGGGCGCAAGGTCAAAGGAAGGTTAGGGCTAGCTCGTCGGCCTATGATGTTGTTCTATCCCGGGATGTGTGATCTCTTTTCATTGAGGGACCCTCGGTTCGCGTTCAGTTGATTGCCTGTCGAAATGACGGTCGCCATCATGCGAGCGAGTGACGGAAGCAACGCGAGATCGGGATATCCGCGGGAATGCCCCAAGCTCGACGGCGCTGTTGCACCCTGATCCGCGTCCCTTTTTGAATCAACCTTACCTACTAGCCAGATTGAGGTCGGGTGGTCGCCGATGGGGAATGTAGTTTGGCGGCGCCGCAGTCCGTGGCCGGCCTCGCTGCCCAATTAAGACTGCACGCGCCCGGCGAAACTTCAGCAAAGGGAAGCATCGGCGGTGACTCGGGACTCGACTCAAGAATTGTTCTTTGGAGGCAGGACAACTATCTCTACCTTCGCTCCATCAGGTAGTGTCGCGATTTGCCTGTGCATGTCCCCCAGCCATCCGACGTTGTCATAAAGATCGGTAACATACGCCGAATTGAGGCCATCACATTCAGCGGACACAACGGGGGGGTAAAAGCCAATACACTGCCCGGGACCGGGAACCAGGCCGAGTACCGCGGCGGCATTCGCATCCTGCTCCGCAAACCACTCTTCTCGCCTTTCTGGAGTCCTCGCAAACTCCGTGAACTCAAGGACCGATTCGGCAATGAGGCTGAAGTCCCCTGATCCGACATTGAGCATGTGAACTCTCCCTGCTTCATCTCTCAGGAATAGATCGCCAAACGTATTTCTCTGGATGACGGTGAGGGATTGGGGACAAAGCCAGCGCCAAGAACAAAGCAGGCGCTCGCTATCAAGGGTCTCACTATAACTGGGTTGAGCCATGTCTGATTATTGCCACATAGCACGGAGGATTTTGCATGATCGAGATCCGGCAGGCGGAGGACGACTTTCCGAGGAACAGGCTTCTTAATCCGTTGGGGCATACGGGCGGCCTCCTCTGCCGCAGACATGCCCCAATACTCTATGCGGATGCCCTTCGGGCCAAAGAACGGAATAGGGCTCGAAGAGCGCACAGGCGATTTGCGTCAACTGAGGAAAACGAGCGGCGCGACCAGAACAGCTATTGCCGGCGACGAAACTGTAACGAAGGGCATTGC
>Ga0302320_10021514_pt1 | contig 12791 bp, 10 predicted proteins | sample Bog_T0_3_FD_202130 | JGI IMG/M metagenome (GOLD analysis project Ga0302320, IMG submission 202130) | Peat permafrost microbial communities from Stordalen Mire near Abisko, Sweden - Bog_T0_3 | ecosystem: Environmental > Terrestrial > Soil > Wetlands > Peat | place: Sweden: Abisko, Stordalen Mire...
TGGAATTGCGTGCCTGTATCAACGCAGAATAAGCCAATTGATGACAGCCGTGGGCCTCGGGCGAGCAAGGCAACAGCTTTGGGTCACAATTGGCACCATTGTGCTTGTTCTGTTCGTTGGGAAGATTGCTAACATGAATCGGGACACCCATTTTCGAGGCCAGAACGACCATTCGGCAACGAACGCGCAGATATCGCAAGTCAAGATTATCAATGGAAGTCTTTCGGATACGACGGTCAGTGGGAATTCAAACGAAAAATACGGCTCTGCTTATAACTTCAATGGGTACATACAAAACAATTCGACCGTGACAGTTTCCTTCATAAGAATGAAGATTCACATATTTGATTGTCCGGAAACTGGAAGTCCGTCGTCGCATACCTCATATGGCATCACCTATCAGTCTGGAATATACGACCCTTCACCCCCGTCCAGCTGTAACAGCATAGGGGAAGAAGAGGAGGATGACTTTCCGCGTGCAGAGCCGGGACAGTCTTCAGGGTTTGCAAACTTCTACTTTCCTAATCATCCCAAAGGTGGCTTGCGATGGAATTATGAGATTACTGCGATGGATACTCAAGAGGCTGCTACGTCGGTTCCAACTCCTCCAAAAACTGAAGACATGTATTATCGTGTGCAGAAGTGGCCAGGTGCTTCAAGGGATTACGTCTTTCCTGATGGCAGCATAATTACGACGCCAGCGGGGTATGGCTTGATAAACGATGATGACGGTACCCCGGCGCAATTTAACAAAGATGGTTTTCTGTACACTAGTCAGTCAAAGTTTGTTGTATCTGTGAAGGAGCATGTTGGAGCTGAAGTGACTAGTACTGGCGAATGCGTAGCCTGGAGTGGTGTGTGTGGCATAGTAAAACCCATCGCTCCTAAGCCAGGGGACTAAAGCGGGTTATCACCGGCCCCGGTCATGTGATGGGGTCAGCTCACGAAACGGAAAAAACAGCACACCAAGGCAGGGGTTCTAAACTCAACTTTTTGGCTAGAGGCCCAAGCCCATATCCAAGCTCTGCTCCTGCTTCTGCACAATCTCCCGCTGCGGCGTGACTGCCTGCTCCTGCTTCTGTTCTGGCTTCATCTCCTGCACATGGGCGCTGCTGTGCGATACCTCATGCCCCAGCGCGGCTCCCAGCTTCTCGCGGTCGTTGGTGAAGATTTGCGCGTCGTATGCGCCGTGCAAAACAGCCCAAGTCACTCATTCAGGGACGCTTTGATCACGGTTCCGGAGGCTACGAGACAGACCCGTCACACGAATTGAAAGCCTGCAAGAATCGCGATCCGCGGGACGCCCGCGTTCCGCCGCTGGCCCAGTTCCCGCTGGCCGCTGCCTGAGGTCGGCTGTTCAAGCAAATCGCTGGTGACTGGCGCAGCAGGGATCGCTACCTGAACTGCTGGCGCGAAAGGCCGGTTGTCTTTCTCCACTTCGGCTTCCGGCGTCGGCGATTGTGATTTGGGCAACCTGGCGTTCAGAAATGCGTTCAAATCCGCGCTGGAGATGAAGATTCTGCGGCCGTCCCGATGGACTGGCAATGGTCGTTTCAGGTAGGTCCAGCCGTAAACCGTCTTCGGCGTAGCCGCCTTCAATGTGGCAACTTCTCGTACTGACATCAGGTCGCCTATCGCCGATGATGAGTTTTTCATTTGGCCTTCCGGGTTGATTGGCATGGGACCTCCTACCAACTCTCTCATCATGCTCTACCCAGCATTCCTACCAAAGGCCCACCCTGGGAAGACCTGCAAAGTTGAAAGGAGGTGGTGCAATATGCGATTGATCATGATCCGCGTGATCGGGAATCTGATCTCGATGGCGCTCATTGGGCTTGCTGTTCGAGTCATCGAGAAGAAACTTCATCGAATAGGTTAACGCGAACCGACGACCCGCCCTCGCCTGTTGTGCGCGATATACCGTCCCTACTTGTTTTCCCCTATCCCCATTTCCGACCGGGCGTCTTACGGTTCTCTCAGTAAAGAAATAATTGGCCCGCATCAGTGCACCTTGGGCGCACAAGCCTGAATTGTGTCTGAATGAGGATCCCATGGGAGAGCAGCATGAGCAATTCAGAGACGACCAAGTATCGGCTTCTGGAGGAAATCCTCACAATCAAGGGGCTTCCTCTCCAGGCGACTTACACAAATGGGGACCTTGCCAGAATCTTCGATGTCTCCATCAGAGCAATCCAGAATCGTGTTGCTTCCGGGCAACTGATTCCCCGTAACCTGCCCGGAAGGGCAAAGTTCTTGACCCAGGACCTGGAAGACTTTCTCCTGGCCAGCCGGAGGAGTGGATGATCGTGCTCGCGATTCCAGAAAACTTCGCCACCCTATCGCGTCTGAGTGGATGCCTGCATCGGATCGAGGTGTCCGATATAGCTCGACATCTCGGAGTTTGCTCATTGAAGCAAACAGGAATGCCGCCGGTCGAATTGGCCGGTGACGCCCCATCCAAGAAAGCTCGGGCCCCGCAAATTGGCTGCGATGACGCAGTTGTCCGGTACGAGAATGATGCCGATGGATCATGCGAAAAGGCTCCAGGCTTTTCGTTATATCTCCAACTTCTGCGCATATGGAGCGAGTTTGCGCTGAGCTTCGCAGAGCTTCTGATCGCAGCGCATTTTATCTGCACTTTCGACATGCTTTTGCAGGAGAAGAACAACGAGGAGATGCATATATGACGACTTCAGTTATTCCGTTTGGTACGCAAATTGCTTCAGACATTCGCGACCCTTCTGCAAACTGCGCGGATGCGGCGCGGGGTCTCAAGACACTAGAGAACCTCCTGGATATATTGGGAGAAAAACCTCCTCCCGCATTTCCAATGTTGAAAACAACCAGCGCTCTGCTGGCTGCCTACCTCGATCAACCAATCAGCCAAATCACAATTGATTCGGTCAACGAGTCCAGAGACGGATTCCGTCGTTTTCTGAAGGGACGCAAGAATAAAGAGAACTCAATCCGCAGTTACGTGAACTACGCTCGGATTCTGCTCAGGATCGCAGCAGAGTTAGGTTGGAAACCAAACCATGCAGTACCTGAAGAATGGCGCACTGTCCTGGCGCTGGCTAGAGAGAGGAAATGCGAAACACTCGCCAACTATATCGCTACTGTCAAGAAGAAGCCACGAGATGTCTCAATTGAGGACGTTGACCACTGGGTTCAGATGAGAGCTCAACAAGGCCACTCCTACAATGAGTTACGAAGAAGAAGATCTCGGTTCTGGCGCCTGCTTCGGGACTGTGGCTGCACTGAGCAAACTCCACTCTGCCTCTTGCGCGAGAAGAATTACGGAGTACCCCTCGCACAGTTCCCTCTAGCTCTCAAGAGAGAAGTGTTCGAACTGTTGAGATGGAAACGTGCAGAGTTTTCGCCCAACAGGCCGAAGGACGGGCAGCACCGGGAGGTCACTTCTGGCAACTTGAAGGGGCTCATCAGTGCACTATTTGGGTACGCCGTCAACATTCGCAGAGAATCGGGCATTACATCTCTGCCACTGCTCGTCCAGAGCCAGATTATTAGCGGGTATGTGCAATGGGTCATCAACGAGCGCAAGGTGAAGGGGTATTGTCTACGGAACTCCCTCGGACTCCTGTCCGCGGCTATGCACCAACATCCGTCGTATGCCTCCGTCGACCTCAGATGGTTTAAGCCCCTCTTGGATAGCCTCCCGATGGAACGCAAATCGGAATCCAAGAGAAGGAAGGCGGAAAAGTACCTGGAATATGCAGTGGTTGAAAGCATTCCTGCGCAGATACGAGCAGGAAGGCCGGCTGCTGCAAAGCGGGGAATTGAACATGTCGCACTTCTTGGTATGGAAGAGTTAATAATGCGATGGTTGATCACCCTACCCTGGCGTCAGCTAAATCTACGAGAATGCCGGATCAGTGGGCTGACACCTAATCTGTTCAAGGACAAGATTTCCCCTTTCAGCGAGATCGATGAGCCCGATTGGGTGAAGCAGATGGAACTGAAGAATCCTGAGGCTCAGTTTTGGCAGTTCAGGTTCAGCGTCGAAGAGACAAAGACGGGAATTGATGTGCATAGTTTGTTGCCTCGGCAATTGATTGAACCCTTAGAAGAATATCTAAAAGCGTTCAGGCCGCATTTGCTTGGGAACAGTGATCCGGGAACACTTCTCATCAACCATGCGGGGAACGCGATGGAGGCGAATCAGATCCGGCGGGTTGTCGAGAGTCTGACGCTGCGGTTTGGAGGGACACGCGTAACTCCGCATCTCTTCCGGGACATTGTTGCTTTCGCATGGTTAAAGGCGCATCCAAAGGATTTCTTATCGCTCTCTAAAATGCTTTGGCATTCGAGTCCAGATCTCGCTATCAAGACCTACGGCAGCCGATTCAACGAGTCTAGTGGCGTCTGCGCTATGGAGTCCTGGCTGGAGGAGCGGGAAGCCAAATCGAAGTAGTCAATTTGGATACCTGGGCTCCATGACCTCAGAGCGTTACCCCCTCTGCTCAATGCACAAGCAGGTTGCCTGCACTACCGCATGATCTATGCCATGAGAGGTCCGTCGTCGCATTCCCAATGTCAGACTGACTGACCGTAGGGAGTCTGAGTCGTGTTAGGTGTTTACCTCTATGTGCGCCGGAACACCGGAGGGCGATACTGCAGTTGCAGTAACACAAAATCAATTCAGGAGAATGACAGTGAACACTGATCTTGCAATCTCGCCCCGTAATCTGGGACTTATTATGCTGGCGAGTTTCTGCCCGCGCTGCTTTTGGTTCCTTATCCGCATGATGTTTCATCCTCCGTTCAATCATGGCGGCGGTGCCCTCTGGACCTACATGCAGCAGATCCAAGAAGCACAGGTGGGGCATCATCTCGATAAGAATGGATGTCTTCCAAAGGAATTCTCGCCTTTTTGCAATATCAGCTCACGGGCGGAGTTTCCGAAACACTGGTCAAAATTCCGCTACCAGCATAAGAGCGGCGTCATCCTTTACGGAATTCCGGATGAGATCTTTACGCTGGCTGATGGATCTCTGTGCGTCATCGACCACAAAACAGCGACCAACAAAGGTAAGGACGACCCTTTCCTCCCGATCTACAACTCGCAAACGGTCGGGTATTCGGACATTGCTCAGAACGGGCTGGGCTTGGGAGAGGTGACCAAAGCGGGTCTGTTTTACTGGGAAGTCCAGCGTGCCGAGGTGATTGACGACCCGAAGAGCCATTATGAGAAAGGGAAGGTGTGGGTGCCGTTCGTGCCGAAGCCACTCGAATTCGAGGTTGACTTCACGTTCCTTGATCCCCTCCTGAAGGAGGCGAAGAAGTTGTGGAAATCATCCTCACCGCCCGCCGGCCGCGTCGGCTGCAGAGACTGTCTAAAGGCCGAGGCGTTTCTCGCGCTCGGCACCATCATTGCTGATGCTGAACAGATTCAGGACCGCTGGATGCTCGAGTCTAGTGGCCATAGCTCTGAGGCGACCAAATTCGTTCACCAACGCATCCATGACCGCCATTGGTCCCGCGTTTCCGCACTTCTTGAGCTTCAGGACCAGACAAGCGACTTCAACTTGGCCGAAGACGGCATGATTGGAAACTGGGAATACTTTGATGATCAGAGCCAGCCCATGTTCTGAGATCCCCTACGCTCAGAAATCGCCTGCGGCTTGGACGGAGAAGCGGACTACCTCAAGCAATCTACAAAATGCACTCGTGTGCAATAGCAATGGAGCGCCAAGCGCAATGGCACGAAGGAGCAAATTGCGTCCGTAGTCCGCAGCCTCAAAGGCAGCTCGAGTAGCAGCAGTAGCAAGATCAGCACATAACGCAATTCTTCAAAGGATACGGTCACAATATGCAAGCAGAAACTTCACACAACGTTCAGGTCCAACGTGTCTGGGAGCCACTCCTGACACCCATCGAAGCTGCGGATCTTCTCCGCATTCACCCGAAGACAGCACTTCGCCTGGCCCGCAGCCACGGCATCCCCGCGATCAGGCTGGGCAAGCACTGGCGCTTCCGCACCTGTGATTTGCGAGCCTGGGCAGAATCGCAGATTCAGCCATGCGTTGAGCCAAGCGGGGCCCTGGTGTAGCGATGGGAAGCAGTCGCCATTCCATCTCATACCAGGAGGGTCACATTGAGCGTATCCACCACGTCAATGGGCCTGACCAGTGGACGTATCGTTGGTGGGAAACCTCGAAGCATGGGAATCGCATCCATCGGCGCAAGATCATCGGCACTGTCGAGATATATCCCACCATTGGCGCCGCCAAACGCGCCGTGGAAGGTTTCCGCGCCGAGATCAATGGGGCCGCAACGAAAACGGTCCGCATGACAGTTGGCGAGGCATGGGGCCATTTTCAGGCCAACGAACTGCGCGACCCAGACGTCGATCGTTCTCCCACAACCGTTAGAAGCTATCTCGACTACTTCAAGTCCAGAATTCTTCCGACTTGGAAAGACGTCGCTCTCGATGATGTCAAGTCCGTAGCCGTTGAGAAGTGGCTCCGCGGCCTGGCGCTCGCGCCTGCGTCAAAAGCCAAGATTCGCAATCATATGAGCGCATTGTTCTCCCACTGCATTCGGCACGAGCTCTACGGCAAGCTGAATCCGATCGCGTCCGTCCGGCAGAGCGCGGTTCGCCAACACGACCCGGACATTCTGACGCTTGACGAGATACGTTCCATCATCAACAACATTCAGCAACCGGCAATTCAGATTATGGTTGCCACTGCTGCTGCCTCTGCACTTCGTCGGAGCGAAGTGCGCGGCCTCAAATGGGCCGACCTTGACCTTCATGCCTGCTGGTTCAACCTTCAGCGTGGTTACGTCTCGAAGGATCAGACAAAAATGAAGACGCGAGCATCCCGCAAGGGAGTGGAGATGTTGCCGGCATTGGCAGCGGCCTTGCTCGTATGGCGTGACCACACCCCTTACAACCAGGAGAGCGATTGGGTTTTTGCGTCCCCATTCACAAACGGAAAACGCCCATATTGGCCCGAGTCGGCTTTGCAAGACCACATCAAGCCGGCAGCGGCCAAGGCCGGAATAAGCAAGCGTGTAACCTGGCATACGTTCAGACATTCCCTGGCTAGTTTCCTGGGGCAGCAGGGCGAGGGCGTGAAAACCGTTCAGGAACTCCTTCGACACGCCACATCGCGCATCACAATCGACACTTACCAACAAGGCAGCACCGAGGCAAAGCGCTCGGCCCTGAATCGGGTCGCTGGAATCCTCGCCGCCCCCAGCAAGAGCTCATAGGCAGCAGAGGGAAGCTGCCTATGGCGTGTTACATCTGCGGTTAATTTGGGTGACCCGCGCGGCTCATGGTCACCGAACACTTGGCGACTTCTCGTTCCTGGTAAGGGACATCCGTGAGCAGTCTTATGGGTGCCGGCTCGGTGAATCCGACCATCCCGTCGAACATCGGGGGCAGAAATCAGTTTGGTCGGCCAGGACTGCTAGTTCTCCGCACAACGAAAAGCCCAGTTGAATCCACGCCCACGTTGTCCATCGCATTGATGAAGTCCCGGAGCTTGACGAATCCAAATCGCCGATAGAACCTAGGCACCTTGAAGTAATCGAGAAGCATATCGCCAGCCACAGAGAGTAGGAATGTAGTTCCGCGTTGCTCTGATTCGCCAAGCGCGCGAAGCACAATCTCTTCGGCTGCTCGCATTCCTTCTCGGGTACCCTGTCGTCCCCCGCTGTCGCCGACTGCGGGGACCTTCCCAGGCGTGCGCCCCCCCGGGCTGCCCTCTTGAACCAGGGCAACGGTGCTTAAAATTCCGTTCCTCGTGAGCCTTGCGAACGGCAGCGAGGCCAAGAGATCTTCAACGTCGCTAGCCCCCATTCTCTCGTGTATCGGCGGAATTCCAAAATGGTTCCGTAGGAGGATGCCCAAGCTTGATACAAACACTATTTTCCCATTGTTAGCTGCGCTAACGAGCTGATCCCTGATGAAGCTGTGAACCCTAGCGCGAAGTGGCTTTGCATCCACTTCGGCCTTTTGAATCGAAACCTGCTCGTTTGAAACCACCGTGATAGGGGTGACCCTAGCTGGATCGTCAGCCTTCTTGCGGGTCTCTGTGGCCACGCCCTCTGCGACGAAATCTGCAACCCACGCCCGCAAACCCTCGTAGGAGAATCCTACATAGAATTCCACAATAGAGTTTAAATGGCGAGATTCCGAGAACTTCTTTCCAGGCAAGAAAAATGCGGTCGTTCTTGGTCCAAGCCGAACCAAACCGGCTTGCGGTCCTTTGATGGAATCTATCTTTCCCCGCACTCTTGCAAGCGTCTCGGTGTTCTCAAAAAATCCCTCATCGCCCTCTGGATCTCTTCGCCGCTCGCCAAGCTCACTGACATTTGTGAGAGGACACCAAGCCGGTTCCTTAGCAAACCACTCGTACGACAGTCCCCGCTTGCCGATCTTCCGTTGCTTGCAATTTTCAAGACTTAGTTGCATCGCTGAATCGTCGCGCTCGGTCCCTTCCTTCCAGCGGAGGAAGTGGAGAATATACAGGTAGTAATATGCATCAACAGTGCCAGACGTGCTTGCCCAGCCTTCGAGTCGGTCAATGGCATCGATATACGAGAAGTCGGGAAGGCGTCGAAAGGACTGGAACCATGCTCGGATATCGCGTTCATTGGTCGGGTCGCTGCGCAAGTTGTCCTCCATCATTTCCCTTGTGCGTCGTAGCTCGAATTCCGAGAGGTTCTTCCACACTCTTCCAGAACGCGAATAGTAGGCGACAGCCAGCGCCCTACGGACATCCGGATCTTCAACGGTGTTAACAAGTTCTTCGAGCGATTTTACCAACGCCTCAAAATGACCGTAGAGCGTTGCAAGCCCATTGACACAACGCAACTCATATTTCGACGGAACTCGCTGTTCTCGCAGTTGCTGGACCTGGCGTAGCAAGTCTTCGGCAACGACGACCGACCTGCGCACCCACCTACCGAGGGCATTCTGTTTTTGCATCAAGTTGGACAGATTCTCACCATCGCCAAGCCGCGACAGGCCTTCAAGCACCTCCACAATCAACTGGACGTGCGTGATGTAGCCATGATCATCCTCGGGTGCCAAGCGGCGCGCCGCAGCAAACTCGTCCGCCGCACCGTCTAGCAGCGGGGCAATCGACGACAATAGTTCTTCGGGCGTCCGCAACGTAGTCTCGCGAAGAGCATCCGTTATGTGCGACCGAATCCAGAACCTCCTTACCATTCCAAGCGCGTGGTGATGAATCTTGTCGTTAGGATCTAATTCGACGGCCTTCTGGAGATACGCTTCTGCAGCCTGGAAGTCCTGCTTCATTTCGTAGATATGGTGACGACCGAGATGGTTCCAGAAGTGTGGCTCCTTTGGACAAACGTCGGTTAACGCTTTCAAGACCTGATGCTGCCCTGCAACCGAGGGTATCGTCAGAAGAAGCTCGGAAAAGTTGCGTCGGGCCCGCAGCCCCGGGGTCCAGAACTCACGCTTAATAAACAGCCCTGTGAAAAGCTGCATACACTCAACTGTGTCGGGACCTAAGTGATCCACTGCTGCGTTGATCAAATCCAGCGATAAGTCCTTCAATCCATGGGACCATGATTCGTGACCGCCAAGTTCTTGTCTTAGGAGTTCCTCGGCTACAATCGGATGTAGCAGCCTGACGGACTGCCCTCGACGGATCATAAGCTTAGCGGCCGATTCCCCGAGCGCTTCTGGCAGTTCGATATCGCTATCAGGCGCCAAATCAAGAAGAGACTTAACAAAGCCAAGGCTCGCCCCGATTTGGGTATATCGGGTGACCAGAGCCACATATCGCATAACGTCTCGGACGCCCGGTGCAAAGCGAGCCAGATGTGCTGCTACATAATTATCAACTCGCTCGAAGTCCTCTTCGAAGGCGGTTAGGCCGTAGTAGAAAGGAGTTCGATATGGTTTCAGCTCTGCTGATATAGTGAGTTCCTGAAGTGCGCGTCGCCGCTTCGGATTGTCTGTGCGCAGTGAGAAAGCGCGGAGAAAGGCCTCAGCTTCTCCATTAGTCATGGGATCGCTGAGCCTAAACCGTTCCGCGTCGGCGGACTCAACATCATCGAACGAGCGGACAACGTACAAAATGACGCATCTGACGTTGCGGACGGCGATCTCTCGGTAAAGATCCTCACGCTGCGCCTGCGGAAGTAAGACTGCCTCGGCGACGAGAAGGACCGGTTTCTGCGTAAGCCTGGACAACTGGTCGATTCGATCAGCCGTCGTCGGGCTGTATCGGCGCAGAACCGATACCGGAAAGTCCCGCCTAAGATCCCACGCGCAGCGTAGAGCCGCGGTTGTTCCCCCTGAACCCGGTGTGTGCTGAAACTCTACAGTGTAATTTCCGCGCGCTTCTAAGAGGTCACGGATACGCGCTAGGAACCTTGGCCCGAGCTCCCGTCGAACATCTAGGTCAGCATGAAGGTCGAGCCACGACGGCGGGTTGCCGCGCCAGAAGGAATCGATGGTAGCGCCGATTCCTTGATCCTCCAGAACGCGTGAATGCAGGATCTCGATATCTTCATTGAGATTCCGGAGTTGATCGAGAGGAATCTGAACGAATCCGTGAGCGCCCGGTACGCTCGGCTCGTCGATCTGGACTGTTCCCCCAAGCACTTGGTGCAGGGCATTTAGAAAGTCGGCGACGGGGAGGGAATACTCGGCCTTGATCCCGGGTTCGTTGGGGACCGAAGTCGGACCGATAACTGTAATATCTGAGGAATCATTGAGCGCCTCGTCGATCATGGCGATCGCCGACCGCACGTAATCCGGCTCCACATCTAGGCCTGCGAGCACCAGTACCTTGACAGGCAAAGGCGCCGCCACACGGCGCATCTCGTCAGAGATGTGCCTCAGTCCGTCCCCATAAGCGGCACGCCAGCGTCGAAACGATTCAGGAACCGGCTCGAAGCGCGAGGGCCACCCGTTGGCCATCATCCATGCGGTGCCCCTATCGAGGTCGAGATCTATCGGTTGACACCCGTACTGGTTGACGGACCTCAGACGGGACAGGGTAGAGCCGATACAAGAATGAAGTCCAGATTCGTTGCTCTCTGGATCGAGATCAATTACAAGAGACCAAGGTACAAGGGCAAGGCTTCGCGCGGCGTCGCTAGGTTCCACTCTTCCGGTAACTAACACGTACTTCGCCCGGGTCGCGTCGAATCGTCCGAGCTGATCCCAAACATCAGGCCATGCGGGAGAGACAGGGGCGGGTAAAGCATCTGGGGAAGGACCCGCGGAGGCGACGAGGCGCTGGAAGCTTTGCGTCGCGAAAACATCGAGATACCGCGTTGCTGCTCTGGCGGCGTAAGAGAGAGCAAGGCGGCGCAATGATTCTGAAATCGGCTTGTTCGCCCAGTTGAGTCCCACGGCGACGCGGGACAACATCACTTGTGAGTTGAAGCTATCAGTTCTTGTGGACTCGTGGGCCCGTTGCCATTCGCTCAGGACACCTCGGATCGATGCGACGCAGGCCAAAATGCCGAGATCCTGGACCGGCACCTTTCGAGCGTCAGAGCTACCATCGGGAGCATCTAACGCCTCCAAGATATTCAGCATCCGCTGTGCGTCAGCACCCTCAAGATGGCCGAGCAGCAAAGCCAATTCGAAATACGAGTGGTCAAATCCAAGGGGCGCTTCTCGCGAAAGCGCGAAGTCGATCAGCCAGTATCGGTCTAAGTCCGGCCTCATCCTGTCGACGAGGACGTTACCCGAGTGAAGGTCGCCATGAATCAACCCGTTGAAAGACACTTCAGAAATCGGGATATTGACCTCATTGGCCGTTGCTAACCAGAGGGGATTCACCAGCACTCGACCGGCCATCAGGAAGATCGGGCGGTCGCCCGTAAGGTGGGAAACAAAAGTGTGTAAATTAGGAGCTTCGCTTCTATTGAGACGATATCCGAGCCAAGCTGCTAAAGTTGCCCCTGCGTTGGATGAATTGTTGACGGTGTATTGCGCATTCCAGGACTGCAGAAGACCGCCCGAGATCAGGCGACAGTAATGAAGCAGCGACCCGACATCCACGGCATCGGCTCCAACGAACCCGGAGAGGCTGTATCCGGCAATGTCGTAGAGGAGGACCGCGAGGCTCTCGCGCTCAGTCGAGAAACGGAGACGAGGTATGTGTTCCTTTGAAAACTCAGGGCTACGGTTAACTGCGGCCTCGTGTCGAGACGATTCGGGTTTCTCGCCAGGCCAAGAAGTATGCGGTTGAACCTTTAGGATGTACTGACCGCCTGTTAACCCTTGCGGCTGATGCACTTCCGCAGTCGCACTGTCAGATACGAAGTCAACAACCGCAACTCTGGCGTCTGAGCGGCCACCATCGACTTCTTTCAGGACCGCGACCTTCCAGGATGGAAAGACGTTGCGGCAAATGGAGGCGATGTCCATCATTTGAATCATCGTACAGTATTCGAGCGCATGGCAGATAGGCACCCGCGTTCGGATTATTCCCCGCAAGCGCCGTAGCGTTCGCCATTCGGTTTAGCAAAGCATCGGCCCATACCACCGTAGAAACAGAACAGGCCCCGCGAACGGGAGCCTGCTGTTGTCCTTGAACACGTCGCCCAGCTTTCCAAATCAGGGCCGAGATTCTTGACTTGTACCTTTTTGTACCTTGATGTCACATGCCAGATTGGACTTAAGTCCTTTGGAATCTGGCGGGGACGACGGGGCTCGAACCCGCGACCTCTGCCGTGACAGGGCAGCGCTCTAACCAACTGAGCTACGTCCCCTCTGCAATTTCAATCGCTTAGCGCAAATCGCAGATTTCACTGTCTTTTCG
>Ga0302320_10021519_pt1 | contig 12788 bp, 10 predicted proteins | sample Bog_T0_3_FD_202130 | JGI IMG/M metagenome (GOLD analysis project Ga0302320, IMG submission 202130) | Peat permafrost microbial communities from Stordalen Mire near Abisko, Sweden - Bog_T0_3 | ecosystem: Environmental > Terrestrial > Soil > Wetlands > Peat | place: Sweden: Abisko, Stordalen Mire...
ATGGAGGTTGAACGAGAGGCATTATGGACAATTACAGGGATTGAATAAGAAGGAAACATCTCAAAAACATGGGGAAAGTCAGGTGAAATTATGGAGAAGAAGCTATGATATTCCCCCTCCTTTTGTGGATTTGAACGATCAAAATTATCCAGGCAATGATGAAAAATATCGATTCACTGATAAGAAGGTTTTTCCGAGGGGAGAGTCTTTAAAATTGACTTCCGAAAGGGTTTTGCCATATTGGTATGATAGCATAGCACCGGAACTAATTGCAGGGAAAAGAGTTTTAGTTGTGGCACATGGAAATTCATTGAGAGCAATTGTCAAATATTTGAATAACATCAGCGATAATGGTTTTTTTATAGGATGGTTAAATTTTAAAGCCGGTTTTATATGTAGATATCACAGAGTTTAATATCCCAACTGCTGTGCCTCTTGTTTATGAGTTTGAAGGAGATTTGAAATTGAAAAAGTGGTTCTTTTTGGAGTCGCAGGAGGAATTGAAGAGAAAGATGGAAGCCGTGAAAGCACAAGGAAAGGCGAAATAATGGTAAATTTACTATTTAAATACGAATTTTATTGATCTTTGAGAAATTTTACATTTTTTTATTTTAAAAAAGAACAAAAACAAAAAAATAATTTTTATGTTTTTAAATTTCTAAGTCTAATTTAACTTTTAACTTTTTATAATAAAATTGGAAAATTATTCAAGTGAATTTCGATGAATTTTTTTAAAAATGCATATTGACAAGAACATTTAGAAAAAATTAAAAAAGCTCGCGCTTAAAAATTTATTAGCGAACATAATAACTTTTTATTAAATTACAAAGCATATATAGTATATTGGGAATAAGGACAATTTGGTCTAGTATAAATTTCTTCCAAGTGTTCTTCTTTATTTTCAGACTGACTAATTCAATCTTTCGCCATATTATTAATATAAACCTGTTCTTCATTTAATTAAATTAATCAAATTTCAAGAATTCATACCATGGCTTCAAAGTCCACAGAACTTATTTTCCAAAACCGCTACATATGCCAATGCGAAGTTAAACAAGGTGCCTTCGGTGTAGTTTATCAAGGTTTTGATCTGACTGAAAAACGTCCTATCGCTTTAAAGCTTGAAAAAGATAAAAAATCGCATACCACCTCTTCCCTTACAAATGAAGCCCGTATTTTATCTAAACTAAAGGGGCTCAAGGGTGTACCTACTTTGTTTTGGTCGGGGAAGAAGCAGGGCTCCGATGAACGGGCCTTGGTGATGAGTTATTTGGGCAAAGATTTGCAATATCATATTACAAAACAAAAGAGTTTCTCTTTAAAAACAGTGATAATGGCTGGGGTTCAGTTGATAAAAGTGTTACAGGCGGTGCATGAACGTGGAGTGGTGCATCGAGATATCAAGCCAGATAATATTTTGACTGCCTATAACGAGGATGAGGACAATATTATGAAAACTCTTAAGGATAAAGGCGATTTAGGACAATTATATCTATGTGATTTTGGTATTTCAAAGATCTACAGGGAAAACAATAAACATATCGACTATAAAATCAATAAACCATTCATTGGCACTATTAGGTTCGCCAGTGAGGCCGCTCACAAGGGATATGAGATATCCCGGAAAGATGATTTGGAGAGTTTGGGGTATGTATTGGTTTTTTTGTTTAAGGGGAAGTTGCCTTGGCAAAACATTGATAAAGCTTTGGGGAACTTAAGGAAGGACCGTGTGGGAGTATGTAAGCAGATAGAGCATCTGATGGAATATTTCTATGATATGCCAGAAGAGTTCCTGCAATATTTCAAGTATGTTAAAGGACTCACATTCAAAGAAAATCCTAATTATGACTACTTGGTAAAACTTTTCCAGGATCTAGCTAAAAAAAGAGCAATCAATGTTGAAGACTATATGTGGGATTGGAGGAAAAAGGGGAAATCAAGTAATGTGAGCTCCTTCACATTTGTTAATAATAATGCCTCTAATAATAATAATAATAATAATATCGTTAATGTTTCCAACAATAAGAATGGTAGCTTGTCGAAGAAAGGCCCCATTCTAGAGGAAACCAAGAAAAATGAGGATTCGTTGAAGAAAAAGCTTGAAAAAGAAGAAAAATCGAAAAAAAATCTAATAAAAACAATCAATTCCAAACCAAAAATCAATATCAAGAAGAATTATGACTATAGTTCAGATGAAGAAGGCAAAAGGAAAAAATCATCTAGAATTGAAAATTTTCAAGAGAAAAACCTGATGCTTTTGGGTGGGGAGAGCGACATTTTTAACGGGAATCATGAGATTCTGCAGGAATCTCATGATAAGGAAGTCTATTTTAACTCAAAAAGTCTGATTTCAAGCAATATTGAGACAAATGAATCTAGTGTTTTGATAAAAAACAAGGACTTCACCACTTTGAAGTATAATGTCTATGATCAAGAGGAAAATGGTGATTTTTATTGATTTTTTCATAGCTTATTAATAATATTTCTTTTCTTAAAAGCTCTTGACGAAGAATTGGAGGAATATATCCAGAAAGAAAATATGAATGACATCTTATTCAACCTCCCTCTGAATCAATTCCATTTAACACAATTTTTTAATAAATTAAATTCCCCCCACAGCCCTTTCCTTAACATAAAATCATATAATTAATAATTGTTCATAAATCAAATGTTTCGGAAAAATTGTCTCTATTAATTAAAAAAAAGACTTCCACCCTCTTTCATCATAATAAGAAAAAATCAAGGTAAAAAAACTTCTTTTTTAAAAATTTTGATAGAATCCAATGGTGCCCACCCTAGAAAAAATACGCAAAACAACTTTTTTTATATAAAAAAAAATTATTTATGACAAAATAGTTTAGTTACTTTAACACTCTTTTCAAAATTATCTTTTCTTTTCAAATACTATTATTTATCATTTTCTTAAGGCCAAATTTTATAATGCACGCTATTTTAAAATTTTTTTTTAAGAAATCCTATATTTATCCTCATTTTCCATAATATTTTTATAATAAAACTAAAACTATGCATCAAATGTCCCTCTATCTCATAAAGATAATCCTTTTACTTCTCTTCAACCTTTCTTGCATTTCCTGCGGCACCTTTTCCCAACCCTCGACTACCGCCGCGATCCAGCAATCCATATCCAATATGAATGAATATTCTGATTATACTTTCAACATAATTCCGGATACTCAAATTCCAGCGGGTGGGACTCTTGAAATAACCTTCCCTTCTCAATTTACTCTTGGATTAGGTATTGTGATCGACCCGACTTCAAACAATTATTGTTCTTTGCCTTGTTCTGTGAACAATTACATCGTTATTTTCACTATTCAAACAGTATGTCTGCCTGGAGTTATGAGTTCCTTCACAATTTATACAGTTTTGAACCCCCCAACCAAAGGTGGCACTGGTAATTTTATCATAACATCAAAGCTAGGAGGCGTGAATATTCTTGATGAAAATCTGGTGTTCGGAATCATCGGTATAGCAGATTCAGTGAATAATTTGACTTCGACAACAGTTGCTTTGGATGCAACTGGTTCCTCAGAAGCTGGTGTTCTAACTAAATATAGTTTCTCCTTCAAAACAAATCAAATAATTTCAATGAACAGCTATTTTATGATAACAATGCCTGCAACATCAGGCTTCTCATTATCAACGAACCCTTCATGTTCCTCCTTTGCTATAAATGGAAATCAAATTAGTGGGAATCTCGTTTGCACATCTCAATCCAATAATATAATAGTTCAAGGATTGGCTCAAGACATCCCAAGTGCCTTTGAAGTGGGTATTAGTGTAAGTGTTACGAACCCCACATATTCTGGAACCACCGGAACATTTCAAATCGCAATTCTCAAAACCAACACCACAGTAGTTTATGCCTGGAGCACTGGTATTAATGGTGTTACCATAACTCCTGGGACCATCAGCAAGATAGTCCTTTCTTTATTGACCCCAAATCTTGTCCTTGCGATGAACAAAGTTTTAGACTTCAGACTGGTGTTTATTCCAAAGAATGCTTTAATTTCAGGCTCACAAATATTGATTCAATTCCCAATGGCCTCTGTAACTAATTGTTACATGGAGTTTGGTATCAATGACATTACTCCCACAAATCCAGCTACATGTACTCCATCAGGATCCAGCAGTTTATTAATCTCCAATTTCCAAGAAATGGATAGTCCTGGGGAGATCAGTATTACTATGAGAATGACGACCCTTAGCAATAATGGGATAACAACTCCTGTTAAGATCTATACTTATTGTTATATGAATTCAGTGCAAACGATCATCGATCAGGATGTTACAACCGCTACATTGACCATATTGAACATACGTACTTTATTTTATCCATAAAAGTTAATTTAAGAATAGAATCAACACACTCACCATTGGCTGCGGCCATCACCAGTGGAACTTTAACCAGAGCCGATGGAAATACAGCTAATTTAGCCTTTTCAATAAACCCATCATATACTTTGGGGTCAGGCTCATATATACAAATTGTAGCGCCAGCTGGGTTCACAATAAATTCTTTAACTGGTTTTATATTTAATACAATTGAATTTTTTTTTAAATGTATTTATTTATAGCCGCAGATTGCGTTTTTGGAGTATCAAATACCCCATCAAGTTTTTGTTTGAACACTGACCAAGTTATTTTAATGCAAGTCCCAACCGGAATAACATTTAACATCGGTGCTAACTCTCCTTTCAACATCATCAATTACAATATCCTTAAGCCAATGTCTGCTGCCACTTATCTTTTTGATATTACAACCCTTGCTTCCGATGGTCAGACAGTCATAGAATCTTATTCAATGACCTTGCCCATAACATCAGACTACTTAAATTATGCAACCTACACATTAATCGGTCAAGAAGTCGGCAAATTTGGCATCTTGCAAGTTAATTTCAGTCCGAAATTAGCAGTTCCGGCTGGAACCCAACAGACAACAGCCACTGACATCCAGGGAATAATTCAATTTATATTTAATGGTGGCTGGAGTAATAATTTAGGCACTGGAATAACGGCTGATGATACACAAATTCCTTGCACTGCAATGTATGGGATCTTGCCCTTAAATAATATGGTGATTGCGTGCTACTTATATCCTAGTATATACGCAATAGAAATAGCCAACTTTCAAAGCATCCCAGCAGGAACGATATGCAGTATATATTTCCCCAATATTATAGTGTCTTCTGGGACGATTACTCTCAATCTTATTCAATATTACAATAGAGTGGCTTTGATATTAAATACGTTGAATAATAATTATGCAACTTCCCCTGCAAGCGTAATACCTCAAGGCTCCCTCTCAAAAACCTTCACTTTCACAAATTCCTATGTGTCGAATATCTTTGATTTTTACTTTGATATGGATCTTTCGCAGCCTATTACCAACACTGATTACCTCTTAATCCAATTACCGACTTATGATGTCGGTTATTTGCAAGACCAATCCATGGTCACTTGTTTCCTCTATCAATCAGGCAATGCGGCTACCCCTGTTGCCAAGGCTTATCAATGCATAACATTCACCATAATCGATTGGGTCTTGATCATAGTCACCGATACTTTCCCGGCCATCCCCACAACAACACTTCACATCAATAATTTAAAATGGCCTCGTTATGCAGAACTTACCAACACACCAGTCTATATATACCATTATACCAACATGATCCAAAAGGAAGTCAACAAATATCAAACGTTTGATGTATATAATGTGCCTGCCATGAATGATTTTCTCTCAGCATCTATGAATATTCCCAAAAAAGGAAAGGGCTATCCAGATTGTGCTTATTACTTTCAATTCAAAGCGTTGAACGCTATTCCGGAGAGTGGCTCTGTGGTTTTAACCTTTCCCACTGATTATTCATTGCAATTGAGCTTCCCTTCTCCTCAATTTTTCGCTAATCAATTCTCAGGTTATAATGGTAACCCATTGGTTTTCACTCCATCTGCCAACATCCTGACTATTTCTAATATTGCTGCATTCCCGGCACAAAGTCTTTTCACAATCTCCATCACAGGAATTCTAAATCCTTCGACCTCCGTGACTACAAGCACTGGTTGGACCATTCAAACAAATTACAATGGTAACATCATAAACCAACGAATAGGCTTTGATTTCTTCCAATATGGGAGCGCTTATAGTCCAGGGACGATCATCTTCAATTCCATAACTGCCTTCCCGCAAAACGCTAATGTTTTGGCTGATTATACCATTGAATTCACTCCAAATACAGCCATTCCTACTTTGGGAATCATCTCCATTCAGTTCCCTCCTGCTCAATTTAATAGTTTACCTAGTAATCCTACTTGTCAAATTTCAGGTGGGTTACTAACCTTTTCGTCCTGTTCATTATCAGGGACTGTGATAACAATCGTTACGGATAGTGAATATACCACAGGTTCTCTAATTGTTACGATAAATGATGTCCCAAATCCAGAGGCAGGACTCACTGATGGATTTGTAATTTACACGTTCTATGACAATAATTTCCTAGATCTAACTGATACAACTGATGATAGTTATCGAACTGTCTTGATTTTGCCACAAGCTAATCCAATTACAGTGAATTCCATTGATTTTGAGCCACAAAACGAAGGGGAACAGGCCACTTATACGTTTTCTATTCTTCCTACGACTGCCCTGACTTCATATATGGAGATAATGATCCAATTCCCTGACAATTATGATAATTTGATCGGAGTTTCCATCACATGTTCAGGTTCTTCAGGGATTGTCGCAGATTTTTCTGTTTCAATTACCAATAAACAACTATTTCTAACAGGATTAATGTCATATACCCCTTCTAATAATAACCCTTTGGTCATAGTTGTTTATAATGTCATCAACCCGAATAGAATCAGTAGTGTAGGCAATTTCCGAATTGCCACTTTCGAACAAAACACTCAAGTCTTTGTAGATTATAATGAAAATATCAACGGGTTGGAAATGGTTTCAGCGGCTGGTTGGTTGTCAATATATAACATATCAGCTGATAACTATTATTCCAGGATATACGCGAACTATACTGTGAACATTTCGCTGAGCCAAGAACTACCAAATGCCGCTAATCAAGGCTATATTATCTTATCATTTCCTTCACAATTCGATATTCCTGATAAAACTATCAATTGCAGCAGCCCAGAAACCAGTTTCAATAATATTTCATGTTATATCACAGAGAATAAGGTTTATTCATATGGAAATTCTGAGGCGTATTCAGGCAGTTTACAAATGACTTTTAATCTAATTGATAACCCGCCTTTATCTGGAGTCACTAGTGAATTAACTGTGATGTCATATGATGGGTTTAATAAGTATATCATAGAACGAAGTTTCCCTAATTTAGATCCATTTAATTACAATTATTCATATTCGGGGCCTTTAATAATTGTCAACAATGGTAATGAGGTTATTGTGGAAAGAGGGACTCAAAGTGCCGATTTACCGATATCATTGTCTTATCCTTGTGCTTTGAATTTGCAATTTATAACCACCGTGACTACTCTTTCGTTATATCCAAACATTATTTCGATGAATCTCGGGGATCTGACTTCGACTTTTAGAGTAACAGTGCCTGTGAGTCTAACTGCAGGGACTTATTATGTAGTATGGGTGACAGTTGGAGATCAAAACCCACCGATATATACCCCGTTGGAGAAAACAACAGTGGTTGTCACAGATTTGAAAAGTATTTTTTTTTTCTTTATAATATCTTTATTAAATTATTTAAATTAATATTTTTTGACATTTTTTTTCCGAATTTTTTTTTTTTTAAAAAAGATGTCCCAATCGTTGTTAGTGATATCTCCAACATTCCATACGGTGGTAGTTCGCTCACTGTTTCTGTGACTCTGGCTTATTCGCCCAACATTGAAATAGAGTTGGTTGCAACTCTTAATGAAAATTACCCAGGAGTTACCTTAACCACAAAAAACATAATATTTTCTGCAGGGGATTTAGTTCAATCCTTTGAAATTCTTTATTCGAATGACAGCTCAATTACTAACAACACTCCGATTTCCCAGGGTGGAATGTCACTGATTCTTTCAGGGGTTAATAAAGACACCTACACCCTAACAACATCCAATTTAGAATTCGTAGTGATAGCTGCTGATGTTGAGGCCCCTGCCTTGACCGAATTAGTAGCTTCTGCAATTTATCAGACATATTGTGAAATTGATATTGGAGCTAATGAGATTGTGATAGCTTATTATATGGTAGCATTGACAGGCACTGCTAGTCCAAATTATACTGAGGTAGTAAATCAAGGCCCTCCGGGATCATCAACCACTCAAAAACAATATGGACTCGCTTTTATTGGGAGCAGTAATAGAATTACCATTACTGTAAGTAATTTATATGCACAAACACCATATACGATTTATGTCTATTTGAAGAATCGAGGGGAAAATATCAATCAAGTTAAAACCATGGACTTTGTGACATTGAATCGTTATCCAGCCAGTCAATTTTCTGTGCAATTTCTACAAGCCTATCTAAACAACGCTGAAATACTCTCTATAATTACCTCAATAGGTTTTGTTCTCAGCATGCCTCCATCCCATTTCTATCAGAAAAACTATACTTTTGCAACAGGTCGAAGGGAATTACCAGAGGAAAACTTGCCAAATAATGAAAATTGCAGAAACCTAGCGAGTACGCAAACAGTCTCGACAATTCTCACATTATGGATGTTTTCAGTCACCAATTCGTCAAATTACCCCTCGCCATATGGCATGGCAATGATGCTTCTAAACGAAACTGCCACTCTCAATTCTCTATTGACAAATTTCGACACTTCCTATGTTATTCCAGTCCAAAACTTCACAAGTTATATCCCTTCTTTTGTAGAGCCTCCAACCGTCTCAAAGGTCGATCAATTTTATATTACAGTACAAGGAAAATTAGATAATTTTGGGTTCATTTACGCAGTATCGATCAACGCCAGTCAGGATTCAAGCAAACCAAGTTCTTTTCAGATTTATAATGGATTTGATAGTGGGAATCTGCCTGGTCAAAGCGGATATGTAGAAGTGAGCTCTGCCTTTACCTATTTCACCTTTAATATAGATAATTTGACTGCTAATACTCAATATGATATCTATATCACTGCTGGAAGTGTGCATCCTGGGTACCCTGATCTAATTCCAGATACATCTATTGTTTTAATTGCAATTTTGACCAAGCCTTTGATTATATGTAAACATTTTTATAGTTAATCTTTGAATTTTAAGTGGATTTTTAGATGATCCTTTGAATATCAATGAAGGGGGAAGGGTGGAGATTAGTTTATTGATGACCATAATGATCTTATTAATGCTTAGTTTGATTTGAAATTAATAAAATTTGCGCGGTTTTGATAAGATCATTAATACATAATACATATATCTATGCTAAATATATATAAATATATAGACATAATATTATAAAATGCTTCCAGATCATTTAAATCCAATGAAACCAGTCGTGGCATCTCTTTTGAATTGTCGCTTGTTAAATGTCAGAACTTTTACAACGATTTCTTCAACAATATAGAAATTCAGGCCTCTATTTAAAAATAGTCATAATTTCTCTGATGATTTTGATATCTTATGATTTATCTCATGAAATTTCATTATATTTCAGTATTCCCACCCTAATTGGTTATTTGATCCTACTATTATGGCTGACTTTTAATCTAGCAGGACAATCATATTATATTTCTATTCCTTTGTTGGAATTCATGATGTACAATATCCTTTTTGAAATTTTGTTCATTTTTCTGAATTTCAATTATCATTTCTCAAAATGGCACTCAATGGCAATTTTATGGATTTTGCTGTTTATTTCTTGCTTTTGTTTGGAATTCATATGAGTGGCCCTTAATTTTTAACAATTGTATAAATAATATAGTTTTTTCATAATTTCAATAATTAAAAAAAAAAACATTTTAACTTAAAAAAAATCGGAGTTCGACTTTAATAAAATGAAGTATCAACAATTCCTGAGCTTTTTCTATAATTCCGAACCTTCTCCCCTTGCCACCCTACCAGAATCAATAGGAAAATCGGAGAAATTTGATCGAAAACTCATCCAAATAGCCTTTTGTTCATCTGGTGTTTATTTCATCTATCTTTTCTATGGTCTTCTTCAGGAAAAATTGTATTTCAAATCATTTTTTCATAAAAAAACCTAATTTTTTATATAGATTCTCTTCAATTTATCAAACCAAAGATCTCACCCCCTTCAAATTTAAAGAATCTTCAATTCTTATCCTCATTCAAGCCTTAATTTCTTATCTCATTGCCCGGACTCTCAACAAAACTCGGGATTTTTATAATCAGAACCCCATATCTCAAGCATTCGGATTGAAGTTGGGAATTTATAACACTTTGTCAATGATTGGAAGCATTTCAGCTTTGAATTATGTGAGCTACCCTGTGCAAGCCTTGATGAAATCATCAAAAATATTGAGTGTCTTGTTGGTGACTTTTTTCATAGGAGGCAAAAGACATAGCAAATATGAGTATTCATGTGCTATTTTAATAGCACTTGGAATTTTGATCTTTAATTTATTAGTAAGAGAATTTCGGTGAAATACTTTTATAATTTTTTTAAAGGGGAACTCAAAAATGATTGATAATAACAAAGGAGCATCAAGTCTTTTTGGGATTTTCCTATTGGTGATCTCTCTTTTTTCCGATGGCATGCTTGCGGAAACACAAAGGAAACTCAAAGAACTCAATGTCCCCTTCTCCACATACCATCTCATGGAGGCAACCTCCAAATATTGCAGCATGTTTTGCTTTATTTATGCCATTCTTTCCCAAGAGCTTTTAATTTTCATCAAAATGCTCTATCAAACACCAGAAAACAACTTTCTGTTAACTTTCTTCTTAATTGTCATTTTGGGGACTGTTGGACAAATGTTCATTTTCCATACAATTCGTTTGTTTGGACCAATTGTATGTGGGGTTATCACTACCACAAGGAAGTTTTTCGCTGTGATTTGCTCGATTATTGTTTTCCAACATGCCATCAACTTGTTTCAATGGATCTCAGTGGCGTTCGTGTTCGCAGGGGTCGGAGTAGAGATGTTTTATAATGTGAAAATCAAAGGAAAAGAAGGAAAAATAAAAGAGAAGGAATTTAAAGTTTAATTGGTTTTTGTAATAAAATTAAGTTTATTAAAAAATAGAATTTTATATCAAAAAAATTATAAAAAAAATTAATTTTTTTATGTATTTTTATTTTTCGATTTTTTTCAAATAAAAAAAAAATCAATACTTCGAAAAAAATTTAATCAAAAAAACTTTTTTTTGTAAGAGTTTTATCTCTAAATTACCCCCAATGAAAAACTCTTATTCTTCACATTCCTTTGATTCCCAGAACGTTTTCCATCCATCCGAACACCGTTATTGTCCTTGGGACGGTTATAAATTCACAGAGCACGACACAGAATGTCAGACGTGTGGTCATACTCGTTTCAAAGTCTCTAAATAAAAATATTTTTCAAATATTTATTTTCAGAATGATGTCAAATCCACAATCCTCGAACCAAACACCACCACCATTAAGCAAGGGAAGGTATGGAAAAAGGTACTTTATGAAAAACAACCATTTGAGGATAATTATCTCGACCAAACTTTCCTCAGTTGTTTGGAAGCGAAAGGTTTTTTTCTTACTATCATTAGGAGAAATTTATTATCTTTGACATAGACACTTATAAAAATCTGGTGTATAGGGATATAGTGTTTAACACCACAGAAATCAGTTTTGCTATAAGTTTGATAGTGCTTTTCTTGATGATGTTCCATTTTTTGCTCAATAAGAAGATTTCTGAACAAGTCTTGATTGTGATTTTGTTCATTTTCAGCGTAACAGGCACCTTCATATTTATTATCTTGAGTCCGAAGATATTCAAAATCCATAGCATTCTCTCAAATATCAAGAGTATAGGGATAATTCTTGGCACTTTGTTTTTGTTTTCACCTGTTATGAGGACCATTTTTCAGAATTACGCTGAAAACACCACCTATGCTTTAAGTTTTGGTGAAATTTCTTTGTTTGTTGTGAATTATAATTAGAAATTATGTTTTTTAGGGCTCATCTTATATCATTTGATCGCAAAAGATTATAACACGGAAGCAAGTCCTTCGTAAATTTTTTAAGAGTCTTATGAAATTTGGTGAAAAAATTAACTAGAGTGCAATCTTTTAAAGTTGACACTGCCACTTTGAGCTCATTTTTCTTTTCCTTGTTACTCGCCTCAAGATTGAGCAATGAATTTCAAGTTTTTTCGCTACTTTTAATTTCTATGCTGTAAATTACCATTTTAAAAAAATAAATTACCATAAATTATTTATAAATAAAATTTCAGGTTTTTTGTCTTCTCGAAGTTCTTCAAAAGATCCATTCAAGTTGTTTTTCAATTTTTTCTCATAATTAATTAATTTATTTATATATGAAAAAGGATTTCTCAAAAAAATTCTATTGTTATTTCCTTGTGGCGTTTTTCCTGACACTTGTCGGACTTTTATATAATATTTCGAGATTCTTGGCCTTCTTATATTTCTTCACGTAAGATTTTTTCTAAGCTGTCCATTAAAATTAATAGACTGTTTATTATCACTTTCTTATGCCCGCTTTGGCTAATTTGGCTTTATCAATACAAGAAGTAAAACTCGAAATAAATGATTTTAATATTTTTTATGATTTTTTTTTTAGTGTGATTCATGGTCCTTGGGACTTGCCTTTTGTTAGAAGCTATAATATCGATTAA
>Ga0302320_10021522_pt1 | contig 12787 bp, 7 predicted proteins | sample Bog_T0_3_FD_202130 | JGI IMG/M metagenome (GOLD analysis project Ga0302320, IMG submission 202130) | Peat permafrost microbial communities from Stordalen Mire near Abisko, Sweden - Bog_T0_3 | ecosystem: Environmental > Terrestrial > Soil > Wetlands > Peat | place: Sweden: Abisko, Stordalen Mire...
CCTGCCGGGAAGTGTCACCGGTGCGAATCTGATTCCCCAATTGCTCACCCTGGCAGAGCAAAAAAAATGGCGGGTGTTTTTGCTGGGCAGCGATGAGGCCGTCGTTGAAAAGGTCCGCGCGCGCCATCCCAAGCTGCAACTCGTCGGGGCCTACGCGCCGGCAGACCAGCCCCTGTTGGAAATGAATCATGCGGACATCCAGCACCGTTTGCACACGGCGAAACCGCATATATTGCTGGTCGCTTTTGGGTCGCCGAAACAGGAAAAGTGGATCAACATGAACTACCGTGAGGCCGGTGTGCCATTGGTGCTCGGCGCTGGCTCGTCGTTCGATTTTCTCACCGGCGAAGGAAAACCAGTCCGGCGGGCCGGAAAACAATTCTCGAAATTCACCCGCGCCATTCTACGGCAATGGTGGCGGTTGCGCGCAAAAAAATCGGCCTTGCCGGTGGCCGGCCCAAACGTCATTCCCGACCCATTTGGCAACCTGGTCATCCGTGCGCCGGCGCGGCTGGGCGCGGCTGAGGCGCAGGCGGCGCAATCCGAATGGCTGCGTGCGGTCGAAAACAGCCACGTGATGTTCGACCTGACGGACACGGCTTTCGTTGACAGCACCGGCATCGGCGCGCTGATCCGTCTGCGGCGGCGGGCGCGCGAACTCAACTGGCAGTTTTTCCTCATCGCGCCGCGCCCACAGGTGGCCGCCGCGTTGAAGCTGATGAAGCTGGACGAATTTTTCACCATCCAGGCCAGCATCGCCGGCGCCCGGATCATCATGGAAAGCGCGGCCGGCGCGGCCCCCGTCACGAGCGGAGTTCAGGAAAAGGAACTGCAAATCCGCTGGACCGGTGAAGTCACGGCCCTCAATTCGGTCGAACTGGGCATGCATACCGAGTCCGAGTTGTCGCAGTTTACGCCGGGAATGACCGTGGCGATTGACCTCTCACGCGTGACGTTTGTGGACAGCACCGGAATCGGCCTGATGGTGCGGTTTAAGAAGAACCTAAAACGGCGCGACATTAACTTGAAGTTTGCCAACGCCATCCCGTCCGTCCGCAATGTGGTCCGCCAGACGCAGCTTGAAGAATTTCTGCTGGGTTGAGACGTCCGTCAAATTAAGGTTCAGTGGTGCGGTCTGTTACTGGCTTCCGCTGATCCGATAAAATCGCGAGGGGAAATTGGTGGCCTGCAAATCCCATAACTGGAACAGGCCGTTCTGGTCCGCAACGGTATTGGTCACGAAAAACCACGGGATGGGTGGCAGCAGGTTGGTTGCGGCATCCAGTTCGTAGGTCACGCCGGCCGAGCCGGAACCGTGGAATTGAATATTGCCACCAGGGTTTTGAGTGATGGAATCAAATTGCGGCGGCGCGGTCGCCACCACCGCGAGCATCCCGCTGGCCAGGGCGTTGGTGTCCCAGGCCAGACCGGTGCCCAGGGGCGGAAGATTCAGAGTGGTAAAACTCCCGTTCTGATTCTGCGCCTGGAAAATTTTAAAGCTGTCACCGGCGGCGAGCGTTCCGCCGAGGTTGGTCACGGTCAACGTCCCGCCGTACACGATGCTGGTGAGGCCCAGCACCGAGTCGTTGGTGCCCGCTGTTTTGTTTAATTTTAACAACGTGATGCCCGCCAGGTTCAGGCTGTTATTAATGGTGAAGGCAGCGATGACATTGCTGCCCGGGGCGAAAACTCCTCCGCCCTGAATTGTCACTGGTCCATTAATAACGCCGGCGCCGCCCAACCGGCCGCTGGTGACGGTCACTGAATTGGTCCCGATCACGCCCCTGGCCAGTTGGAGCACCCCGCCCGCAACGACAGTGGTGCCGCTGTAAGTATTGGTGCCGCTGAATGTCAATGTGCCGGAATTGGTTTTGAGCACGCTCACGGCGAAACCGTTGGCGTTGCTGATGCTGCCCGAAACGACGATGCTGCCTGCGCCCATGAAGGTCAGGGTCCGCGCGCTGGGAACGCTCGGCGCGCTCGCCGGAATCATCCCCGCCAAATTCAGCGTGCCGCTGTCGGAATCCAGCCAATAAACGCTGCCGCCGGAAGCCAGGATAAAATTACCTGAAATCGTGTTGCTGCCGGAGAGATTTTGGAGGGCGACGACATTGGTGTTGCGGCCGGCAAGACTGATGCCCTGCGCGATGGTCAAGTTGCCGGCGGAGCCGTTCAATTGCAGCGTGGAACTGCCGCTGTTGTTGTTGCGGATGGAGATCGGGGAAAGCACATTGGCCAGGTTTTGATTGCGGGTGATTTCCAGTGCGCCGTCGTTGGCGGACGTGCTGCCGGTGTCCACGTTCAACGTGCCGGAAAAACTGTTCGTGCCATTCAGAATTACGGTGCCATAGCCGCCTTTGCTCAAGGTGACGGTGCCGGAAAGGCTGCTGTTGACGTTCAGGGTGTTTCCCGGGCTGTTCGGGCCAATGGCCCAGGTCTGGTTCGCGCCGAGGTTAACCGGGCAACTGATGGTGACGGAATGATTCGCCGCCACCATGTCCAGGCCCCCTGCGCCAAGCGTGAGCACATTGGTGCCGCTGAGGGTCGCACCGTTGTTCAGATTAAGGAAAACCAAACCGTCCACGGACAAATTGCCGCCAAGCACGGGGCTCAAATTATTTCCGCTCAAGTAAGAAAAGGTGAGGTCGCTTGTCGCCAGCGGCGGCATGTTGGAGACGAAATTTGCGGAGTCAGTCAGATCAAGCGAACTTGCGCCGGTCCAAAACACGGTGTTCGTCGGCGCGTAATATCGGACATAATCCACCATCAACTTGGTGGTGCTCGTCCCCAGATTTCCATAACCGCCAGCGGGAATGGCGCCAGCCCAGGTCGTGGAAGTATCATCCACCTCGCTGCTCAGGATGGTCCACTCCGTGCTTTCCGAGATGGGGACGCCGTTGTTGGAAAAGTTCCAGGAACGCAAATTCGCACCGTCCACGTACAAGGTGTAAGCTGACGGCGTCCATAAAAAGCCGTACGTGTGAAACCCGCTGCCCAACCCGCTGCCAATGTTGCCGCTGCCGGCGCTGGCCGCGAAACTGCCGTAGCCGTTCCAATGAATATTGTTCTGGACCTGGTTAATGATATCGCCATTGCTGCCGCCGTCTGTGCTGCGATGTTCCACAAAGTCCAATTCCGAGCCAGACACGGCCGGGTCATTCAGGTAGGTCCCCATTGTTGGCGACTGCATCCAATAAGCGGACCACATGCCATTGGTATCCCCCCACTTAATGCTGGCCTCCCAATAACCATAGCGTGAGCGGAACGTGCCGTCCGTGGCGACCATCGCCGTGTAATGCGTGTTGTTGGTCGTGTAGGTGGTGATGGTCAAATAACCACCCGAAACAGCCACGGCGTTGGTTACGTTGACGGCATCCCGCCGATTGCCAAGCAGCCAATAATCCCATTTGGTGGTATCAAGCGAAGTTCCGTTAAATTCATCGCCCCAGACCTCATAGTATCCGGCTGGCGGAGCCGCAAAACCATCGCCTGCCGACCCGGCGAACAGGAGGCACAGGAAAAGCGCGGGCACCCAGCGCCGATACCTGTTTCGGGCATCACGGCGGTTTTCGGGCGATCCGAATAACATCATGGATGGGAGAATAGTGCTGCAATTTGCACCGGAAAGGCCGCCGTGTAAAGCGAACCGGAGAAGCAACCGTCTGCGCGACATCGCGCAACTGCATGGGGTCAACTCCATCTGTCCAAATATTGAATGTTCAATTTCCTGCCATTCGTTATTTTCATGCCTGTTAACATCCGCTGTTTCCATGAAAGTAATTATTATTTGCGCGGGCCTGTTGCTTGGTTTCGGCCAGCTTTCCCTGCGCGCGGACGCCGCGCTTGAGAAAGGCTGGCAAAATCCCCCCAATGAAGCGCGGCTCCGCGCCTACTGGTGGTGGCTCAATGGCAATGTCACCAAGGCTTCCATCACCCATGATCTCGAAGAAATGAAAGCCAAGGGTTTTGGGGGCGCGGTGCTCATTGATGCCGGCGGCGCAGAGCAAACGGGTAACGACCGGGTGCCGCATGGGCCAACGTTTTTTTCGCCGGAATGGCGTGAACTTTACAAGCATGCGCTGAAGGAAGCGGACCGGGTGGGATTGGAAATCAGCCTGAACATCCAGAGCGGCTGGAATTTGGGCGGTCCGGTGGTGCCGGCGGAGGATGCCGCAAAAAAGTATGTTTGGTCGGAAATCAAACTGTCCGGCGGCACCGACGTGCAGATGCAGTTGCCGGTGCCAAAGGCGCGCGAACATTTTTACCGCGATTTCGCCGTGGTTGCGTTCCGTCTCACCCATTCCACGCCACATCAGCCGCTCAAAAACTGGAAACTGAAAGCCCTGCTGGCCTCGCTCGAACCGTCTTCCGCGCCGGACTCGTCGCCGCTGTTCGCTGAATTTCCCGCCACGCCCGGAGAGCAGGATGCCAATGCGGCGGACGTAGTTGATTTGACCTCAAATCTGGACGCAAACGGTAATTTAAAGTGGGCCGCGCCGCCCGGCGACTGGCAGATTCTCCGCTTTGGCTACACCATTGGAGACCACGCCTATGTTTCCACCAGCAGCGATGGCTGGGGCGGGTTCGCGATTGACGTTTACAGCGCCACGGCCTTCCAAAATTACTGGGACAAGATTGTCGAACCGCTGATCCAAGATGCCGGGCCGCTCGCCGGCAAAACCTTGAAGTATTTGCACACGGACAGTTGGGAAATTGAACTGGCCAACTGGACACCCCTGATGCGCGATGAGTTTCGTAAGCGTCACGGCTACGATCTGCTGCCGTGGCTCCCGGTGCTGGCCGGGCGCATCGTCAACTCGCGGGAAGAAAGCGACCGCTTCCTGTTCGATTACCGGCAGACGCTCGGCGACCTGGCGATTGACGACCATTACCGGCTGTTCCGAGATAATGCCCACAAGCACGGCCTGGGCATCCATCCCGAAAGCGGCGGCCCGCACTCGGTGCCCATAGACGCGCAACGCTGCCTCGGCTGGGATGATGCGCCCATGAGCGAGTTTTGGGCCTGGTCCTGGGAGCACCGCATCGGCGACGCGAACCGCTTCTTCGTCAAACAACCCGCCAGTGCCGCGCATACTTACGGTCATAAATACGTTTTTGCCGAGGGTTTCACGAGCATCGGCCCGAACTGGCAGGAAAAAATCTGGGACAACTTGAAACCGAGTTTTGACAAGGCCCTTTGCCAGGGCCTGAACGTGCTCGTGTGGCACGCCTTTGTCTGTTCGCCGGACGAAACGGGGATTCCCGGCCAGCAATATTTTGCCGGCACCCACCTCAATCCCAAAGTGACATGGTGGGAAAAATCCTCGCCATTTTTTAGCTACATTGACCGCTGCCAGTGGATGTTGCAGCAGGGAAATTTCCATGCCGTTGTCCTTTATTATTATGGCGACCATGTTCCGAATTTCACCCAGTACAAACGCACCGACCCGGCTCATTGCGAGCCCGGATACGACTACGATGTCATCACCGCCGAGGCGTTGATCGAACGCGCCAGCGTGCGGGATGGGAAAATTGTTCTGCCCGACGGCATGAACTATCGGGTGTTGGTGCTGCCAGATCGCGAGGTGATTTCGCTGCCGGTGCTGAAGAAAATTCAGGAACTTGTCCTCGCCGGCGCCACCGTCATCGGTCGCAAACCCACGCACGGTGAAACGCTGGAAAATTTTGCTGCGGAAGATGCGGGGGTGCAAACCATTGCCCGTGAGTTGTGGGGTGGCCAAACCGGCAAAGGCCGGGTCATCATTGGCAAAACCGCGCGCGAGGTGCTGTTGGCCGATGGAGTTTTACCCGACTGCGAAATTCAGGCGGACCAGGGAGATTTTGATTACATTCATCGCACCGCCGGAGACACGGAAATTTATTTCGTAGCCAACCGCACAAATTTCGCGGCGCACGCTACGGTGGCTTTCAATGTTACAGGCAAAGCGCCGGAGTTGTGGGACGCCGTGACCGGCGAGCGGCAATTCGCCACTGAGTATATTGAGAAGGATGGGCGAACTTTCCTGCCGTTGGACTTCAATCCTTGCGGCTCATGGTTCGTTGTCTTTCGCGAACCGTCCGGCGCTCATTCAGCATTGGCCAAGGCCAACGGGCCTGTAACGCGGTTGCTTCAGGAGATATCCGGCCCTTGGACGGTTCATTTCGACTCGAAGTGGGGCGGCCCGGAAACCGCCCAGTTTGATTCACTGGTGAGCTGGCCAACCCGTCCCGAATCCGGAATTAAGTTCTACTCCGGCACGGCGACGTACGAAAAGACTTTTGTCCTGCCGCAATCGGCAATCGGCAATCGGCAGTCGAGAATTTATTTGGACCTGGGTGAGGTACACGAACTTGCGGAAGTGAAGGTGAACGGCAAATCCTGCGGCATAGTTTGGTGTCCGCCGTTCCGGGCGAACATCACTGAAGCGGTGATGCCGGGCGAAAACAGACTGCAAATCGAGGTTGTGAACTTTTGGCCCAACCGCATCATCGGCGACGCCAGCCTGCCAGCCGAACAGCGGGTTACAAAAACAAATATCCGGGCGCTCACGGCCCAAACGCCTTTGGAGCCAGCCGGAATGCTGGGCCCGGTTCGACTGCTGGAGGAACGCACCGCTCATTAACCGCCCGCTTGCGCCGTGTAATGAACAACTGCTAAATTCCGGGCACACAACATGCGTCTCAAACCAGTCACCTTTGCGTCACGCTTGAAAAAGACACAAATGAAACCAAAATTAAAATCCGAAAACCGAAGCAAGGCCAGAATCCAATATCCGAACTGCCAGCCGCGCCAGCAGAATTTCTTTCGCGCCCTGGCCTTCGGATTTCTTTCGGATTTCGGATTTCGGATTTCGGGCTTCATGCTTGTCATCGCCGCCTCCACGTGCGTTCTGGCTGCCCGCGCCGCCGAGAATTCACCGCCGGCAGCCCACACCTTCGCCATTGGCACCAATGATTTTCTCCTGGACGGCCAGCGCCTCCAAATCCGTTGTGGTGAAATTCATGCCGCGCGCGTGCCCATGCCGTACTGGCGGCATCGGTTGCAGATGGCCAAGGCGATGGGATTGAACACGGTTTGCGCCTATTTGTTTTGGAATTTGCACGAGCCAAAACCCGGGGAATATGTGTGGACGGGGCAGGCGGATGACGCTGAATTTTGCCGGATTGCGCAGGAGGAAGGTCTGTGGGTGATTTTGCGGCCCGGACCGTATTCCTGCGCCGAGTGGGAAATGGGCGGCACCCCGTGGTGGCTTCTGAAAAATGACGACATCAAATTCCGCACGCGCGACCCAAAATACATTGACGCAGTGAAATCCTATCTAAAAGAGGTCGGCCGCGAACTGGGCCCGCTGCAAATCACGCACGGCGGCCCCATCATCATGGCGCAGGTGGAAAACGAATATGGATTCTTTGGCAAAGACGCACAATATATGGATGAAATCAGGCAGGCCCTGGTGGATGCCGGCTTTGATGTGCCTTTGTTTGAGTGCAATCCGCCGGACGTGATGCGCAACGGAATGCTCACCAATTTATTCCAGGCGGCGAATTTCGGCAGTGACCCGGCGAAAAATTTCGCCAAGCTGCGCGAGCTTCAGCCGCAAGGCCCGCTGATTTGCAGCGAATTTTATCCGGGCTGGTTCGACACCTGGGGACAGACGCATCACCTTGGCAACGCTCCAAAATATCTCGCGGACCTCGATTACATGCTGTCGCACGATGCGTCGTTCAGCATTTATATGGCCCACGGCGGCACGACCTTCGGGTTGTGGTCCGGCTGCGACCGGCCGTTCAAGCCGGACACCTCGTCTTATGATTACGACGCGCCCATCAGCGAGGCGGGTTGGGCCACGCCAAAATTTTTCCAAACGCGGGCCCTGTTCGCCAAGTATCTTTTGCCGGGCGAAAAATTGCCCGATCCGCCGGCGAAAAATCCGGTTGCCGGCTTCCCGCCGGTGAATTTGACGGAATGCGCGCCGGTGTTCGACAATCTTCCATCTGCTGTGAAAGACGCAACGCCGCGCAACATGGAGGCTTACGACCAGGGTTACGGCTGCATTTTGTATCGCACTCAAATCCCCGCAGGCATGGCCACGACCTTGGAAGCGGCGGCAATTCATGATTTCGGCTACGTCTTTTTGGACGGAACCCGCGTGGGAATTCTCGACCGCCGGAATGCGAGCGCTAAAATTATTTTGCCGGAACGCGCAAGTGCTTCGCGGCTCGACATTCTGGTGGAACCAATGGGCCGGATTAATTTCGGTCCGGAAATGGCCGACCGCAAGGGGCTGATTGCACCGGTGACCCTGGGCGGTGAAATACTGAAGAACTGGGAAGTGTTCAATCTGCCGCTGGACGACCAGATGCTCGCGGGATTGAAGTTCACGGGCACAGTGCCGGGTTCAAACACGCCCGCCTTCTGGCGGGGCACCTTCTCGTTGGACCAGGCGGCAGATACATTTCTGGATTTGCGCGGCTGGGGCAAGGGCGATTTGTGGGTGAACGGTCATTGCCTTGGCCGTTACTGGAACATCGGCCCCTCGCAAACGGCCTATGCTCCCGGCTGCTGGCTGCACGCGGGGACGAATGAGGTCGTCATCCTCGACACCATCGGTTCGGACACGCACACCATCGCGGGGCTCGAAAAACCGATTCTCAGCGAACTGCATCCCGAAAAGGATTTTCAAAAGTCGCATCGTCCCGTGGTGACGTTGAATTTGGACTCTACCACACCGGTTCATACCGGCACGTTTGCGCCCGGCGCCGACACGCAGGAAATCAAATTCGCGGCACCCGCGACCGGCAAATATTTCTGTCTGGAAGGATTAAGTGCCCAGGACGGCAAGCCCTATGCAGCAGTGGCGGAACTGGATTTGTACGATGCCAATGGCCAGCCCATCAGCCACAACGGCTGGACGATTGCCTATGTGGATAGCGAGGAAAGGGCAGGGGAGGACGGCACGGCGGAAAATGCCATTGACGGCCAGACGGCGAATTACTGGCATACGGAATGGAAGAACAGCTCGCCGGAATATCCGCACCGCCTGATTCTCAACCTGGGCCAGTCGCAAACCATTTCCGGCTTCCGCTACGTTCCGCGCCAGAGCGAAGGCGGCGGGCGGATCAAGGATTACCGCATTTACGTCGGCGATGCGCTGGTGGGAAAATGATTTTGCGAGTGGGAATTGAATAAAATTGTGCGGCAGCAACATGTTGTTGCGTGGGGGTTATTCGAAGTTGTTCGCGTGTCGTCTGTGTTGCATTTGTGCCATAGTTGTATTACACTGCCGCGATGAATGAAACGTTGTCCATCCGCTTGGGCGAAGAACTGGCGCAGGCTCTGCGCGCGGAATCGCGGCTGACCGGTTTGACCAAGGGGGAAATTGCACGGCAGGCGCTGGCTTCACGCTTGGAACGGGGCGGCAGCCTGACGGTGATGAAACGTTATCTCGGCGCGGTGCGGGGTCCGTCGGATTTGAGCACGAACAAAGCCTATCGCCGGCAGTGGAATAAAAAGCGGGCATGAAGAACATTTTGGATGCCGGTCCGCTCATCGCTTGGCTGAACCGCCACGACGAGCACCATCGCTGGGCTTGTAACATCTTGGAACGGCTCGTGCCGCCTTTCTATTCCTGTCCCGAAGCGATGGCGGAGGCCGCCGCCATGACGGGCCAGCCGGCCGCTATCGTTGAAATGATCCAAGCCGGGGAAATCCGGCTCAATTTCGATCTGGCCGAACAAACCGCCGGAGTGCTGGTGTTGCTAAAAAAATACGCCGACCGCGACATGGATTTGGCGGATGCCTGCATTGTGCGCATGACGGAACTAACCCGGGATTCGCAGGTCATCACTTTGGATCGCGCTGATTTTTCGGTTTACCGGCGCAACGGGCGTGATTTGATTCCGCTCGTCGCCCCAGCGGCAAAATAGGTGCGGTCGGCGCGGCTCATTAGTTTTGAACTCATAACGGCCTAATGACAAAAACCAATTGCCTTGCACTGGCACTGCTCGCCTGCGCCGCTCCTGGTTTTGCGCAGAAAATCTTCCGCGACCACGTTCACCCGCATTGGTTTTCCGGCGAAGACGGCGTTACCAACCAGTTTTGGTACCGCCTGGATTCGCCCGGCGAAAAAACGGAATACGTCACTGTAAATGTGGAAACCGGCGCGCGTCAGACCGCCTCGCACCGGGGGAGCGCAGGCGACGACTCGCTGCCGGTGTTGCGTTTGCCGCTCCGTTCACGCGATAGTTCGGTGGATACGGATGTGACGTTTGAAAACCATCTCAGCGAGATGGTGAGACTTTTTTGGATTGATTCCGGCGGGCGCCGCGTGCCTTATGGCAGCATTCCCGGCGGTGAGCGACACCTGCAACACACTTATGCCGGGCACGTCTGGCTCGTGACCACGGGAGACACCAATGCCGTGGCGGTGTACCTAGCCGGGGAAACGCCCGCTGTCGCCATCATTGACGGCCGGCCACCTGATGGCCCGAGTCAACGGAGCTTGGGAGAGGGAAGTTCCCCGCAGCACGCTGAAGCACCTCCCGAGATTTCACCGGATGGAAAATGGCGGGTTTTTGTGCGCGATAATAATTTGTTCCTCAGCGACTTGACTGCGACCAATGATACACAACTGACCTTTAATGGGAGTTCCGCCTATTCCTACGACCGGCACAATGACGAAGTCGGCGACGACATCGAATTGAAAGAGCATCGGCGCAATCCGGAGCCGCAAGTTTTTTGGTCACCGGACTCGAAACATTTTGTGGCGATCCGCGTCAAGCCAGGTTCTGACCGGCGCGTCTATCTCATTGAGTCGTCACCCGAAGACCAAGTCCAGCCGAAGCTGGATTCGTATCCGTATTTAAAACCCGGCGACAACGTGCCCATTCGCAAACCACATCTGTTCGAGGTTGGAGCGCCGAGCACCGGCCCGCCGAGCCGGGAAAATCAAACGAATTACGCCGGGGCAGTTCCCGGCGCTTCGGTCACAGCGCGGGAAATTCCTGTCAGCGACACGCTCTTTGCCAATCCCTGGAGCATTGACGATCTGCGGTGGGACCCGGATTCCTCTCGGTTCACCTTTGTTTTCAACCAGCGCGGACATCAGGCGCTGCGGATCCTCGCCGTGGATGCGGGCACCGGCGAGGTAAAGGCGATTGTGGACGAGGAAAGTAAAACCTTTATTGATTATTCTGGAAAATATTTCTGCGAATACCTCGACGACACCAGCGAAATCATCTGGATGTCGGAGCGGGATGGCTGGAATCATCTTTATCTTTACGACGCCAAAACCGGCGCGGTAAAGAACCAAATTACCAAGGGCGGGTGGGTGGTGCGCCACGTGGATTTTGTGGACCGCACGAGCCGGCAGATTTGGTTTCAGGCGGGCGGCATCGTGCCGGGACAGGATCCGTATTTCATCCATTTCTGCCGGGTAAATTTCGACGGCACGGGCTTGACCGTTCTTACCGCAGGCAACGGCACTCACAACGCGCAGTTTTCCCCGGATCGGAAATATCTCGTGGATACCTGGTCGCGGGTGGATTCGTTGCCGGTTACAGAGTTGCGCTGCTGCGCCGATGGCCGGCTGGTTTGCAGGCTGGAGACGGCGGAGGTCGTCGGAAATCTTGCAATGCCCGAATCATTCACGGCCAAGGGGCGCGATGGCCGGACCGATATTTACGGCGACATCTGGTTTCCGAAGGATTTTAATCCGGCCAAAAAGTATCCGGTCATCGAGGACATCTATGCCGGGCCGCAGGATTCATTCGCGCCGAAGAGTTTTCACACCAGCTACGAGCAGCAGCGGGTTGCCGACCACGGCTTTATTGTGGTGCAGATGGATGGGATGGGCACGGCAAACCGCTCGAAGGCGTTCCACGATGTCTGCTGGAAGAATTTACGGGATGCAGGCTTTCCGGACCGTCTGTTGTGGATTCGTGCGGCGGCGAAAGAGCACCCGGCCATGGATTTGTCGCGGGTGGGAATTTTTGGGACGTCGGCAGGAGGGCAGGATGCGTTGCGCGGATTGCTGGATCATGGCGATTTTTATCAGGCGGGCGTGGCGGATTCGGGCTGCTACGACAACCGCATGGACAAAATCTGGTGGAATGAACAGTGGATGGGCTGGCCGGTGGATGACAGTTACGTGCGCAGTTCCTGTGTAACCGACGCGCACAATCTTCAAGGCAAATTACTGCTTATGGCCGGAGAAATGGACAAAAATGTGGACCCAGCCAGCACCATGCAGGTGGTGAATGCGCTGGTCAAGGCGGACAAAAATTTCGAACTGTTCATCATGCCGGGCCAGGGCCATGGGGTATTGTCCACCGAATACGGCAAGCGCCGGCTGGAGGAATTTTTTGAGCGCACCTTGGGCGGGCCGAAATAAAATTACGCGACCAATCAACGATTAAAGGCGCCTGGCAGACCGCGCCAATTTCGTTCGCAGATTTCGGATTGTCGTCCGTCCGTCAATGGTTTCGCCGCGCCGGATTTGTTCCAGGCCCCGGGCGATCTTCTCGCGCAATTCGGCGGTGTTGGAGCGAATGAATTCCTCCTGCGCCCGCAACATGCCGAGGCTTTGGGCCACGACGTCGCCAGCGGACTGGTAATGACCGCTTCTAACTTGTTCCGCGACAAACTGCTCCTGCTCTGCTGTCAGTGTGACCGTCATGGTTTAACTATAACTTCAAGAGATCAAATTGTGCAACCGCGGAAACGAACTTCGGGAGCGAGAGTTTGTTACTCACAGCAGCCCCGCCATCCAGGGCGCGCAAGAGAATT
>Ga0302320_10021523_pt1 | contig 12787 bp, 10 predicted proteins | sample Bog_T0_3_FD_202130 | JGI IMG/M metagenome (GOLD analysis project Ga0302320, IMG submission 202130) | Peat permafrost microbial communities from Stordalen Mire near Abisko, Sweden - Bog_T0_3 | ecosystem: Environmental > Terrestrial > Soil > Wetlands > Peat | place: Sweden: Abisko, Stordalen Mire...
CCACCGGCCCTGCGGCAGCGGTTGAGGATTCAGACCGCCGGCCACCGCACGCAACTCGGCCTCGGTCAATTGGACCGGCCGGGTTGCTTCGGTCGGCGCTCCCGGGTTCGAGAGATCCGGTGGGTCACCGCTCATGAATGCCTCCTGTGTTGTCGGTTGCGCGGTCCGTCTCGGACACGTTCCCAAGGCGGCCAATGGCACTTGCGCGGCCAGGCGACCGTGGCACGCCTCACCACGGAGATGGATTTGGATCGGAGTAATCCCGCACCTGGCGCGGCGGCAGCGGCTGAGGGTTCAGACCACCCGCCACCGCTCGCAGTTCCGTCTCCATCAATGCGACCGGCGCACCCGCCTCGGAGCGTTCTCCGGGGTTCGGGGGACCCTGTTTGAGACCGTTCATGGTTTCCTCCTGTGTTGCCGGTTGCGCGGTCCGTCTTATGGCCGCGGCTGACACCATAGTCAGTTGGTTTTCGGCGCGCTGTTAACGGGTTCACACGGCGGCCACGGCTGCAGCGGCGCCCAATGGCCCGGGCACAAATGACTCGGGCACGCTTGATGCCATTCCCGCCGCCCATTACGGTGTCCGCCAGCGGGGATCGTGCTCCGCGCATCCGCGCTGCCGACCGTATTATGACGGCACCTGCCGCCGGATGCCGAAGCAGGCGCCTATCCGGACCCTCCGGGCGAACCCGCTCCGTGGCGGGTTTTTTGTTGAGGGAGACCGGATGCTGGGATACGTGATGGTCGCCATCGGCAGCGCGCTGGGCGGGATGGCGCGCTACTGGCTAGGCATGGCTGTGGTGCGCCTGCTAGGCCCATCGTTCCCCTGGGGCACCATCCTCATCAACGTGCTCGGCAGCTTCGTCATCGGCTTGTTCGGCGCGCTGACCGGGTCCGAAGGGCTGATCCCGGCGCCCCAGGCGGTGCGGACCCTGGTCATGGTCGGGCTATGCGGCGGCTTCACCACCTTCTCCTCGTTCAGCCTCCAGACGCTGGAGTTGGCGCGGGGCGACCAGTGGTTCGGCGCTCTCGCCAACGTGGCCCTGTCCGTGGTTCTATGTCTCGCCTCCGTGACGGCTGGTCACGTCCTCGCAACCCGCATTGCCTTGCTGGTACCGGCCGAGCCCTGAAACGGCGCCGGGGCCATCGCTCAAACCTAAGGGGGAGACACCCAATGGCTGCACGCATTGATCTGATCGACGCTCTGGAGATTCTCGACTCGCGCGGCAACCCGACCGTGCGGGTGCAAATCGGCCTGGAGGACGGCACGCTGGTCAGTGCCTCGGTGCCGTCGGGCGCCTCCACCGGGGAGAACGAAGCGATCGAGCTGCGCGATGGCGACAAGTCGCGCTACGGCGGCAAGGGTGTCCTGAAGGCGGTGGCCAACGTGATCGAGACCATCGGTCCCCGGCTGATCGGCCAGGACCCGGCGCGCCAGGCCGAAATCGACCACACCATGATCGAGCTGGACGGCACCCCGGACAAGTCCAAGCTGGGTGCCAACGCCATCCTCGGCGTGTCGATGGCGGTGGCGCGGGCGGCGGCGGAGTCCTCCGGCCTGCCGCTGTATGCCTATCTCGGCGGGCCGGGCGCGGTGCGCCTGCCGGTGCCGATGATGAACGTCATCAACGGCGGTACGCACGCGGACAACTCGTTGGACTTCCAGGAGTTCATGCTGGTGCCGCACGGCGCGCCCAGCTTCCATGAGGCGCTGCGCTACGGCGCGGAGGTGTTCCACGCGCTGAAGGCGATCCTGCACAAGCGCGGCCTGTCCACCGCGGTGGGCGATGAGGGCGGCTTCGCACCCAACCTGCCGAACAACGAAGCCGGCTGCGAGCTGATCGTCGAGGCGATCAAGGCCGCTGGCCTGAAGCCGGGCGAGCAGGTCGCGATCGCGCTCGACCCCGCCGCCAGCGCCTTCGTCAAGGACGGGGTGTACGACCTGGCCAAGTCGGGCGGCGGCAAGAAGAACAGCCGCGAAATGACCGAGCTGTTTGCCCGCTGGGTCGCGGCCTATCCGGTGGTCTCCATCGAGGACGGCCTCGGCGAGAACGACTGGGCCGGCTTTGTCGAACACACCGCGCTGCTGGGCGGCACGACGCAGATCGTCGGCGACGACCTGTATGTGACCAACACCAGGTTCATCGCCCGCGGCATCGCCGAGCATTCGACCAACGCGGTGCTGATCAAGCTGAACCAGATCGGCACAGTCACCGAGACCATCGAGTCGATCGAGATGTGCCGTCGCGCCGGCTGGCGCTACGTCGTGTCGCACCGCTCCGGCGAGACCGAGGATTCGTTCATCGCCGACTTCGTGGTCGCGATGGGCGGCGGCCAGATCAAGACCGGCTCGCTGTCGCGCAGCGAGCGGATCGCGAAATACAACCGGCTGCTGGAGATCGAGCGCGAACTGGGCAAGGCGGCGGTGTTCGATAGCCCGTTCCGACGTGGCGCATAGGCTGGAGTCGTAGCGGGTTCGGCGACCAGGGGCGACGGTGTGATGCAAAGCACCGTCGTCCGGCTCGGCGCTCGTTGTTCCGACGGTATGGGCGATAGGATCGCGTGCGATTTATAATTGCGCAGGCGCGACAGCGTCGCCAACGCTGAATGCCTGCTCGCGCATAGCGATCGGGAGCCTCGAAGACGGGGCCAAGGGGACGGACCGGCGACGGCGCGCCCGTCATGGTGTGTAAAGTTTTCCGACACTCGCCAAGCCCCGGAAGGTGCCCCCCGCGAGGACACCTTCCGGCGGGATACGTTATCGAGACGCTCAGCCCCTGCGTCGCCGGACCAGGCCAAGCCCTGCGAGGCCACCGGCCAGGATAACAAGCGATGCGGGTTCCGGAAGCGACGCGGACAGCGACAGCCCAGGCGGCAGCGCGACCGGTGCGCCGTTGAGGTCGTAGAAGCTGTCTGTCAGGACGTTGTTTCCGGAGTTCGCAACGACGTATCCCACAGCCGGCGCCGGCAGGGTGTCGGGTGCTTCTGCCTGGAACGTAACATTGTAGATGGTTGCCAGGCCGGCAACGACGTCGAAATTGATCGATTCCAGCGCCAGAGTGAACCCGCCGGGCTGATCGACCAGCGCCACAACGCCCGTCGTGTTCGGGACATTCAAGGTGGCGTCCCCGGTGGTGTAGATGCCTGTCGTGTTCTGGACCACCTGGGCGAAATTGGGCGTGGGTGGCACCTGGTCGGGGGTTTGGATATCGAACCCCGAGATGGTGACCTGCGGGATCGTGCCATATCCGTTCTGGAGGAAGCTGATCACGGCGGCATGCGCGGGCGCTGGCGAAAGCATGCCGGCGCAGACCAGCGCGACCGCCGAACCCAGGGCTTTCAACGGCGTCTTAAGCAATGTCATGCGGAACTCCTGTCCGAAGCGAGAAATCTGCCCGGCAAATCCAACACCGTTGGATGCCGCCCGGCCTACCTTAAACAATCAAATGCAACGATCGTGCCAACTGGATGTTCATTGATTTATCAAGTGGTTAGACATGAGTGCGACGCCGCGTCAGGCCGTATGTGTAAAATCTTCCGACATGAAACGCGGATCTTGGCGCGGTCCGACGGAGAAACGAGCCAGCGGGCCAGCCAACTCACCGCCCGGTATCCCCCGAACGGCCGATTCCGTAACGATAGCGATCTGATCTGCCCAAGAGTGATCGTTTTGCAAGGCATATTTTCTGCTACAGGTATTTAGATGCCAGCCTTGATGATTTGTTAACATATTTTTAAGACGGAGTGACAGATTCGTCGCCATTTTATAATACGAATCTGGCCTGATTTTACCGGTACCACGGACAGCGGAATCGGCAGAGGCGTTGCTCTGCGGCGGCGCTTTCGCTCCACGCCGGGAGCTTGATCCGCTACAGCCCCAACTGCCGTCGGGATATCCCATGTTGGAATCCTTGACATCATTTCGAGACAAGTTCCATCTTCAAGGCGCTAAACGACTGACATTCCATACGAACATTCAGTGGCATGGAATGTGCTTCCCTGCTATCAGGAGAGCCAACTTCGCGGTATCGGATGAGGATCGCAAATGGGACATTTGCGTGCGTACACTTGGACGATGCGCGGCAAGCGGGCGGCGGCACCGGAGAGCCTGTTTGTCGGCGGGGGGATGGTTTTGCATTCCAGGATTTCGTATCGTGATCATAACCGGCGACGTCCAAAGGAGACAGGCTTGGTTGCGCGTTTCCGCTTTCCCCGTGTATGTAACGGCACAAGGGGATATCCAATATGTCACGCAATGCTCATGCCTATTGCGCTAGATTACGACATTCCGGTTAACTAACCAGCGTCGCTCCGCGGCGGCATCGGCACAAGGAAGAACCTTATGGCAATTGTAACCGTTGCAGGTGCAAGTAACAGCACCGTAGCGCTCGCCTACAACAACACCGGCGCAGCCTACACCCTCGCGAACCAACTGGCCGCCGTGATCAGCCAGAGCACCAACATTGTTCGTCATCAGGACACCCAGGGCGCCCCGCCGACTGTGCCGAGCGGCTCGACCGGGCAGTGGGTGCAGACGCAGCCCGGCCTGGTCTTGCTGCCAACCGGCTACGTGGATTTGACGGTGGCCGCCGCCGTCAGCGTCAGCGGCAGCACGTCCGCCCGGGTCACCGGTGTCACGCCCGCAAACCCGAACGGCAGCTATATATTTGGCTCCGGCGCCGCCAACGAAGCCATTCTGCTTGGCAACCCAGCCGGTACAACCGTCACCTTCCAGGCGAACACCGGTTCCGGCTCCGTCGCCGGTGGCGTCGGCGACAACAAGGTCATCATCGGCGCCGGCGACAGCGGGACCTGGACGATCGCACTCGGCGACGGCAACGACACCGTCAACGCGACCGGCAGCGGCCTGCAGATCGTGGATGCCGGTGGTGGGAATAACCGGATCGTTCTCGGCGCCGGCCCGGCCCAGGTCACGCTCAACGGCGACAACACGGTGTTCGCCGGCAGCGGGCCTTCGACGATCACCGCCGCGGGCGATACGCGCTCGCTGGTCCAGGGCGCGGCTGGCAATCTCACCTATGTCGGTGGAGCGGAAGCCGCGACGGTCTTCGGCGGCTCGGGCAGCGACACGTTCTTCGGCGGCACTGCGGCCGGTACCGATGTCTTCAAGGGCGGCACCCACCAGGACACGTTCGTCGTTGGCGCCGGTAGCGAGACGGTTACGGGCGGCACCGGCGCTAACGTGTTCGACGTTGTCAGCGGCACGGCCGGCGGCCACGAACTGATCACCAACTTCACCGCCGCGGAGCAACTGACCCTGCAGGGTTACGCAGCCGGTAGTGCGACGATAACGACCGGCACCAGCTCAACGGTGATCACACTCTCGGACAACACACAAATAACGCTGCAGAACTTCACCGGCCTGAAGGCGGGCAACATTACCTACACCTAAAAGCACGGGCGGACGGTTCTCAAACCCCTCTCGGTTTGGCCCCTCGGCAAACGGCCTGCGGCCGCCGGAGCCATGCGAGCTGGCTAAGGGCAACAAGGAGGCTGGAGCGCATTGGCGGCGCCCCAGCCTTTTTTTGCCGGCGTTGACAGTTGAATGGGCCTGTCACACAGCTGCCCGAGGGGCCGTTCAGCGTCTGGGCGGCCAACAAGCCGTCGGAGCGACGCGGGACGGGAAGGGTGTTGCGCCGCCGTATCCGCATGGTTAACATGGCTGTCAGATGACGGTGCCCTGTTTGGGCTGAAACGGGAACGCGACGAGACGGCAATGCCTTTGCCCGATCGGCGGCTGCCCCCGCAACTGTAAGCGGCGAGTTGGCTCCCATGATGCCATTGCCCCAATCGGACGTTCCGACCAGGGGGTGAGAAGGCGGGGAGCTGGCGAGGACCCGCTAGCCAGGAGACCGGCCGGCATCGAGACTGCGCGCGCGCGATCGGGCGGGGTGTACCGAACGCAGCGGGAGAGAGACCCGCAGGCGGCATTCGCCCGATCGATCCGGTGCCGGCGGTCAATCCGCTGGCGCCAGGCCCGTAAGGAGCCGCGCCATGCGTCTGAGCCCGCACGCCATCCTGCTGGCGCAATAGCCATGACCGAACCACATCGTTCGGCCGTACTCCTGTGCGGTCATGGTACCCGCGACCCTGACGGCGTCGCGCAGTTCGAGGCGTTCGCCGCCGCACTGGGCGCCCGTCATCCGGGCCGCGCCATCGCCCATGGTTACCTGGAGCTGTCCGAACCCAGCTTCGGCGCCGCGATCGGGGCGCTGTACCGCGACGGGGTGCGCGAGATCTTCGCCGTGCCGGTGCTGTTGCTCACCGCCGGCCACGTGAAGCGGGACATTCCCGACGCCCTGAATGCTTTGCAGGCGGACCATCCCGGGCTGTCCATCCGCATGGGCCGCCCGCTCGGCGTCTCGCCCGGCGTGATCGATACCGCCTGCCATCTGGCGGAACACGCCGCTGAACAGGACGGGGCGATGGTACCGGCGGAAACCTGTCTGGTCGTGGTCGGCCGCGGCACGTCCGATCCGGACGCCAACGGCGATGCCGCCAAGCTGGCGCGCATCGTGTCGGAGCGGCTGGGCTTCGCGTTCGCCACCGTGGGCTACATCGCGGTTACCCGGCCGACCTTCGCCGATGCGCTGGAGCTGGTCGAGCACCTGCCGTTCCCGCGCGTCGTGGTGCTGCCGCTGGTGCTGTTCGATGGCCTGCTGCACAAGGGGATTGCCCTTGAGCTGGACGCATTCCGCGCCCGGTCCGCCAAGCAGTGGCAACTCGCCGCGCCGTTCTTCAGCGACGACGGCTGGCTGGCGACGCTGGACGAGCGCATCGCCGAGGCCGAAAGCGGCGTGCCCACGATGAACTGTCAGCTCTGCGAATACCGGCATCCGGAGCTCGCGACCGGTCACGAGCACCAACATCATCACCATGGGCACGATCATCACCATGGGCCGGACCGGGATGGAGACCATTCCGCGTGACGCCTGGAACGCTGTACGGCGTGTCGCTGGGACCAGGCGATCCGGGGCTGATCACCGTCAAGGGTCTCGACCTGCTGCGGCAGGCGGACCGCATCTACTATGCCGGCTCGGTCTCCGCCCGGCGCGAGACCAGCTATTCGCTGCGCATCCTGCGGCACTACGGCCTCGATGAGAACCGCCTGCGCGGCATGTTCCTGCGCATGGCCGACGACCGTGCCGCTGCCGAAACCACCTATCGCGCCACCTTCGCCGAGATCGAGGCGGATTGCGCCGCCGGCATGCGGGTGGCGTTCGCGTGCGAGGGCGACATTTCGTTCTTCAGCACCTTCACCCGGCTGCTGGAGCAGGCGCAGGCGGCCGCGCTGCCGGTCGAAGTGGTCGCCGGCGTGCCGGCCTTCCTGCTTGGCGCCGCGGTGCAGCCTTGCGCGCTGGCCAGCGGCCTGGAGCGGGTGGCGATCCTGCCAAGGCTGGACGACGCGCGCGACCTGGCCCGCTGCCTGGAAGACTTCGACGTGGTGGTGCTGATAAAGATCCGCGGGGTTGCGGCGCAGGTGGCCGATCTGGCGGCCGAGTACGGCTGGTCGCTGGTGCTGTGCGAGCATCTCGGCGCGCCGGAGCAATACGTTTCGACGCGGCCGGAGGACTTGCGCACGCGCGCCCTGCCGTACCTGTCGCTGTTGATCGTCCGGAGGAAGCGCGCATGAAACTCAGTGTCGTGGGCATTGGTCCGGGCGGAGCCGACTACATCCTGCCGCTGGCGGCGCGGGTGCTTGCCGAAGCGGACACGATCATCGGCTATCAGTACTACCTGCAGTTCGTGCAGCACCTTGTGCCAGCCGGCTGCACCGTCATCGGCAACGCGATGATGGAAGAAGAAGAGCGGGCGAAGATGGCCGTGGAGGCGTGCGCGCCCGGACGGCACGTTGTCGTCGTCAGCTCGGGCGATGCCGGTGTCTACGCCATGGCCGCGCTGATCTACGAGTATGTCAGCACGCTGGGCGAGCGCGGCGACGCGATCGAATTGCAGACCATCCCGGGGATCAGTGCGTTCACCGCTGCCGGCGCGAAGCTCGGCGCGGTGCTGGGGCACGATTTCTGCTGCATCTCGCTGTCCGACCTGATGACCCCGTGGCGCACGATCGAGCGCCGCATCGAGGCCGCCGCCGCCGGCGACTTCGTGACGTCGGTGTATAACCCCCGCAGCCGCAAGCGCTCCTGGCAGATCGAGCGTTGCCGCGATCTGTTCCTGCAGCACCGCTCGGCGGATACGCCAGTGGCGATCGTACGCCAGGTGACGCGCAGCGAGGAGAGCGTGCACCTGACAACGCTGGCCGCGCTGGATGTCTCGCTGATCGACATGTTCTCGCTGGTCGTGATCGGCAACAGCGAGACCTTCCGCTACCGCGATTTCCTGGTGACGCCGCGGGGCTTCATGGCGCGCAAGCCGGTCACCGGCGACGAGATCCAGCGCGAAAGTTTCCGGCTGATCCGCGAACGGATCACGCGCACCGACCTGTCGCCGGCCGATCTGAGCGCGGCGGTGCGCTGCATCCACACGACGGCGGATTTCGAATACGAGACGCTGTATGTGGCGCAGCAGGACCCGATTCCGCGTTGGCACGCTTATCTGGCCGGCGGGGGGACGATCGTTACGGATGTCACGATGGTGCAGTCGGGCGTTTCGAAGGCGTTCGTCCGCGGCTTTGGGTTGTCGGTCGAATGCTGCCTGAACGATCCGGAAGCGGTTGCACTCGCCGAGGCCGAAGGCATCACCCGTGCGCAGGCCGGCATGCGGCTGGCGATGGCGCGTTATCCGGGCGCGCTGTTTGTGGTCGGCAATGCACCGACCGCGCTGAACGAATTGAGCGACGGCCTGCAGGGGGGGAAGTTTCATCCCGCCGGGATCATCGGCGCGCCGGTCGGGTTCGTGAACGTGGTGGAATCGAAGCTCCGGCTGGAGCATCTGGGCGTGGTGCCGACGGTGATCATTCGCGGCAACAAGGGCGGCAGTGGCGTTGCCGCCGCCATCGTTAACGCCGCGTGTGCCTGGACGGACTGACGGGGCGATGGAAGTGCCACGGGTCTGCGTCATCGGCCTGCCCAACCGGGCGGACTTCGTGCCGTCCGAAGACGTTCGGCGCGCGCTTGCCTCGCACAACGTGTTCTGCGGTGGCGAGCGGCACCGGGAGATCGTGGGGCGCTGGCTGCCTGTAGGACATCGTTGGGTGCCGGTTCGTGGCGCCGCGCGTGCGATCGCCGATGTGGCGACCGAGGTTGCACAGCCCGTCGCTGTGTTGGCATCTGGCGATCCGCTGTTCTTCGGCATTGCCGGTGCATTGCGCGTGGCGCTGCCGGATGCGCAGATCCGTGTGTTGCCGTGGTTCAACTGCCTCCAGCTCCTGGCTCACCGCGTTGGCCTGGCGTACGAGCACATGACCTGCGTATCGGTGCATGGCCGCGGCTGGCACGAACTGGACGCGGCGCTGATCCGCGGCGACCGGCTGATCGGCGTGTTGACGGATGCCGATCGGACCCCGGCAGCGATCGCCGGCCGGCTGCGAGATTATGGTTTCACGCAGTACCGGCTTCATGTCGGCGAGGCGCTGGAGTCGCCGCAGGAGCGCGTCACAAGCTGCACCATCGATCAGGCGGCGGCGCAGTCGTTCGACCCGCTCAACTGCGTCATACTGCACGCGGACCGACGGCGCGGGCGCGCGTTTGGTATTCGCGAGGCTGATCTGGCGGGTTTGCCTGGCCGGCCCGACATGATCACGAAAATGCCGGTGCGGCTGACCAGCCTGGCGCAACTCGATCTGCCGGAAGCTGGGTGCATGTGGGATGTCGGATTTTGCACCGGCTCGGTCGCCATCGAGGCGCGGTTGCGATTCCCGCATCTGACGGTCGTCGCGTTCGAGCGTCGGGCCGAAAGCGCCGGTCTTCTGGACCGCAATGCGCGCGCGTTTGGTGCGCCGGGAATCGTGCCCGTGATCGGCGACATCTTCGAGCAGGATTTTGCAGCGTGGCCCGCGCCCGATGCCGTGTTCATCGGCGGCCACGGTGGCCGTCTGGAGGAACTGGTTGCGCGTCTTGACGGCGTGCTGGCGCCGGGTGGTCGAGTCGTGATCAACGCCGTGCGCGATAGCAGCGCTGCGGCCTTTGCGGCGGTGACTGCGCGGCTTGGCTATACTGCAAGGCCGGCCATTCACCTTCAGGTGGACGCGCACAATCCGATTGCCGTGCTGACGGCCACGAAGCCTGCCGGGGCCGCACGATGACCATCGCGATCATTGCAAGTACCGAGCGTGGCCTATCGCTCGCCCTGCGGCTGCAGGCCGATTTGCCAGATGCCACCGTGGTCTCGACGCAGCCATCAGCCGTCGTGCGCATCACGTCGATCAAGGACTTCCTTGCTGCCGAGTTCCAGGCGTTTGGGGCCTTCGTGTTCATCGGGGCGCTGGGTATCTGCGTTCGCAGCATCGCGCCCTTGCTTGATGACAAGCGGCACGATCCGGCGGTGGTCAATCTGGATGAGGCGGGATGCTACGTGCAGTCGGTGCTGTCAGGTCATGTTGGCGGCGCGAATGCGCTCGCGCGACGCATCGCGCAGGTGCTGGGCGCGCAGCCGGTCATCACGACCGCCAGCGACGTGCAGGGGCTTTGGGCGCTGGACCTGCTGGGACCAACCTATGGATGGACAGCTTGTGCCACGCCTGACCTGACGACCGTGACCGCGCTGTTCGTGAACCGCCGGCCGGCAGCGCTGCTGCTGGATTTTCAGGATCGGGGCACCGCGTTTCTGGAACGGTCGCGGCCGGACCATGTGACCGTGTTCTATCGTTATGAGGATATTCGTTTCGCCGACTTCGATCTGCTGATCGCCGCAACCTATCGGGAGTACGATGCGCCGGTGCCGACTCTGCACCTTTGGACACGTGCACTGTCCGTCGGGATCGGCTGCACGCGTGGTTGCGACGCCGATGGTCTGACGGCATCGGTCAAGCACCTGCTTCGCGCCAACGGTCTGGCACCGGCCGCCGTGCGCGTGATTGCGTCGGCGGCGCTAAAGGCGGACGAACCAGCGCTGCATGCCTGCGCAGACCGCCTCGGCGCGCCGTTCCGGACCTTTGACGATGCCGTGTTGCAGGCGCAGCCTGTTGTGTCTCCTTCCGAGACCGTTCTTGCAAAGATCGGCGTGCCAAGCGTGGCCGAGGCCGCGGCGCTCGCGGCCTCGGAGCAATCGGTGTTGCTGCTGCCCAAGCAGAAGGTGGCGCTGGACTCGGGGCACCACCACACGCTGGCCGTGGCGGTGGTGGGCGATATGCAGCGACGCGCGCAGATCGCTATTGTGGGTGCAGGACCAGGCGATCCCGATTTGATCAGCGTGCGTGGTAGACGGTTGCTAGAGGCAGCCGATCTGATTCTCTACGCCGGCAGCCTGGTGCCGGTCGAACTGACCGCCTGCGCGAAGCCGGGCGCCGAGGTGCGCAGTTCGGCCGGCCTGGATCTGGAGCAGCAGGTGGCGCTGATGGCGGCGCATTACGCGCGCGGGCACCAGATCGTACGGCTACACACCGGCGATCCGTGCCTGTACGGCGCCACCCAGGAGCAGATGGCGGAATTCGATGCCCGTGGCTGGGAGTATTTCATCGTCCCGGGCATTTCCGCGTTCCAGGCCGCGGCGGCACGGCTGCGGTCCGAGTTCACCGTGCCCGAGCTGGTGCAGACCATCATCCTGACGCGCGGCGAGGGCAACACGCCGATGCCCGCGGGACAGTCGCTCGCGGAACTGGCGCAGCATCGGGCCACGCTGTGCATCTATCTCAGCGCCGGATTGGTGGACGACGTGCAGCGCCAATTGCTGTTGCACTATCCGCCGCAGACGCCGCTGGCGGTGCTGTTCCGGGTAAGTTGGCCTGACGAGCGGGTATTCCGTGGCGTGCTTGGCGATCTGGCCGAGATCGTGCGCGCAAATGACCTGACACGCACGACGTTGATCGTCGTCGGTGAGGCGATTGGTGCACGGCGCAACCGCTCGCATCTCTATGACGCAGCCAAGGACAATGGCTTCCGGCACGCGCGACTGAAGGGAGGCAACTGACGATGTTGCTTGTCTTCGGCGGCACGACAGAGGGACGGCGTTGTGCCCAGGCGCTGTCGGATCGCGGGCTGTCGTTCGTGTACTCCACTAAGGATTCCGTTGCGATGCCGCCGCTGCCGGGCATGCGCGTGCGGCACGGCGCCCTTACGCCGGACGGGCTTGCCGCGCTGTGCCGGGCCGAAGATGTCGGCGCCATCGTTCACGCAGCGCACCCGTTTGCCGAGCGCCTGCACGCCGCGATCGCATCAACGGCCGAGGTACTCGATCTGCCAGTGTGGCGGTTCGAGCGTTGCTATCCGGAGCGGACGGGCGATGGCCTGATCGAGTACGTGCCGTCGTGGGCAGCCGCGCTGGAACGCCTGGACCGCATCGGCCGCGAGCCGCTTCTGGCTCTGACCGGCGTCCAGACGATCGCAACGCTGCGGCCGTTCTGGCAGAGTCGGTCAGTCTATTTCCAGATTCTGGATCGCCCCGGTTCATGGGCACTGGCCGCGTCGTGCGGCTTCCCGCGCGAGCGGCTGATCGCCGGCATGCCTGGTGACGATCCTGAACCAGTCATCGCCAAAATCCGCGAGCTCGGCATCCGGGTTATGGTCACGAAGGAAAGCGGCGCCTCGGGATTCCAATCCGCAAAAATGGCGGCGGCACGCGCAACCGCTACGCCGTTGCTGATCGTCCAGCGGCCGGCGCTGCCGCCAGTGTTTCGATGTGTCACGACGGAAGCGGACCTGCTGGCGCA
>Ga0302320_10021524_pt1 | contig 12787 bp, 13 predicted proteins | sample Bog_T0_3_FD_202130 | JGI IMG/M metagenome (GOLD analysis project Ga0302320, IMG submission 202130) | Peat permafrost microbial communities from Stordalen Mire near Abisko, Sweden - Bog_T0_3 | ecosystem: Environmental > Terrestrial > Soil > Wetlands > Peat | place: Sweden: Abisko, Stordalen Mire...
CTGCTCGGCGAGCACACCGATGCCATACTGCAGGGCCAGCTCGGCCTGTCGCCGGCGCGCATTGCCGAGCTGCGCGCGCGCGGCGTCATCTGAAGGGAGGGATCGACCGATGCAGCTAGCCAATCTGTCCGCCGTTGTCACCGGCGGCGCCTCTGGTCTGGGACTCGCCTGCGCGCAGCAACTGGCCGCGCGCGGTGTCGAGGTCGTGATTGTCGATGTGTCCGACGAGGGCGGGGCGCAGGCGGCGCTCAGCTTAGGGGGGCATGTACAGTTCGTCCGCGCCGACGTCCGCGATCCGGCGCAGGTGCTTGCCGCCATCGATGCGGCGAGCGAGCGGGCGCCGCTGCGTGTGCTGGTGCATTGCGCCGGCGTCAACCTGCCGGTGCGCCCGGTCGAGAGGGACGGCAGCGCCGGGTCCCTCGAGCAGTTCGCCTCAATTGTGCAGATCAACCTGCTCGGCACCTTCAACTGCCTGCGTCTTGCCGCGGCGCGCATGGCGCAGAACGATCCGGTCGACGGTGACCGCGGTGTCTGCGTGCTGACCTCGTCGATTGCGGCCTACGAGGGCCAGATCGGGCAGATCGGCTATGCGGCATCGAAGGCGGGCGTCGCCGGCATGACCCTCGTCGCCGCACGCGACCTCGCGAAGCGCCAGATCCGCGTCTGCAGCATAGCCCCGGGTATCTTCGATACGCCGCTGCTCGCGCGGGTCCCGGACGACATCCGCTCGGCACTCGGTGCCGCGGTGCCGCACCCGGCGCGACTCGGGGCACCGGCGGAGTTCGCGCAGCTGGCGCTGCAGATCCTCGAGAACCCGATGCTGAACGGCGAGACGATCCGGCTGGACGGCGCGCTGCGGATGGCGCCGCGCTGAGCGCGCTTCCCGCTGCCTGTCCGCATCGCCCGCCATGCCCGGGATGCCCGCGCTACGCTGAGCCCGGTATCGACCCGGCGGCGCGGCTGTTGCTCGCAGGGCTGGCGGCCGACCATGGGCTGCCTGAGCCGCCGGTCGAATCTGCGGCCGGCGCGGGCTTCCGGCTGCGCGCGCGGCTCGCGATCCGCGGCCGCGTCGGTGCGCCGAAAGTCGGCCTGTTCGAACTGGGCACCCATCGTGTCGTACACATCCCGAACTGCGCCGTGCATCATCCGCTGGTCAATCGCGTCGCGGGTATCGTGCGCCGCGCGATCGCCGAGACGCGGCTGACCTGTTATTCCGACCAGGCGCAGCTCGGCCTGCTGCGCTATCTGCAGGTCGTCGTCGAGCGCGCCTCGCAGGCCGCCCAGGTCGTGCTCGTCGTCAACGACCCGTCACCCGAGCCGCTCGGTCCTTGCCTGGCGCTGGTGCGCGAACGGCTCGGCAAGCAGCTGCACAGCCTGTGGGTGAATGTGAACACCGCCCACGGCAACACGATCCTCGGCCCGGATTTCATTCCGTGGTGCGGGCCGGCCAGCGTCGTCGAACACTTCGGCGGCGCCGCCGTGCACTACCCTCCGGGCGCCTTCGGACAGAGCAACCTCGATCTGGCAGCGGGACTCATCGCGAGCGTCGCTGCGTGGGTGCCACCCGGCTCACGGGTCGCGGAATTCTATGCCGGCGTCGGCGCGATCGGCCTGTCGCTGCTCGATCGCGTCAGCGCGATCAGCCTCAACGAGGCGGCCCCGCAATCGCTGCTCGGCCTGGAGCTGGGGCTGGCGGCACTCCAGCACGACGCTCGCGCGAAAGTCACCGTCTGGCCTGGGGACGCCGGCGCGATGCATGCCTGCGCGCGGGGTGCGGACGTCGTGATCGCCGACCCACCGCGCAAGGGGCTCGATCCCGGGCTGCTGGCTGCGCTGCTGCGCGACCCGCCGGCGCGATTCATCTATGTCAGCTGCGGACTCGAGGCTTTTCTTGCCGACACCGCGCGCCTGACCGCGGGTGGCCGGCTGCGGCTCGCGCAGCTGCAGGTGTTCAATCTGCTGCCCAACACCCTGCACGTCGAGATACTGGCGCGGTTCGAGCGCGCCTGAAGGCGGCCGCGTCGGCGCGGCGCACCATTATGTAATCGGCTGCCGGATCGCGTGCGATCCGGCTCAAGTTGACGGCCTGCCGGCCGCTAATCTGAGGTGATGAATACTGCTGAAAGAAACCCAACCCGCCGCCTGGCCGCAGCCGCACTGCTGGGCCTGTGCATGGCCCCGGCACTGATTGCGGGCGAGACGCAGGGCACCGTCAGCGTACTGATCACCGTGCCGGTCGTCGCGCGTGTCGAGGTTCTCTCGCAGCAGCCGGCACTGCAGATCACGCCGGCGGACCTCGAGCGCGGCTACGTGGATGTCACCGAACCGACCCTGCTTCGGGTGATAAGCAACGCGCGTGACGGCTATGCGCTGGAGGTGCTGCCGATGAGTCCGCTGGTGCATTCGATCGACGTGCGCGGCGTCACCGGTGATGCGCGCCTCGGCCCGGAGGGAGGCACGATCGTGCAGCGTTGGGACCGGCCGCGCAGTGAAGCGCTGTCGCTGACGTTCCGTCTCGGCCTCAGTGCCGGCATTCAGCCTGGCCGGTATCGCTGGCCACTGCACTTCGCCGCGCAGCCCCTTTAGAACGTGATCGTGACGACCAGCGTATCGGTGTAGGTACCGGGCGCTACGTTCTGGCCCGCAGGAATCTGACCGTAGATCGTTCCCGATACCGACTGTACGGGGTTCGTCGAGGTCAGGTTCAGCGTCGCACTGCCGGTCAGGGAGCCGCCCGTGCCGTTGCCGCGTATCTGTGAATAGGCGGCATCCTTGTAGAGGTTGTAGTTGAGCGTGCCCGTGCCCGCACGCATCGTCCGCGTCGTGTACGTGTTGCTCGAGCCGGTGCTGAAGGAATCGATCACCGTGACCGTGGCCGCGCCGCCGGTGAGCAGCGTGCAGGTGGCCGTCAGTGAACCATTCACTTCGTCCGGCGTGGTCTGGAACGGATTGTAGGCGCCGAAATTCGGCGCAGCGACGGAAACCGTGCACGTCCAGGTGGCTGCCGCCGCGGGCCCGCAGGTGCAGAGCAGCCACAGTGCGGGGCCGAGGGCGAGCGGTACGCGGCGGGGCCTGTCGATGATCCATTTGCTCATGGCTGATGTCCTTGATCGGCGCTGCGTTCGGTGCAGACGATGGTGCCCATGTCAGGCTGGGGATCGTCGGAGGGCGGCGGCTCGATCCGGAAATAGCAGCGGTGGCCCGGCCAGCTCGCCGAGGCGCCGAAGCCGTGGTCGAAACCGGTCACGTAGGCCTGGCCGTCCAGGCCGATGGGAAAGTTCTCGCCCTTGAAATCGACCACCGCACCGGTGGGCAGCGGTGATCCGTCGGAGGTCACGAGCCGGAATACCCCGGCGCGAATCCGGTGCACCGGAAACTCGAGCTTCACGCCGCTGCGGTACGGCGGTGCGACCGTCAGCGCCCGCGCGCCGATCTCCGCATCCAGCGGCAGTTCGGTCGGATCGATGCTCACATGATTCACCTGATAGGGCAGCATGTTGTAGAGCAGCGCGTGTCCATTCGCGTCGGTCGTCGTCATGAGCTGATTGTCGACGTACACAGGAATGCCGGCCAGTCCATCCACATCGACCTCCGCGAAACTGTTGCTGACCTGGCGGGTAGCCCGCAGCGTGCCGTCCATCAGTGTGAAGGCGCCCGACCAGGTGGCGCTCTGACCCGTGACGCCCTCGTTGCGCACGACCTGGGCGTCCAGATCCCCGGCAGCCGACTGCCAGCGGCCGTCGGCGTTGTAGTTGCCGGCGCTGGATACGCCGACCCGATAGCCGTACCCCGGCCCGACCGGCGGGCTCTCGACGTACTGGACGTTGGCCTCGTTGGGGGGTGCGCCGGCACCGCTGCCCCAGGATCCGCCGGTCGTCACGGAACGCCGTGCGCCCAGTGGCCGGGTCAGGAAAACGAACACACTGCTCGACGCGGCCGGAGATTCACTGCGGGTTGCGGTCACGCTCAGGTTGAAGCTGTCAAACAGCTCCTGCGAGTAGGCCATCGTAAGGGTCCGCTGGCTGCTGGAGGCCGGAAACGTCTCATCCGCATAGGCAACCTGCACGGACGCGCCATGACCCAGCACCCATCCGATCTGGGCCAGGTTGCGTTCCCGGAACTGATTGGCGCCCGCGGCAACATCGCTGACCTGCCGGTAGCCACTGCTGGCGACGGCACTGCTGATGCCGGCCGTGAGGCGACCGGACTGATGCTGGATGCTCACCGAGCTCAGTACCCCGTTGGTGCCGTTTCCGCCACCCTCGGCCAGCGCGACATCGAGCACTCCGAAATGACCGAGCGCATAGACGGCGTCGACGCCGGCCGCATGCGCCTGCGTGCCGAGGAACTCACCGTGCCCCTCGAGCGTGAAAAAATCGCTGACGCCGTGCCGATAGGTGGCTTCGCCGGTCATGCCCGCGTAGCGATTGCTCTGGACTCCATAGTCATCTCGCGCGACAGCCAGCGCAACACCGTACTGGCTGAGGCCCGCCGCCAGCATGGTTGCGCTGGAATAGAACGGCTGCGAGATGATCTGCTCGCGGCCGAGCTCGTCGCGTACGACGAGAGTGACGTTGCCCCCGCCTGTCAGTGCCGGCAGCCGGTCGACGACGAACGGTCCGGGCGGCACGTTCTGCGTGGCGACGCGCTGCCCGTTGACAAACACGTCGACGCTCGACGGCAGCACAGCGGTGCCGCTCGTCGCCAGCAGAGGCAGCGTCAGCAGGTCCGGCCGCAGCGCAAAGTTGGTGCCCCAGCGGACACCGCCGGCATGCACGGCGCTGCCCCAGCTGCCGGAGTCGGTGATGATATCGCCGAACTGCAGTGTCTCCAGGCGCTGCGGAAAATCCACGGTGAAGGTGCTGTCCAGCCGCACCAGTTCGTGCGAGCCATTGTCAAAACGGGCTACCGCGTCGTTGGTCAGAACCCCCGCCGGACCGAACAGGCCGAGTTCGGCGAGGCCGCCGCCGATGGCGGTGTCCTGGTAGCGCTGGTCGGAGAGCTGGTAGTTGAAAAAAGCGCCGAGCGACGCCGGCGCGATCACGATACCGGGTCGTGGCGCCGCCGAACGGTGACTGAACTCGAACGCATCGCCGCCCACCGTCACCTGCGCCGAGGCCGTGGCCTCATCGATATCCACCTTGCCGCCCGGCAGGGCGCTGATCGCGAAGTAGGAATGGCCCTGGAACATGAACGGCGCGACGTCGGGCGCACGCAGATGAAATTTCGCGAGGTCCCGGCCATCGAGCCACAGGCCTCCGGCATCGTCGCGCAGCACGATCACCGTCTCGCCCGGGCTCTGGCCGTTGACGACGACCTCCATGACACCTTCCTGCGGCGCCGGCTCGCCGCCAGCCGCGGCGACCCGGGACCCGGACAGCAGCGCACCCAGCAGCAGTGCCGGCAGCAGCAGCGCCGGGCCCGCGCGCACGCCGGCGGATTCACGATGCGGGGCAACACCCACTGCGCAACAGCCCGGTTCAGGTGCCTGCGTCGACCGGATCAGCCGTGAAGGCTCCGCGGTCGCTGGTGCCGGTCAGGTGCACGGCGCTGTTGCGCCTGACGCCCTCCGGAGCCTTGAAAGTCCACGTCGCCGTGGCGCCAGGCAGCACGTAACGGGTGACCGGCACGTGCGCCGTCGCCGCGCCCGCCGCGAAGCCGGCATCGAAATCAATGACCTTCAGATGGGCGTTGCCGGTGTTCTCGGCCGTGAGCTCCACGTCCGCATCGCCGGTCCAGCGCGTGCGCCATTGCAGATGCTCCTGCGCGGGACCCGCCGCCGCCACGAATACCGGCAGGCTGAGCCGCAGCGCAACCTGCGCGCCGCTGAATTCATCCGTTGCCGGCGGCGGAATCTCCGTCAGCAGCACACGATAGTCGAGTTCCCGGTCCGGCGCCGGCTCGCGCCGCAGAGCGACGCGCACGACCTGCTGGCCGTGCGCCGCCACCTTGAAGATCGGGGGCGTGACGAGAATCTCGCGCGTCGGCTCGAGCTGGTCCTCGCCGTCATGGGTCGACCAGGCCACCGCCTGCACCTGGACTTCGAGCGGCGTGTCGGCCGAATTGGTGATCGTCAGCACTTCCATGCGGTGCGCGCCCTTGAGTTCTGCCCGCAGCGGCGAGACGCCGAAGCTGCCTGCCAGCGCGGAAGCGGTGCCTGCAAGCCACAATATGGCAACTCGAAAATTCCGGTTTGAGACGAACATGGATCTTCCTTATCAAGAATGGATTGACCGCCGCGGCGGTCAGTACGTGAGCGTGGCGGTGATCGTGTCGGCGTAGGCGCCGGGGGTCGCGGCACTCTGGTTCGCAGCGCTGTCCTGCAGCTGCCCGTAGACGGTCACCTGCACCGGCGTCGCGAAGCTGTTGCCGGTGATCGTCACCGGAACCTTGGAGCTGCCGAGGGTGCCGTCCCCGAACACCGTTGCGTAGGTGCCGGACGTGTACAGGTTGTACTGGAGCTTGGTGCCCGAGGGCCCCAGCATCAGCCGCGTGGTCATCGTGCCGCCGGAGGTTCCGGCGTTGAGCGAGAGCGTCGGCGAGTTGGTGCCGCTCGTGCACTGGACATTGATGGTCGTACTCGCGTGCAGCGTAGTACCGCTGCCGGGAGAGTATTGGCCGAAACTCAGCGTTCCCGCACTGAGCTGGCACGTCGCCGCCACGGTAGCGGACACCGTGAACGTGGCCGTGCTCGATCCGGCCGTCGCGAGTGCCGGCGCAAGCAGCATGAGCGCTGCCGGAGCGATTGCGGGCGCCGCGGCCCGCTGCACACAACGGGGCAGCGCCACGCGCTGCCCCATTATGTCCGCGACCTTATGGAAGATCCTGCCTGGCAACCCACGGAGACTCGTTCGCATTGCGTGAACCTGTACTTTGGGATGCAGCGAGTCGCCGTGGGTCGTTCGGATCAGAAGCTCAGCGTGGCCGTGACGGTGTCCCTGAAGGACGTGCCGAGTACCGCCTGGTTATTGGCGTTGTCCAGCACTTGTGCATAGATCACGGGCTGCCAGAGTTTCGAGAAACTCGGGGCGTTCGCGCCGGTCGGCGCCGTGAGCGTACCGAGCACGGTGGTGGCAGCGGCGTCGCTATACAGGTTGTACTGGATGTTATTACCACCGCCGGTGCCGGTATTTGCGGCCTGGCGCGCTGCTGCCGTCGTCCAGCCGGTCGTGTTCGCGCCGCCATTGAAGACCAGCGACGTGGGGTTCGTGCCCGGCGAGCAGCCGACCGACATCGTGGCCGACGCCGGCGTCGCCGGCTGGGCGCCCGCGCCCGGCAGGTAGGTCATCGCGAGCGTGGGGCTGTTGACCGTGCAGTTGGGCGTCACGGTGATGTTGACGGTCACGGTGCCGGTAGCTGTCCCGGCCAGGGCAACGCCCGTGCCGCACAGCATCGTGACAGCCGAGGCAACAAGAATCTTCTTCATCGGGGTCATCGGAATCTCCTCTATATCGGTTACTGAAAACGCCGCACCGGCCGACCCGCACCTGCCGACCCTGTACCCTTTCGGGGCATCGGGATCAGCCGGTTAGAGCGTTTAGCTGCCGTGCTGGAGGAGATTTTGACGAAGTGATGCGGGCCGGATGTGACCCGTCTCCCACTTTACATTTTGCGTCCTCAAGTGTGAGACAAAACTGCCGATAGCTGCGCATTTCGGCGCGCGGCACGGATGCCGCGCGGTACCGGGAACTGGCCGAACTCGGGCAGCCGCTTGCGGCGAAGAACGGCGATGCTCATGGCGCAGCGCTTCAGCAGTATGTCGGCCTCGAGGAACAGGTCCGTCGCACCAGGGTCAAGGCCGAAGCCGGCGATGCCGGCTCGCAGATGCTCTACGGCATGATGATCGCGGGACTGCCGCAGCTGAAACAGACCTACGACCAGGCGATTCCGTGGTTCCTGAAGGCCGCCCAGACGGACGCGCAGGTGTCGCTGGCCGAATACCTGCTCCGCGATTTTTCCTCGCAGGATGCGGTGGCGGGTGCGCTGGTGTGGCTCGAGCGTGCCGAGCGCCAGGGCAACAGCTCGGCGAAGCTGCTGCTCGCGGCAATTCTCGCGGCCCATCCCGACGCACAGCGGCGCGATCCGCAGCGTGCGCTGCAGTCGCGCCTGGACGCGTATGCCGCACGGCGTACCCGGACGGGGAAACTGCTGGTCTTCTAGCGGTCCGGCCGCGCCTCGCGGATCGGCACGCACAGCAGCGCCGCGCCAGCGGCGAGCGCCGCATCGGCAAGCCATACCCAGCGGTAACTGCCGGTGATCGACAGCGCAACACCGCCGAGCCAGGCGCCGAAGAACGCACCGATCTGGTGTGCGAGCAGCGTCATGCCGAACAGCGTCGCGAGGTGACGGGCGCCGAACAGCTTGCCGACCAGGCCGGCCGTCGGGGGCACGGTCGCGAGCCAGGTCAGGCCGAGCGAGCCCGCGAACAGGTACAGCGTCAGCAGTGTCTTCGGCGCCGCAAGATACGCGCCGATCAGCAGTACGCGCGTCGCGTACAGCGCGGCGAGCAGGAGCTTCATCCGTATGCGCCCTCCCAGCCAGCCGATGCCGATGCTGCCGGCCACGTTGCACAGGCCGATCAGGCCGAGCGCAATACCGGCCGAGGAGGCCGGCAGGCCGCAGAGCACGATTTCCGACGGCAGGTGCGTGACCAGGAACGCGATATGGAAGCCGCAGGTGAAGAACCCGAGGTTCAGGCACAGGTAGCTGCGGTCACGGAACGCCGCAGCCAGTGCCGCCGCGGCGGATCCGCCTGCGGCTGCGCTGTCCGCTGCCGGGGCGACGTCGGGACCTGCCGCGCTGCGCGCGAGGGCCGCCGTGGCGAGCCCGGTGAGTGCGAGTCCCCACATTGCCGTCGACCAGCCCCAGCCGCTGATCAGCCACTGCGCGAGCGGCGCGAGCAACAGCTGCCCCAGCGATCCGCCGGCGTTGATGACGCCGGAGGCGAACGAGCGTCGCGCCGCATCGATGCGCGCCGCAGTGGCACCGATCAGGATCGAGAAACTGCCGGCGCCGGCCCCGGCTGCGGAGACGATCCCGAGGGTGAGCAACAGACCCGTTGCGCTCGGCGCCAACGGCGCAAGGCCGAGTCCGAGGGCGAGTACGGCAGCGCCGATCAGCAGTACACGGCGCGAGCCGATGCGTTCGGCGAGCATGCCGAACAGCGGTTGCGACGCCCCCCAGCAGAACTGCCCGACCGCGAGCACGAAGCTGATCGTCGCGATTCCGAGGCCGGTCGCGGCAATGGGACGTACGAACAGCCCGAGCGACAGGCGGATGCCGGTCGTCATCGCCAGCAGCGCCGCGGCGGCCAGAACGCCAGGCCAGAAGCGTACTGATTGCGCCGCAGCAGCCCTCAATTCGGGGGAACCTGTCTGCAGTGCCATGCCCGGGATCCGGGCCACGGCCTGCCGCCGCATCTTAACTGATTGATATTCATGGATAAGGATACCGGACCGCGCGCCGCATATGCGGCCCGCGCAACATCTCGTCGGGTAACATTGACAGCGAGTGCCCTAGAACGCAAAATACGCGGCTCATTTTGAGGAGGGGTACCCAAGCGGCCAACGGGGGCAGACTGTAAATCTGCTGGCTTATGCCTTCGTAGGTTCGAATCCTACCCCCTCCACCGGAAGGCAAGTACGGGTTCGGTGCCATTGGTCTTTGGAAAAGCGGGTGTAGTTCAATGGTAGAACGTCAGCCTTCCAAGCTGATCACGTGGGTTCGATTCCCATCACCCGCTCCAGGTGGACGCGGCCCACGTAGCTCAGTTGGTAGAGCACGTCCTTGGTAAGGACGAGGTCAGCGGTTCGATCCCGCTCGTGGGCTCCAGTTTCTTTTATATAACGAGGTGTGCCGTGTCGAAGGGTAAGTTTGAGCGAACGAAGCCGCACGTGAACGTGGGGACGATTGGCCATGTTGACCATGGCAAGACGACCCTGACGGCCGCGCTGACGAAGGTGATGGCGGAGAAGTTTGGCGGCGAGTTCAAGGCGTACGACCAGATCGACAAGGCGCCGGAGGAGCGCGCGCGCGGCATCACGATTGCAACGGCGCACGTGGAGTACCAGAGCGAGGCGCGCCACTACGCGCACGTGGACTGTCCGGGCCATGCGGACTACGTGAAGAACATGATCACGGGCGCGGCGCAGATGGACGGGGCGATTCTGGTGGTTTCGGCGGCGGACGGCCCGATGCCGCAGACGCGCGAGCACATTCTGCTGGCCCGCCAGGTGGGCGTGCCGTACATCGTGGTGTACATGAACAAGGCGGACATGGTGGACGACGCGGAGCTGCTGGAGCTGGTGGAGCTCGAGGTGCGCGATCTGCTGACGCTGTACAAGTTTCCCGGCGACAAGACGCCGATTGTGACCGGATCTGCGCTGAAGGCGCTGGAAGGGGACACGAGCGACATCGGGGTGCCTTCGGTGATCAAGCTGGTGGCGGCGCTGGATGAGTACATTCCGGTGCCGAAGCGGGCGGTGGACGGGGCGTTCCTGATGCCGGTGGAAGACGTATTTTCGATTGCGGGCCGCGGCACGGTGGTGACGGGGCGCATTGAGCGCGGGATCGTGAAGGTCAACGACGAAGTGGAGATTGTGGGCATTCGTGCGACGCAGAAGACGACGTGCACGGGTGTGGAGATGTTCCGCAAGCTGCTGGACGAGGGTCAGGCGGGGGACAACGTGGGGGTGCTGCTGCGCGGCACGAAGCGTGAAGAGGTGGAGCGCGGGCAGGTGCTGTGCAAGCCGGGGAGCATCACGCCGCACACGAAGTTTGAGGCCGAGGTGTACGTGCTGAGCAAGGAGGAGGGCGGGCGTCATACGCCGTTCTTCAAGGGCTACCGGCCGCAGTTCTACTTCCGCACGACGGACGTGACGGGAGCGGTGGAGCTGCCGGAGGGCACGGAGATGGTGATGCCGGGAGACAACATCAAGATCGTGGTGGAACTGATCGCCCCGATCGCGATGGAACAGGGCCTGCGTTTTGCAATCCGCGAGGGTGGCAAGACGGTGGGCGCCGGCGTCGTCGCCAAGGTTATAGCGTAGGTCTGGAGTTATTCAGGACGGGGTCGCTTCGACCCCGTTATAACGGCGCGAAGCGCCTGGGAAGCAAATAAAATGGCCACTAATCAGAACATCCGCATCCGCCTGAAGGCTTTCGATCATCGCCTGATCGACAAGTCCGCGCGCGAGATCGTCGACACCGCGAAGCGCACCGGCGCGACCGTCAAGGGCCCCGTGCCCCTGCCGATCAAGATGGAGCGTTTCACCGTCCTCACGGCGCCGCACGGCGACAAGGACGCCCGCGACCAGTTCGAGATCCGCACGCACAAGCGGCTGATGGATATCCTCAATCCGACCGACAAGACGGTCGATGCGCTGATGAAGCTCGAGCTTCCGGCCGGCGTTGACGTTCAGATCAAGCTGAACTGAGGTTTTCGGCCGCCCGCCGGGCGGTTTTCCGGCGGGGTCCCCCCGGGACCCTGTTGAAACGTTGCGCGCAGCGCAGAAACACTGGTAATGGCTTACGGGCGCATATATACTTCGCGTCCCGTTTTTTGAGGTCGGAGCGAGTGGGCACCGACGCCAGCGATCTTCCGAGAGGATCCTGGGGTCTCGAGCGTCCAAACCGCCGGCCGGTTGCAACGAAAAGGCGTGGAACTTCGTGTTCCCGCCATTATGAGGATCGACAATGACCATTGGTCTGGTTGGCCGCAAATGCGGCATGACCCGGGTATTTACTGACGCTGGCGTTACCGTGCCTGTCACGGTCGTCGAGGCGCTGCCCAACAGGGTCACGCAAATCAAGAGCGAGAAGCCCGACGGCTACCGTGCCGTCCAGGTGACATTCGGCGCCCGCAAGGCGTCGCGTGTGCCGAAGGCGCTCGCGGGCCACTTTGCCAAGGCCAACGTGGCTGCGGGCTACGCCTCCCACGAGTTCCGCCTGGTCAAGGGCGAGGGCGAGGCACTCGTTGCCGGCGCAGAACTCAAGGTAGACATCTTCTCCGCGGGCCAGATCGTCGACGTCACCGGTACGACGGTCGGCAAGGGCTTTGCCGGCACGATGAAGCGCCACAACTTCGCCGGCGGCATGAAGACCCACGGCAACTCGGTCTCGCACCGCGCGCCGGGTTCCATCGGCCAGCGCCAGACGCCGGGCCGCGTGTTCAAGGGCAAGCGCATGTCCGGCCACATGGGCGTGCGCAACCGCACCATCGAGAACCTGCGCATCGTCGAGATCGACGTTGCCCGCAACCTGCTCCTGATCAGCGGCGCCGTTCCCGGAGCCGAGGGCGGCCGGGTTGTCGTCCGCCCGTCGGTCAAGGCGCTCGGCCAGACGCGTCGCCAGAAACTGATGCCCAACAAGGCCCCGGCGGCTGCCGCCAAGGGTGGTGCCGCCAAGGGCGGCGCGAGTAACAAGAAGTAACCGCCATGAAGCTCCAGCTGAAGAGCGCCGCTGCCGGCGCAACCGCAGGCGAGATCGAGTTGTCCGATGCCGCGTTCGGCCGTGCGTACAACGAGACCCTCGTGCATCAGGTCGTCACGGCCTACCAGGCGGCAGGCCGCGCCGGCACCAAGCGGCAGAAGTCCCGCGCTGAAGTGCGCGGCGGCGGCAAGAAGCCGTGGAGCCAGAAGGGTACGGGTCAGGCCCGCGCCGGTTCCAGCCGCAGCCCGATCTGGGTCGGCGGCGGTCGTGCCTTTGCGGCCCGCCCCCGCGACTTCACGCAGAAGGTCAACCGCAAGATGTATCGCGCTGCGATGCAGTCGATCGTCTCCGAACTGGC
>Ga0302320_10021525_pt1 | contig 12787 bp, 10 predicted proteins | sample Bog_T0_3_FD_202130 | JGI IMG/M metagenome (GOLD analysis project Ga0302320, IMG submission 202130) | Peat permafrost microbial communities from Stordalen Mire near Abisko, Sweden - Bog_T0_3 | ecosystem: Environmental > Terrestrial > Soil > Wetlands > Peat | place: Sweden: Abisko, Stordalen Mire...
CTCGTGCAATATTGGAACGGCCCGGTCGATCCCGACGGCAAGATCTTCGGCGACCCCATCCATTCCCCCACCAGGGGTACGTGGAGCACCTTCGCCCACGGCGCCGTCTCCGCTGGTACCGGCACAGGCGATCCCCTCCGACTCTCCGACTTCGCCATCCACGCCCGCTTCATCCGCATCTGGATGACACAGTCATCGAACACCTGCGATGCCCATGGCTCATCTGATCCGCGTAACTGTGTCGGCTATGCGATTCGCGAACTCTACATCGGCACCACATCTGCAGATGGTGTCTTCCACGATCTGCTTCGCCACACGCCTGACCAGGAACAGGCGCCGACCTATACCTCCTCGACGGATCCGTGGCATGACGCCCAAAGTCCCTTCAACCGCAGGGAAGCGCAGATAGGATTTGACCAATTCTTCCAGAGCGGTGTCACGCAACGGCTGCCCGCTGTCATTCCTGTGGCCATGCTCTACGACAATCCAGACAACGCAGCCGCGGAAATTCGCTATCTTGAAAAGCACAAATATCCAATCGCTTATGTCGAGATGGGAGAGGAGGCGGACGGGCAGTACATGCTCCCCGAAGACTATGGCGCACTCTATCTACAGTTTGCTGACGCCGTCCATCGCGTCGATCCTACGCTGAAGCTCGGCGGCCCCTCCTTCCAGGGCGCAACGCAAGACATCGAAACCTGGCCAGACAGTGCAGGGCGTACCTCCTGGCTCGGCCGATTTCTCGTTTACCTCAAGAGTCACCGCCGCATGCAGGATCTCCAATTTTTCTCGTTTGAGCATTATCCCTTTGAGCCGTGCCGAACCAACTGGGCCACACTCTATGAGGAACCGGAACTCGTCGAACACATCATGGACGTCTGGCGCAACGATGGCGTGCCCAAAAACATTCCAATGTTCATCACCGAGACAAACCTCTCTTCTGCCACCTCGGAACCGTACATGGATGTATTCGGTGGCCTGTGGCTCGCTGATTTCGTAGGTTCGTTCCTGAACCAGGGCGGCAATGCCGTCTATTACTTCCATTACCTGCCGCTGCAAATGGAGCGCGGTTGCAATGGCGCCCCGGGCACCTTTGGCATGTTTACTGTCGATCAGAACTACCAGATCAAGCAGCCTCTCGCACAATTCTTTGCCAGCCAGATGATCAACCATGAGTGGCTTGATATGGCCGGGGGCACGCATCTCACTTTCCCCGCCGTCTCCGACATCCGCGATGACGCAGGCCACACGCTGGTCACCGCGTACGCAGCCAAACGCCCTGATGGCGACTGGTCGATCCTGCTGATCAACAAATCCCAGGCGGCTAGTCAGCCCGTACATCTCGTCTTTGCGAATCGGGAAGCGAACGTCAGCACGTTCCTTTCAGGCAACATCCAGGAAGCCATCTTTGGCAGTCAGCAATATCGTTGGCGCCCTCAACAACAAAATTTCAACGCGCATTTGCCTATGTTAGAGTCATCCTCCGACGATCAAAGCGCGACGGGTTACGCCTCGCCGGACGGCCCAATCGTCACAACAACACTGCACGCCGACAAGAACACAACGTTTCTAATCCCAGCGGCGACCGTAGTGGTCCTTCGCGGAAAAATCGCGGAGCCCTGATCCTGTGAGGTATTCCCGGTATCGAAGGTTTAACTCGATCCCTGGACCTAAGCACGAAGCGAAAAATGTCTGGTTCCACGGATGGAGATTTCATTGATGAATGGCAGCAATCGAAGAGTCGTTCGAACAGCGGGCATCACGTTTCTCTTCTGCGCTGCGTTCGCCCTCCAAGCACAGAGCACGAAGAGAAGTGTCCTCGAACTGGCGGCCGATTGGAATCTACAATCGTCAACCAGCTTGCATGTCGGCGGCGATGTGCTGTCCATGGCAAGTTATCAACCTCAAGGTTGGATACCCATCCGCGTCCCCTCGACAGTCGTCGCGGCCCTGGTCAAAGCAAATAAATTCCCGGACCCGACCGTTGCCATGAACCTGCGAGGGCTGCCAGGCATGGACTACCCGATTGGCGAAAATTTCGCTAAGCTTGCGATGCCTGCGACCAGTCCGTTTGCAGTGTCCTGGTGGTACCGCAAGGAGTTCGATATACAGCCCACAACCGCCGGCAGCCACGTCAATCTGCACTTTGAGGGCATCAACTACCGCGCAAACATTTGGCTCAATGGTCAGCGCATCGCGGACACGTCCGCCGTTGCAGGAGCGTGGCGCAACTACGACTTCGACGTCACCCATCGACTCAACCCGGAAGGCAAGAATGTGCTCGCCGTAGAAGTCTTTGCCCCGACTGAGAAGGATCTAGCCTTCACGTTTGCTGACTGGAATCCCATGCCTCCTGACAAGAACATGGGTATCTATCGCAAGGTCTTCCTGACGTTCAGTGGCCCCGTCACGTTGAGCAACCCCACGCTATCGTCGCAAGTTAATTCGCCCACCAACGATCTTGCGCAATTGAGTATCTCTGCCCTGGCGAAGAATACAACCGACCAACCTATGCACGGTATCGTTCGCGGCAGCATCGGCGACGTGCACTTCGAGCAAACCGTAGAACTCGCGCCCGGAGAGAGTAAAGATGTCGACTTCGAAGCCCACGATTACCCGCAGCTATCCATCAGCCATCCTCAGCTATGGTGGCCGGCGCAGATGGGAGAGCCGCACCTCTATCCGCTGCACCTGCAGTTCGAAGTTGCAGGCGCGGTCTCAGACACTGCGGATACGCTTGTGGGCATTCGCCAAATCACGTCGGAGATTACCAGCGCAACCAGGCGGTTGTTTCGCATCAACGGCAAGCCCTTGCTCATTCGCGGCGGCGGTTGGTCGACCGACCTCCTGCTTCGCGAGGATACTCAGCGATTGAACGACGAGTTGACCTACGTTCAAGACATGGGCCTCAACACTATTCGGCTCGAAGGCCGTCCCGAAACCCAGGACTTCTACCAGCAGACCGATCGCCGGGGCATCCTCGTCATGGCTGGTTGGAGTTGCTGCGATTTTTGGGAGCAGTGGTCCACCTGGACGCCCGAAGACTCCTCCATCGCATCCGACTCGCTGCGAGCGCAGATGTACCGTCTCCGGTCGCATCCCAGCATGCTTGTCTGGCTCAACGGGAGTGACAACCCTCCTCCTCCTGAGCAGGAGCAAGTCTATCTAGGCATCGAGAAAGCACTCCGCTGGCCCAACCCAACTTTGTCCTCCGCCACGGCAAAACTTGCTTCAGAAAACGCGCTGAACGGCGTCCGTATGACCGGTCCCTACGACTTCATCGCGCCTGCCTATTGGCTTAGCGACAACCAGGAAAACCAACCCGGCCACAAGTGCGACCTCGGCGGATGTGGCGGCGCGCATGGCTTCAATACGGAGACAAGTTCCGGCCCCGCCATCCCTCCCATCGAGAGCCTGAGAACAATGCTCGGCACCCCGGTCCCCTGGCCCATCGACGACACCTGGAAATATCACGCCGGCGGCGGTGTCTTCCATGAGTTGGATAACTACAACCACGCACTCGACGCACGATTCGGTCCGCCCCACTCCGTGGAAGATTACGCCCAAAAATCCCAGTGGATGGCCTACGAAGGAACTCGCGCGATGTTCGAGGCCTACAGCCGTAATAAGTACGCATCCACCGGCGTCATCCAGTGGATGCTCAATAACTCCTGGCCTTCGATGATCTGGCATCTCTATGACTTCTATCTTCGCCCCGGTGGTGGCTACTTCGGCGCGAAGATCGCAATGCAGCCCCTGCACCCCATGTACTCTCCGGCCGACCGGTCCATCTGGGTTATCAGCAGTCAATACACCGACGCGCCGCTTCTACAGCTGCAAGCCAGAATCTACAACGCTGACATGACCTTGAAGTTCTCGCGGAGAGTAGCCCTGGACGCCAGTGCCGACAGCACGCAGCATGTGTTCACGTTACCCCGGATCCTCGGACTCTCCTCGGTTTACTTCCTCAAACTCGTCCTCACCGACTCTAGCGGAAAGATAGTCGGTTCGAATTTCTACTGGCTTTCCGCATCGCAGGATGTGATCGATTGGAGCAAATCCAATTGGTATGTGACACCATCTACAACGTCAGCTAATTACACTGCGCTGGCTCATCTGCCCCACGTACACCTTCAACTTGCAGAGACGACCAAGCAGGAAGGTGACCAAACCGTCACCCATGTCCTCATCCACAATCCCGGCAAAGCTCTCGTCTTCGGCATCCGTCTTAAGCTTGATAAAGGACCTCATGGCGATGAAATCCTGCCCGCGGTCTGGCAGGACAATTACATCTCCCTCTTGCCTAACGAGCACCGCGATATTACCGTTACCTACGCAACCAGTAGTCTCGGGTCATCCAAGCCAGTCATCGAAGCCCAGGGTTTGAATACCGACGAGCGCAATCCGTGATCCAGACTCACTGTCCTAACGACAATCGACGGCCACGATTGCAGGTGCTGCAGGAGTGTTTCCAATCACTTTCACATGGATCACGATCTCCAGATTCTTATTCTCACAGCCCTGAGGAAACTTCTTAAGGGCATAGGAAAGCAGGTCGGGATTCGTGACCATCGCGGCAGCAGCTTCTGTTCCATATTGTGTTGCGCCACTCAACAGCAGGAGCACAGAGCGAGTCTCCGGATCATTGACGCGGGCGATAAGTGCATAATCTTCATCAGTCGAAAGGTCTTCGGCTAAGTGGTGTGGGTACCATTCCGTCGGCTTGCCATGATCGGTGATCATGCCGAGATTGCTGTCATCGATGGCATAGCGAAGGCTGTCGCTGAGCGCGCCCCATTTTGTAGAGGCATAGCCAATAAGTATGACAGAGTGCGTGCTCATCTCCCTCAAGTTGATCGCGTCGCTTGGTTTGAGGCGGCCTGCTGTGCCAAGACTATGCATGAAACTAAAGATTTGGTCGCCGGCGAGCATGTCCCCTCGGCCAATGAATTGGTCATTTGTGATCACATAATGGCCACCGGATGAGCCTTTCTCTTGTGGCCCGTTGGCGTAGTAAACATAAACCGGTGCCGGTGAGGTGACAAGAAAGATTGGGCCGGAACTGCTGAGCACCGGCATCCAAAATCCCTGGAAGGCGGAACGATGGCCGATGCGCCATGCGAAGTAGACTCCAATGGAAATGAAGACCGTTAGGACGAGAAGGAGAGTACGGAGTAGTAGCGAATTGAGATGCTTCGTGCGAGGTTGTCCTGTAGCCTCCACGCTCGACGTTCGTCCCGCAACGGGCGACTCAATTTCACTAAGACCTTCGCGCCGATGAAATTGCGGAACGTACCCCCCGGTAGGGAGGGAAATGATAATCTCCGGCTGTCGAACGCACTCGGAGTAATACGCCGCAAGGCGTTTGCGGGTCTCCGTTGCCATAATCCGTACGATGGCATCTTCCCCGGTGTCGTAGTTGTTCTCGCGTCGGAAGACGTTAATTCCGATAGTTCGCTCTTTCAGTTCGTGGCCATGACCCAACAAGGACTGCTCGACCACGAAGGCGAGAAAATCGCAGCAGCGGCGAGTCATCAGAAACGGTTTCGCAGCAAGGATCTCGCGAAGCGCGGCACGCACCTCTTCCGGCTCGAACTCGGTCCCCGCACGAGAACCAGAGTTTTCTGAATCAATGAAGCCCGGCTGCAAATTCATAGATCAACTCTACAAGCGCGAGGACTAAGAGGTAAACGGAAGTCTGCGGTCTAAGCTCACTGCTTTCAGCGCGTGCCAGAATTTGAACCCGTTGCGTTCCCCGTCGCAACCGGTTCGAAACTGTTCGAAACCTTGACCTGAACGTTGAATGGACCTAGGGTGGGTGCACCTCGCGACGAGGCAAATTCAGCTTTCCCCTTTGAGGTTCCCTAAAGATGAAAACACGCCCATGTCTGATTCCGGCAATATTCGCCATGCTACTTCTTCCGCTTGGCGCGATCGCCGAAGGACCGATCCATTTTCATGGACAGTTTCACTCTACCGATGGTCAGCCACTATCAGGAGCACACCAGGTCAACTTTGAGTTCTTCGTGAATTCCTCGTTGAGTGGGATACCCCTTTGGAGCGAAACTCATACAGTCGTTGCCGACGGGCAAGGGAATTACGAGATCGAGTTAGGCTCCGAGACCCAACAAAACCCCTTCAAGGAGTCGAAGGTAATTTACGTAACTGCCGAAACCCAGACGGCGACCGCAGAGATCGTGAAGGTGGAGACGGCAATTACGTCGATCCCGCAAGGAATCTGGTTGAACTGCAATCCCGATAATGGTTCCGATGCTTGCGATAATGGCACCACCCTCAATACGGAGAGTGCGATCAAAACGATCGCCGCGGCCCACTTCCGATACATTCTGAACGCGGACAATCTCTGGGGTACGCAGGCGGAAATTACCGCCTACGCGAATCAGGCAAACACCTCGGGAGTAAAGATCATCTGGTATCTCGGATCTGATTTTTCGCTCAAGTTGTCGTCAACGTCCTACTTGCTCATTTCAAATGACAGCGAATTGCCAACTAATTTTTGCAGTGGTTGTTCCAACACATCCTTCGTGACAGCCCTGGTTGCCTATCTGAAGACATTCCCGGCGACTGCGGGTTATCTCATTGACGATGAGGAAATTCAAGTGGCTGCCAACGGGTATCCCATTGGTTCCTCGGGTGCCAAGGCGGCCACCAAAGATGGGACTGACCTCGGTTCTCTCGCCAAGCTAATCCGTGCGACGGATTCAACGCACCCGATTTATGGCACGGAGGATTACAACGACCTGCCGAACGCGAGTGAGGCGGAGTTGGCGGCCTATTACAGCTATGTCCCCAGTGGGACGTTGACTTATTACGGCTCAGATTATTACCCGGTGGGTGTCCTGACCAACCCACCAACCGATGCCCAACTCGTTGCCGATCAGCAGGCAGACGGAGACTGGTTGGACACTGTCGCCAAGAGTCACGGTGCCACCGGAACCTTTGAGGATCTACAGGCTTATAACTGGAGCGATACCTGGGAGGGAGGTTGCCAATCGTCGAGTTGCGCATTCCCGACGATTGCTCAGCTTGAGGATATTTTGAAAGGTGCAACGCAGACCACAACTCCTCCAGACCAGGTCTTCTGGTGGGAATACACGGATGTCGTCTACAACAATCAGTGGAGCAATCTGGTCACAGCAGCAAATCCACAATAGGAAGGCGGATAGGCCAGTCAATGGCGTAGTTCTCAGTTCAAAAGGAACGGCCGCTTTGAGCGGCCATCCTTCATAGGCAGAGCGCAGCCTCAGGAAGAAGAGAACCTACATCCACTACTGGGACTCACCATGCATCGTGAAGTATTCAAACATCGCCTGGTTGGAGAAGTTTAGTAAGTGCGGCGCTTTGGATTCATCAGACCCGCATCGCTATCGAGGCTCGTCTGCGACGAGGCCAACGAGTGGGCGAGATATCCAAAACTGCGTCAGTCAAAGCCCTGGCCGCCTTTTACGCGACCGTTCTTCACGGTCTCTCCATTCAGGCAAGAGATGGTTCGGCGAGCCATTCATCTCACTGATCGTGATGCGTACACTCTTAGCGTTCTTTACAGCTATGGGGTCGGCGAGAAGATCGTTTCGGTCGGAAGTTCCGACCCACTGACGTCGATTAGGGTCGCACGTACGCCTGACGATCCTACAACCGGCTCTCTCGCGATCGTGCGCGCTCAACTTTCGCCTCGGCCTTCTCCATTATGTGGAGCGGCTGTAACCGGATGCCTCGTACTCTTCATTGCTTTCTTTGCGATCGGTCCGGGTGTCGTGGTCTGGCTCACCCTGTCCGAACTCATGCCGACCAGGATTCGTTCAAAGGGGATGGGCATGGCTCTCTTGCTCAATCAAGGGGTGTCTACAGCGTCGGCAGCAGCGTTCCTGCTGGTCGTGGGCCTTATGAGAACTCAGCCATGCTGATCATTTGGTCAGTGTGTACATTCTGCTATTTCTTGATCGCAGTGTTCTGGCTACCCGAGACAAAGGGAAAGCCCCTTGAAGAGATAGAACGGCTCTTCGGGTAAGAAGATGATAGACAGCGGGATGCGGAAACGCATAGCGGTCTCCGCAGCGTCTTCGGGCTCTTTGAGAGGGCTAAGCGTTCCGTTTGAGCGAAACCCGCCGGACGCAATTGGGGTAGGTAAAGGCCGTGAATCATCAGAACGAGAATCCGCAGCGTGTTTCATTGATTGCCGGGTTGAACGGAGTTCAAGAAGAAAACCCATGCAGTAGCCGCAAGAAGCAACGTGCTTTACACGATCGTCGGCAAGGGAAAAGTCCGTGGGCTCTTCTGCATAGGATTTTAGAAATGGTCTCATCAACACAATCCGCAGTCTTATCAACCCTCGGCCCCTCACGGATGGAACTTTCGACCTGTCTCAGAAACCATCGGTCCAAATTCAATTTTCCTGATCACTGTCCTTTCGCTCGTCAGAGCCAGGCCAATCAGAGTTGAAGAGCAAGAGTCCGCGCAACTCCTTGCGATAAGACCGCCGTACCGTTGCTCGGCTCGATTGCAGAGTCTCTGCGATCTGTCTCCAGCTATGCCCAACGAGACGCCATTGGGTAATGTTCCTTGAGCGCTCGCTCATCCTTGCCAGCACCTGATTAATGTACGCCCTTTGCTCGGCGTCAGACCTCGTGGAAAACGCAGTTGCCAAGCTTTCAAGGTTGGAGAGTGAGCCATAGGAGACTTCGCGGTTGTTACGGACGCGTTGTTTAGAAAGCCTTTTGAGAACACTGACGACTCTATAAAAGAGCTGGGTATGAGTTCTCTCGCGCCGGAACCGCTCGTAATAGCTTTCCGCATTGCAAACCGCGGCATCCATCAACTCATAGGCGGCATGAACATCGTGCAGGTAACGAGTAGCGCAGTAAACCGCATACGGCCACGCGACTGCGCACACTCGGCGAAACACATCTTCCACAGCCGGGTCAGGCGAGCCCAAATACCAGTAGTCACTGGATGATAGACGTGGCCTCGAGTCCATGCAGAACCTTTGTTACTTCAAAGAGGCACCGAGAAGGGGAGACGTCGGAGATTGTGTTATGAGCACGGCTCCGATTCTCTGCCGACGCCGGCACCATGTTCCAAAGGAGTAGGAGTTTCGTACAACACCGTGGACTCACCTTGGGAGAATTCATTCAAAGACCGATGAGGCGTCCGGTTCGACGAGTTCCATCATCCTCATTCGTCTCCATTGACACAAAGGACGTTCAGCCTGCACCGAAAGTGTCGCAACTGTCAGCAACGATCGCAACGAAAAGCGGTACGCACCTTGCGACAAAAGCACTGCCTCTTGCGCACTCGCCGACCTTCATATCGAGTTATCCGGACGCTGTAAGTTACACCTCGAATGAATCAACGCGAGGACACATCGATCTTGTAAAAAAACTTTGGAGAGATTGATCCAAACCCCATTGTGAAATGCCTTATATGAGTACGGGGAGGGATGGCTGAGATTCACGCCCGCTCCCCTAAGCACCAGACCGGCTTTACAGGAACACCAGTCACAGAGATGACGCATCATTGTGCTTCTCACCACCTTGCCGGGACTGTGTGTATACGGAGACCGAGGTGCGGTATGGCCACAACCAATGTGCCTGCCACGAAGCCTAGAAGGTACGCTTGGCCTGCGGAGGCGGCGAGCATAGCGGAGAGGAAGCAACATCCAGTTCGTCTGTGTGAAGAACTGATGGCACTAACCGGCCACGACAAAGCCGCCTGCTGGCGATTCCTGAAGAAGCATGGTGTCAATAGGCCCGGATCCGCGACTCGCCATACGTTCGATACGAAAAAGGTCGAGACGATCATTGAGTACATCTCAGAACACGGCATGCATGCGGCATCGCAGCGCTTCCATTGCGAAGCCAAGACCCTTTACAACCTGGTTCATCGCCGGGGTTACACTCACTGCAGTAAAGACCTGCTCAGCCTGCGGCAGGTCTGCGGTCATTTTGGAGTTCGATACAGCAAGGTCATAGGTTGGATCGAGCAGGGCCTTCTGAAGGCCGACTGCCACCGGACCCGCACCGGAAGGCCGATGTATTCGATCCCCTTCGACGCCCTGCAGAAATTCTGCAAGGAGAATCGCGACCTTCTCATTACGCGCCGTTGGTCACCGAACCGGATGCGGTTCCTTGAAGAATATGTGTTTGCGCCGAAGCACGCGGAACTGCTTCGAACCCGTGAGAGCAAGCGCGAACATGAAGCGTACGAACGCGGTGAATATTTGGAAGGCGGAGACTATCAGAAAAGGGCCTGATCGCAGTGGGCTCGGACACCGCATCCGGTGCAGCGCCCACGTTGGGTGTGATTTCGTTTCGCTGCCTTTGCCAGCGGTGCAGCCTTCACCTCGGCGATCGTACGCATCAGCCATTCGCGATTCGCCGTTGTCAACTCCACCCGCCGGACCTGCTGGCCCGCGTAGATGACGAGGCCATAATGGCACCTTTGCCTCCAGTTGTTCCTCGACGAGGACACAATAGGCGAGGTTTTGGATCGTGTGATTCGGATACACTCCACCGCGAGCCGGCGGCTTGTTTGAGGGTTTCAGTTCGACTGGCACAATTCCTTCGATCGTGCGGATCCCGCGACCCTTCTCTGTTGGACAGGGCAGGCCTAACTCACTGCCGGACTGCACGCATTTCGACTCATCCTGAGGAAGATGATGCCGACCTCCATGCCAACCCGATTGCTCGCATCGCCTGGCGGTCATCCCGCCAACGCCACCCCATGGCTTGAATCGACTCCTCATCCCCTCTATGCACGCCGCAGCCTTCTCATCCACCCCAAGGGCGCCCCGGATGGGACCCGTTGCGGTTACCGCCATCCCATTTCGTGCTCAGTCAGCCCCATCGGCTCACCACGAATAGCTTTCAATCCCCATACTTTTACCGCGCTGGCGGGTTAGCGCAAATCCGCGGGATGCGGATCTGAATCATCCGATGTGGCAGGTCACAGTATGCCTAATTCTTCTTTTGAGAATGGAAGGGTGAATGAAGTTTCCTTGGGCTCGCCGTGGACATATCTGCATACCTGGTCCGAAAAGCAGCAGCCAGGATCTTAAGCGCCTCTTGAGAGACAGGATCAGTAACGGTTGAATGCAGAATCACGTCGGAATCAGGCAGCCGAGGAAGCCCATATCGGTGCCCGACGTCGAGAGTTCCAACCGGAGCGACGCTATAGGCTAGCGGTGCAACTGCCAAACCTGCAGAAACTGCTGCCCCGATGGCTGTCATACCCCCTCCAATAAAAACTTCTCTCCAGGGAATAGCCGCTTTATCGAGCAACTTGGTCGCATCAGAGCGCACTCCACAGGATTTCGCTATCGATGCAAGCCGTAGAGGCTGCCCAGAGACTAGCTCCCATTCTGGAGAGGCAAACCACCCAAAACGTTCTTTAACCAATAGCTCGCCATCACGCCGATCATCCTCTCTCCTGACGATTGCTGCATCGATCTCTTCCTTACCAAAGGACTCCATGATGTTAGGGGACGAATTAATGTGGACCTCGATGATAAGACCCGGATCAAGAGCACTCAGTTTTCGCAACAAGGTCGGCAGTCCTGGGCCTGCTATCTGGTCGCTGATTCCTATTGCAATTCGTCTGACCTCCGCGGATAAACCCGCAACCGCCAACTCATGCGCTGTGATGAGGTTTCTCGCTGGTTTAAGGAAGGTCATTCCCTGAGTTGACAACCGAACGCTCCTCGGCGTCCGATCCAAGAGTCGATAGCCCAGCCTGTCTTCCAAGCGTTTGATCTTGACGCTGATCGCGGCCTGAGAAGTATCCAGGGCCGATGCGGCTTTCGTGAAAGAACCGAGGTCGGCAACTAAAACAAATGCGTGAACGGAATCTACATCAAGAGCGCTCATGATCATCCACTTATGTTATGACTGAAATACTCAGTCATAACTGTACACTATTGTCGATCCTCGATAGACTCGTAGTCAAGCTGTTTGGAATCAACGGCAGGGCTGTCGGCGCATGAACATTCCAGATACCTGAGGACAGATGAGTTCATCGACACAAGAACTACGAACCGCGACAACCAAACTGCCAGGTAGTGCTGCTGTACCAACACGATGGCTGGCGCTTGCGGTATTGCTGACAGGCGCGTTCCTTCCGATTCTGGATTTCACCATTGTCAATCTCGCCTTGCCGTCCATCCGTCAAAGCCTCGGTGCCAACTCGGCGCAAGTGCAGTTTGTCATTTCCGCATATGCAGCCACTTATGCGGTCATGCTTATCACCGGAGGGCGTCTTGGCGACCTGTTTGGACGCAAACGAATGTTTCTAATTGGCGTGGCAGGATTCTCCGTAGCCTCTTTTCTTTGTGGATTCGCAGCTTCTCCAACAGCATTGATTCTAGGGCGTATCTTGCAGGCTCTTATGGCTACAATCATGGCTCCACAGGTCCTGGCATCTATTCGCATCCTATTCGGTGGTCCGGAACAAACGCGAGCCCTGGCGTTATATGGGGCAACATTTGGGTTGGCGAACATCTGCGGTCAGTTGTTGGGCGGGTTCCTCGTCTTCGCACACCCCTTCGGATACTCATGGCAATCTATTTTCTTCATCAATATCCCGATTGGTATTGTGGCATTCGTGGGAGCTGTCTTCTTTGTCGAGGAAAGCCGATCTTTACATGCAAGAAAGTTGGATTTCATCGGCGCTATCTTGCTGTCCGTGACGCTTGGCTGCCTTGTGTATCCGCTGATACAAGGACGCGAACTCGGCTGGCCCAAGTGGATGATGGGGATGGTTTGCCTCTGCATTA
>Ga0302320_10021527_pt1 | contig 12786 bp, 9 predicted proteins | sample Bog_T0_3_FD_202130 | JGI IMG/M metagenome (GOLD analysis project Ga0302320, IMG submission 202130) | Peat permafrost microbial communities from Stordalen Mire near Abisko, Sweden - Bog_T0_3 | ecosystem: Environmental > Terrestrial > Soil > Wetlands > Peat | place: Sweden: Abisko, Stordalen Mire...
TCCAGATCACTTAGATCGTCTCCGAAAATCGTGATCTCCATGCCTGCTAATTGATCGGCCTGTACTGCTCTTACTTCTATTACGGGCACAGCACGCTGATTGATGTTCTTTTGAAGTTTCTTGTAAAGTTCGATCTTTGAAAGGTCGAATTCCTCGCAGATGCCTTTTATCTTCTGCAAGTATCCCGCGGCCTCGTAGAAGAGAGGCGAAGTCGCCTTCATCTTAATTACTATGGACGCCTCAACATTCAGGCCCAGAATGGCGCGGTTTGTCCAATTATGGCTTCCTACCCATAGTTCTGCTGCCCCATCTGTAGACCAAAACAACAACATCTTTGGGTGTAGCAGTGAGGGTGGTTCTTTGCGCTTATTGTCGGTGTAGGTTGCAATCTCTTCGCAGAATATTAAAACGTGCGCTCCCGATCTCACGAGATCAGCAAGGGCGTCGATGTCAGTCGGCAGATGCAAGTCAACACACAGAAACCCGCTGTTGCTCCCAAGAGGAGGCGAAATCCTGTTGTGCAGAAGATTGTCAGACACCGTCCAAAAGGCTACCGCTGCCTGAAGCAGGGTCGATCTAGAGAGGGATGCTTCTAGCGCAGACCGGATACTTGGTGAATCCCATTTGGGGAGGAGTTTAATGTCCAGAATTCCATCTTCAACCACCTGCCGAGCTCCTTTTCAACCCCAGTTGACGCGCCTTTCAGAATTGGCGCTTTATCGTGCTATCGCATCTTTTTCAGAGCATCGCACGCAAGGTCACTGCCCAATGTGCAACCCCTGCTGAGGAACTGCTGCGCTTTTGATTTGTCCTTCGGGACATAGTTTCCTTTGCGGTAGTAAATCCCCGTAACGTAGCATCCGCGTGCGCTGCCACCATTACACGCCCTCGTGAAGAGCGTCAGAGCCATGGAATCATCTTCTGTGACACCATAGCCGAAAGAATACATAGCGCCAAGATGGAAGCAACCGTCCACGCTGCCCGCGTCGCACCCTTTTGAATAGGAAGTTAATGCCCTCGGATAGTCCTTTGCCATGTAACAAATGCTGGTACAGTCCGCATCTCCCACATTCGTTCCTACCCCTCTACCTGCCTCGTACATGGTGCCAATGCCGCTGCAACCGTCGGCGCTACCGGCATCGCACGCTTTGGAGTAAAGCGTTGCCGCCTTGGTGTCGTCTTTCGCCACTCCTCGGCCGATGTCGTACATGACGCCAAGACTGTTGCAGCCGTTGGCATCTCCTGCATCACAAGATTTTGAGTAAAGGGCAAACGCTCGTGAATAATCCTTCGCAACTCCTTTACCGTCTTCATAGATAGAGCCAAGCTTTTGGCAAGCAATCACAACGTCGCTGGTGCAGGACGCTTGGAGAAGGGGAGTTGCCTCGGTGTACCGACTTTCTTGGTAGAGCGATTCAGCCTTTCTTTCAATCTCCATCAGTGCTGCCCGGTCTCGCTCCTTCTGAGCCTTGGCCTCCTGATCCTTCGCAGCCTGTTCCTGTGCTTGCTGCGCTGCCTCCCGGTTCTTCAACTCCTCTTCTTTGCGGGCGTCTCGTTCTGCCTGGAGTCGAGCGTCCCGCACCGGTTGAAGCTGTATGGTCACGGTTGATTGTCGCTTCGCTTGGACCTTGGCAGGCTCTTCGACCTCGTCAATCCCATCCACGGTCGTCGCAACGACAAGATGCTCGCCAAGTTCAACCTTGGCCGAACCCGACCCTCCAGGGTTAATAAGACCCTGTGCTGCTCCGTCCAATTTCCAGTTACAGGCAAGATCGCACATCACGTGCAGCGTCGCCGTTGACTGCTTCACTGGCGCCTGCTTAGGCCGGAGAATAGGTCCGTCGTCCTGTTGCGACTGGGCCGATAATCCCCCTGCCGCGAATAGCCCAGCCAGAGTACAAGCAGCGATTATCCATACCCTCATTTCGTCCCCCGTGTTGGCCCCAGCCGGAATCACTTAGGGAACCTCTGCGCAGGTGCGTGATTTTGCATCGACAACGGGAGCGCAGTTGATTTTTTGATTCTGAATCGGTTTTCTGTCGGTAAAAACGGGTTGCTGCTTGTCTTTTTGATCTCTGTGGGGCCGTTTTCCGGCCTCCAGAGACACTACGCCCCTTGAGGGGCCAGCCGGTTGCGGTGTTGGTACAGGTTCACCAGCGCGAAGGCCGCGCACAGCCACTGGTGGTTTTTCCAGATGCCTCGGTAGCGAACCTTGGTAAATCCGAAGACACGCTTGAGGATGCGGAAAGGATGCTCCACCTTGGCTCTAACTCGGGCCTTGGTGGTGTTCTTGCGCTTGGCTTCTTCATCCACATAGTCCTTGTATTTCGTCCGGCGGCAAGTCATATCCTGTGCCTTGGGTGCAGCTGCGTGGATCGCTTCGGTCTGGCCCTGATAGCCGCCGTCGCCCCATACCTTGCGCTCCTCGCCGTGCAGTAAGTCGGGAAGCATATGTTTGTCGGCCACGCTGGCCGCTGAAGTTATCACAGAATGCACCACCGTCTCCTTGCTATCCACGCCGATGTGCGCCTTGGCTCCGAAGTACCACTGCTTGCCCTTCTTCGTCTGATGCATCTCGGGATCGCGCCCGCCACTGGAGTTCTTCGTCGAACTGGGCGCATGGATAATCGTTGCGTCTACGATGGTGCCGGTGGTGATGCGAATGCCTTTGGTCTCCAGATAGTGGTTCACCGTCATCAGCATCTCGCCGCACAGATCGTGTTGCTCAAGCAGATGGCGGAAACGCAGGATCGTCGTCTCGTCCGGCGCGGCGGCCACGCCAAGGTCCACTCCGGCGAAGCGGCGCAGCACGGGCGACTCATAGAAGGCTTCTTCCATGCCCGGGTCCGACAAGCTGAACCACTGTTGAAGAAAGTAGGTCCGAAGCATAATCGCAAGTCCAACCGGCTGGCGACCGTTGCCAGCCTTGGGGTAAAAAGGCTCAACCAAAGCCAGCAGCTCAGACCACGGAACCACCTGGTTCATCTGGTCCAGAAACAGCTCCCGCTTGCTCTTGCGACCATGCTTCTCAAAACTCGCCTGCGATGCCAGTGTCTGCTGAAAACGCGCCATTCGCTTCATACTTATAGTTTATTCAAATATGACGCGGGTTGCGAACTTGTGCAGAGGTTCCTTAGTAGCATTTATGACTGGCCACTCTCTCCGTTCTGCGCTCACTGTACACCGTGAAGGAAGCTGCATGATTCCGTCAATCCACCGTCGCAAGCCTTTTTGAAGTATTTGCGTGCTTCGTCTTTATTTCCGGAATCCTGATAGAGCGACCCGAGGCTGGCGCAACTGGACATGGTTCCATGGTCGCAAGCCTCCTGGTAAATATCGCGCGCCTTCTCTGTGTCCTGGGTCCCGCCAAGGCCCTTGGCGTAGAGATAGCCGAGGTAGTTGCAGGCCTTCATCTCTCCCGCGTCGCAGGCTTGGGTAAGCAGGAACCTGGCACTGACGTAATCTTTCTTTTTGAAGCTGTCTACGCCCATATCGTAGAGTCCACTTTGCGGATTGACCTTCGTGCCAGAGTTAGGCTTTTTACCATCAAACTCTCCCAAAGGCTTAGCCTTCATGGAAGCGGTTGGCGTCACTGGGACGGTAAGATATTTGGGGCTATCAAGGTCCCGCAAAGCCTTAGCCCGTTGCTGATCGTATGCTTTTGTATAGGCATTTTCGGTCGGCTTTGTGTCAAAGGTCTGCCAGAGAAGCCTGCTGAAGCCCACCGCACACGCCAAGCCAAGGGCCCTCAGCCATGGCTTGAGACTCGGCGGAACGGTCCAGCCCTGTCGCTGGGAGGAGTATGCGACACCGGGCTGCGGCGGATATTGAGGCCGGGCTGGGGGCGGTGGTGGCCCTGAGTTAGGAGGCCTTGGCGGGGCATAACCACCAGTGTTTGGCTTCGGAGGAGGCTCCTGGTTGCGTCGTCCGGCTGGCGGAGACTGCTTTTCTGAGGCTTTCTTCTGTTGGCTTGGCTCTTGAGGCTGTGCGGGTGGGGTAGCGGCTTTTGGCCGGTAAGGTTGACCATTCTTCGACGACGGAGACGAGAGAAAGTCGTATGCAGAGTTGATAGACTTCAGCTTTTCCTGCGCTGAACTTTTTGACTTCTCATCGCCGGGAAAACGGTCAGGGTGCCAAGCCTTCACATGCAAACGGTGAGCGGCTTTGACTTCCGCATCAGTCGCGCCTGCCTTAAGACCGAGTTCATGGAGCGCGTCACACCTTCGACACGTGGTGCCGTTGAGATTGGCCGGGTTTCCGCAAGCACAAGTATCCATTGGTTCTGGTCGGCTGTTGGCAGTTTACTTTTTTCAATTCTTGGGCCGGATTGATTATAGAAGAAGAAACGTACCTCGGAATGGGGTCGGGAGCCGTCAAGTATCGAGATCTGGCTGGGGAACCCGATCACATTCCCGTCTTTCGATCAGTCAACTGCGCAAGCTGCCCTGGACCGTGGGGGCGGGAAGGATCTACTTTACGCACGAAGCGAGAGCGTCGCCGGGCGGGAAGAAAACCGAAAGATGGAGAGCGTGCCTATTTCAGTAGTGAAAGCAACTTACAACCCACTCCTTGAATGTCTTTGCAACGGCGTCGATATGTAGGCTGGGATACTGTGCTCCAATTCTTTGAGCGTACCCCCTCGCATCGGGCGAAACGATAACTAACCTTCGATTCTGCGACTTTATCAGGGCCTGCAGAATCGGATCGTAGGATTCGCCGTCATAGTTATTGAAGCTGTATCCGATTGATATCAATGTTTCAGATCCTTCTGCCAAGATCCGTGCCTTTTCGTAAATCGCTTCGGAAAACTTCTGCGCGAGGAACGGGCCTTTATTTGGAACAGGCGCGATCACTCTGCTGTTAGCTGGTTGGTAGTATGGACTCGGCGCAGCCCGAAGGTACGGCCAACAGTCATCCGCGAGGCAACCAGGATCGAAGATGAATCGCGGCGGCGCAGATTACGTTAAGCCTTGCGATCGCGAAGTCCTCGGCTACGGTGACCTTGGGCGGTCTCAGCCAGACCTACACCGGCTCAGCGCTTTCGGCCACGGCCGCCACCAACCCGGCCAACCTGGCGGTGACCTTTACCTATAACGGGCTGACGGCGGCGGGGGCGTACACGGTCGTCGGGACCATCAGCGACCCGAACTACCAGGGCACGGCGACGGGGACGATAACGATCGCCAAGGCCACGGCCACGTGGCCCACGCCCGCGGCAATCACCTACGGCACGGCGCTGAGCGCGACGCAACTCGATGCGGCAGCGTCGGTAGCAGGCGCATTTGTCTACACGCGGCGCCGGGAACGGTGCTGAGCCCCGGATTGCACACACTGAGCGTGAGCTTTACGCCATCGGATACTGTCGACTTCAGCACGCCGAAGGCAGTAACGACCACGATCATGATGAATCAGGCGACGCTCGACGTGACCGCCAACAGCGCCACCAAGGTTTACGGAACGGCGCATCCGGCCTTCACCGGCAGCGTGACCGGGACCGAGAGCAACAACAGCTTTACCGAAACCTTTGCGATTACGGCCACAATAAGCTCGAATGTGGGCAGCTATCCGATTGTTCCCAGCGTGACGGGCGCAGACCTCTCTGACTACACCGAGGTGGTGACCGATGGAACGCTCACGATTACGCAAGCCTTGAGCAGCACTTCACTCATCGCAAGCGCAACCTCGATCACTCCCGGCCAGCCGTTGACTCTGACCGCGGCGGTGACTTCAACAACCACAGGAACGCCAACCGGATCGGTGACTTTCTACGACAACGCCATTTCGCTGGGCACGGTCACATTGAAAGCGGGCGCCGCAAGCTTTATGACTTCAGCGCTTGCGCCGGACATCACTCACACCATCTCGGCCACCTACTCGGGCGACATGAACTTTACAACCAGCAGCACCACCGCAAGTTTGACGGTGACTGTGGCGCCGCTTGAATTCACGCTCACCATCAACGGCGCGACTCTTGTGAGCGTGTATCCCGGCGGGACCGCAACCTACGCCTTCAACGTCGCGTCGGCGAACCAGGTGGGCGGCAGCCGCTTCTGGATGACGGGCGCCAGCATGCAGGTGCACGACCGCTTTTACGGCGGGTGGGGCGCGGTTGCCGAAATCGCGGGCCTGCATAAAGGCAACATTAACTCCTCGGGCGTGGGTCTCGACATGGTAACGACGGTATTCGGACCGCGATACACCTGGTCGCCACATCACCTGCGATTCGATCTCTACGGTCAGGGACTGGTGGGCGACGTTGTCGCGTTCAACACGCTGTTCCCAATGCAGCCATTCCCGATCGGTTCTGACAACGGCATGGCAGTGCTGGCCGGCGGTGGAATGAACCTGCGCGCGACCCCGCACATTGGGGTGCGCGTCTTCGAGGCCGACTGGCTTCGTACCAGGCTGGCCGACACTACCACCAATATTCAGAACAGCCTCCGCGCCGGCGCAGGCGTCATCTTCCGCTTTTGAGCCGATTCCCGCAACACCTGAGGCACATTGCCCAACCTGAGGCAAGTGAGCCATTGTTCCTTACTCCGGGCAGGTTGACCAAATCCGGCAAGCGGCTTGGAGGCGGACTGAGGCTGGAACCGGATCACTTCGTCAAAAGGGCACTGAAGCCAATTTTGAAGGAGCTGGGCTTGGATGGGGGCTTATGCCTTCCGCCACGGGAGTGTCACGCTGCCAGATTTGTTGTGCGTTCCAATGGCTGTTCGGCAAGAGCGCCTCGGGCACGTGGATGCGAAGACCACAATTTGCTACACGCATCTGGTGACAACAGATGATGTCCGCGTGGCCGGGGTACTTGGAGCACTTCTTGATAAGGAATTTCTTGCCAGGATTCGCCCAAATTTGCACCTGAACTGGCGAACAGCCGGTCGCTCGTCCGAAACTCTCGAATCTGGCGGCCCGATGCTCGATTCAAGGCTCGGCGAATTAGCGTGAAGCCAGAATCCCTCCCGGGTACATCGGCGTTTTCAGTTACCGATTCAGCCAGCCAGGCCTGATCGTAAGCATGCAAATTCCCTGCAGGGCACGACGCCGTGGAAGAGTGCGACTACCTGCTGTCTGCCGGAATGTCGAAGGCGGAGAGAACCGGGAGCGCGTTGCCCTGTTCGTCGAAGAAGCTGCGCCCGCGCAAGTGGCCCTCCGCCGCCGGCTCCCACCAAAAAACTCCCTTTCCAAGGCCGTAGGGGATGGAGCGGACGGCGGCGTCAACTGCGATGAGGAAGTCCTTCTGGCCGACGGGACTTTCAGCGAAGTCGGCCTTCTTGCCGGTCATCGCGCCCGGTGTCCAGTTGTAGGCGGTTTCCACGACGACAATCGGGCGGCGGTAGCGCAGCGCCAGATCGTGCAGGTTGGCGCGCAGGTTGCCAATGCGGCCATGCCACATGGGGTAGTAGGAAAGGCCCATGACGTCGAAGGGCACGTGGCGCTGGATGAGGTTGTCGAAGAACCAGACGGCGGCATCGTATTCGCCGCTGCGCTCGATGTGAATCATGATGCGCGGCCGGGGCGCAGAGCCGCGGCCGGCCTCGACACCTTCAATCCCCGCCTTGAGCAGATCGGTGAAGTTGTCCCAGTTGTCGGGCAGCTTGCCGTCGGGCCACAACATGCCAGTGGTTACCTCGTTGCCCACCTGCACCATCTGCGGCATCACGCCCGCCTGTGCGAAGGCTGCGATGGTGTCGCGCGTGTAGTTGAACACCTGGGTCACCAGTTCCTTGTGCTTGAGACTCTTCCAGGCCGCCGGCGTGAACTGCTTGCCGGGATCGGCCCAGGTGTCGGAGTAATGCAGGTCGAGCAGGAGCTGAAAGCCCATGGCCCTTGCGCGTTGCGCCAAGGCAATTGTGTAGGGGAGATCGTTCGGGAGTTTGTCGGCCGATGAAGCGGGATCGACGAACAGGCGCAAGCGCACCCAGTTGTAATGGTGGTCGCGCAGCATGGCCAGCACGTCTTTGGGCTGGCCATTTTCCTTGAAGACCACGCCGTTCCGTTCGGAACTGGCGAGGAAGGAAACGTCGGCGCCGATAGCGTATTGCTGCGCGCGAAGCGGCGCGGCGGAGGTTAAAGCGATGCAGCAGGCTGCGCCAAACGCAAGCCGCCGGGCTATGCGTGGGATATTGTTCGGACTCTGTTGCAGGCTTCTCATGGCTGGCTCCCTTCCGGCGCGGGAATCTCCCGTGCATCCGGCTGCACGCGCTTGTTTATCTGCCTATTGAGCTCTCGCACGCGCGCCTGCGCATTGCGAACCGTTTCAAAAAACTTCATCTCCTGTTGCGCTTCATCGTTGCGATGCGCTGCTTTGAGCGCACGGGCGTAGTGATCGTGCGCTAAAGCGTTCAGCCGATCCTGCTCCACCGCCTCGCCGAGATAGCGCAGAGCTTCCTGTGCCTTTCCTTGCTCCAGTAACAGGCGGCTGATGCCCATCTGCGCCTCGACCTCTTTCGGATTCAATGCGTAGCCGCGCTCGTAGTGCGCCAGAGCCAAGTCAGTGTGCCCTTGCAGATACTCAACGCGGTTCAGTTCGCATTCGGCGCGCGCACTCTCGCCATCCGCGCAGGCGACTGTCCTTCAATTCAGAAAGCATTGATCAGGGGCGTAAATTGCAGCACTTGTCCCGAACCCTCAGTCACAGCGCCCATCGTGTAATCGGCCGTTGCGGAATCGTCGGGAGCTTCCGGCTCCCAGTAGATCACCCCCAGCCCCATGTTGCTAGGCACGGCATTCATCGCCTGGATCGCCCCTTGCACATCGGTGTAGCCATCGGTTGGATCACTATACAAATAGCCGATCTCGCAGATGAGCACCGGCTTGCTATAGCGGGCGGACAGCGTATTCAGGTTGGCGGCTACCGTAGTGATATTACTCGGCCCATCGTAATAGGAGGCTCCAATCACGTCGAACTTTCCGCCGGCGGCCACCAGCCCGTCAAAGAACCATTCAAAGTCGCTGAGATTGCTGATTCCGGCAATGTGGATGACGACTTGCGTGGTGCTGCTGGACGCCTTCACTGCGGTGTAGCCGCTGTTGATCAGGCCGGTGATCTGGGTGAAGTTGTTGCCGTTTGAGGTTGTGGCGCCAACCGAGCCGACGGGCCAAAGCATTCCGGAGTTGATCTCGTTGCCCACCTGCACATATTGCGGATAGATTCCGTCGGCCGCCAGCGCCGTCATGAAGTCGTATGTGTAGCTGTAAACGTCGGTTTGCAGTTGGGCATAGCTATCATTTGTCCACGCGGCCGGAGTAGTCTGATGCCCAGGGTCGGCCCAGGTGTCGCTGTAATGGAAGTCGATCACGATCTTGAAGCCCATCGAATTGGCGAGCACGGCTAGAGCAATGCTGCCTGCCTGATCGTTATCGCCTACGCCCAAGACGCCCGAGGTGATGCTGGGATTCACAAAAGTCCGAATGCGGATGGTGTTGACGCCATGATTCTTGAGAATCTGTAGCGCGCTTCCGGTTGCTCCGGTGGGATCGGTCCAGGTATACCCCATGCTCTCCAGTTGGGTCAGCCATCCGACGTCGGCGCCAACGACGGTGGCGGTCGCGGCTATCGTATAAACAGCGGATGTGACCGGGGAGTTTGCGTAGCCCGTGGCCACGGCGATAGCCTGGATGGTCTCGGTAACCGGAGTCGCCGGAACGGTGATCGCGCCGGAGTAGACATTTGACGCAGTCGTGGGCGTCGTTCCGTTGGTGGTATAGTGGATCGTCGCGCCGGCGGTGGCGTCGGAGATGGTGACGGTTTGCGCCGTCGTGTAGGTTCCGGCGGCGGGCGAGAAGGTGGGTGCCGATGCCTGGGTCGGAGTCTGATTGTTGGACGAAACTGAACTCCCGCAACCATTCAGGACGGCAGTCCCGGCTGCCAGGACGAAACCAAGGAAGATGTAGAGTATTTTGTGCTTCAGCGCCATGTGGATGACCCCAACTTGCACCCGTATCATAGGCGCACCGAACCTGACCTAGCATCGGACGAAAGTAGGATCAGCCCAAAGCGTTTGAATCAAAAATAATAACTTCCGATCCTACTTTCGACTGATTCGTCCCGTTATCGGGCGAGCATAGGATTCTTTCGACTCTGGAAATGCCATTCCAATCGAGTTGGCGACGGCCAGCTCAGAGCGGTATGGGGAGTTGAGAAGATTCACGGCTCGGTGGGCAGGCGTTTTTTTCAACCTTTATCAAGGCGACCGAAAGCCCATTCAGGATCATCGCAACTTGTTCTGCGCATCGCCATGAACCCCTTTTAGGAGGATGTTGTGAAACTCATCAATGCAAAGCTTACAGGCGCGCTACGGCTCGTCATTTTCGCTGTACTGGCCGGTTCAGGGCTTCTCGCTTACGGACAAGGCACCAGCGCAAGTTTGACAGGCCAAGTCACCGATCCATCCGGGGCGGCTGTAGCCGGAGCAACCGTAACCGTCACTAACCTTAACACCGACTTTACGCAGTCCATAAAGACAGATAGCGTCGGGACATACCTGCTCAGGCCTCTGCCGATCGGCGATTACTCGCTGGCAATCAGTGCCGCCGGTTTTAACCGTTATCTGCAGAAGGGCATCGTGCTGACGGTGAATCTCGCCGCAACGCAGGACGTGCGTCTGAAGGTTGGCGCGGGCAAGACCGAGACCGTCGCCGTCACAGCCGATGCCGAGCTAATCAACACCACGACGGCCGAGCTGGGAACGACGATCAATGAATCCGCCATCTCCGAGCTGCCCCTCGACGGGCACGATCCTTCGTCCCTCGTCTTCCTGGTGCCCGGCTCGGTTGACGTCCAGCATCATGGCGGTGAAACCATCCAGACCGGATTCTCTTTCCCCACCGAGACCGGCGCCGGCATCGGCAGCGGCCGCAACGGCAGCACGTTCTACATGCTTGATGGCGTCACCAACATGGACAACTACGACCTGCTGACGGCGCCGTTCCCGAACGCCGACGCCACCCAGGAGTTCAAGGTTCTTACCAGCAACTTCGGCGCCCAGTATGGCTTCGCGCCTAGCGCGGTGGTCTCCATCGCCACCAAGAGCGGCACCAATAACTTCCACGGCGGCGCCTTCTGGTACGTCCGCAACAACGACCTGAACGCCACCCAGTGGTTCAGCGGCCAGACGGATACGCTGCGGCGTAACCAGTACGGCTTGTTCGCCGGCGGTCCGATCAAGAAGGATAAGCTCTTCTTCTTCGCCAACTACCAGGGCACCAAGATCATCTATAACTCGACCGATACGTTGACCTCCACGCCGACCAACGCCATGCTCACAGGCGACTTCAGCGGCTTGGGCGTAGACCTGGGCGGTCCCTTCAAATTGAACCCTGCCACCGGCAATCACGACCAGCTCGACACCAGCCTTACAACTTCTGCGTGTGAATACTCTCCTACAGCATCCTGCAGCGCAGCTGTCCCGGTGCAGTTATCGCCGGCCGCAAAGTATTTTGCGAGTCAAGGCATGATCCATGCCGCAACGACAGTGTCCAACAGCACGCCTCTGAAGCCCGGATTGCAGAGGGCCAACGGCGATATGATGTACACCTATCCCACCGTCCACGACACCTACGACGAGGGCACGGCCAAGCTGGACTACAACCTCTCGCCCTCCCAGGTTCTCACCCTGCGCTCCTACACCAACTCCTTCGAGTCTCCGTCGAGCGACGTTCCGGGCAACATGGAGAGCGCCTACAACCACGGTTCGTGGACGGCCAGCTTCTGGCAGCAGATGTATTACTTCAACAACCTGCTGCAGCACACCTGGACGATCAATCCAACCACCGTCAACACCATCTCGGTCTATATGAACCAGATGAGCGCGCACAGCGCTGCTCAGGAGTTGGGCAGCGACAATAGTGCGATGTGCTTCTCCAATAATAGTTCGGATCCCAATGGGGTGAATATTGGGGTCAACGAGCCCGCGGGCAGTTGCTACATGGGCGCTCTGCGCATCAACTCGAACTACGGCTTTGAGAGCGGCTGGGATGAGCCTTCGGCGGAAGTCCGCAACACTTTGGGCTTGACGGATACGCTCAACAAGGTCCTCGGCAAGCACTCGTTCACCGCGGGCATCGACCTGATGCATCAGCACGCGGTCGAGAATACGGCGTATCCGACACAGCCGATGATCGGCTTTGGAAGAAATGGAACCGCTGGTACTGTTAGTTCCTTCACCAACGCGGGCAGTGGATACCTGGCCGACTATATGCTGGGCTACGCATCGGGGTATATGCAGGGCGCCGGCGAAATCGCCGATGTGGCCGGCTACCAATTTGGTCCCTTCCTCCAGGACGACTGGAAGGTGAGTCCGAATTTGACCATCAACCTGGGCCTGCGCTGGGATCCGAACACGCCACCCGCCTCCAAGAACGGCCGCGGCTCTGCCTGGGTTCCCGGTGCGCAGACCGTCGCCGGCTTCGCAAATAGCAACCTCGGCCAGCAAAGCGTCGTGTATCCCAACGCTCCCGCGGGACTCCTCTTCCCCGGCGACCCCGGCGTGCCAAATACCCTGATCAACAGCGACTACAGTTACTGGGAGCCTCGCATCGGCATGGCCTGGCAGCCCAAGTTCCTGCCGCACACCGTCATTCACTCCGGCTTCGGCATCTTCACCGGTCCGCTGCAGTACTCGGAGTATAACCACGCCGCCGACGTCGCCCCCTTCAGTGTTTGCGTGAGAACGCCGTTTGCCCCGTTGCTTGGCGGTATTCGAGTTGAGTTTTTCCGGTTGCGGTGTTGCTTTTGTCTGCTTACCGGTCGGTCTGGTTCTTTGCGGTTAGGCTCAGGCTGCC
>Ga0302320_10021532_pt1 | contig 12785 bp, 13 predicted proteins | sample Bog_T0_3_FD_202130 | JGI IMG/M metagenome (GOLD analysis project Ga0302320, IMG submission 202130) | Peat permafrost microbial communities from Stordalen Mire near Abisko, Sweden - Bog_T0_3 | ecosystem: Environmental > Terrestrial > Soil > Wetlands > Peat | place: Sweden: Abisko, Stordalen Mire...
TCGAACTGAAACGTAATGTAGCACAGATCAATCGAAAAAGGGAGTGACAACGGTCACACCCAACGCAACTAAATTTGGCTAGTATCCTGCCCCAGTAGCATGCCCGTCGGCCGCGATCGGCAGCCACGCAACACAAAGAGCCCCGTCAGTATGGCGACGCTGGTTGGGGAATGCCATAATGACACGCCAGAAAAGGGGGGCCACGGTGCCCCCGGCACAGGCAGCACACGGACATTGGCGCCGCGCGCGAAGGGAGTATGGATGTCGGATCAGGGTAGCAACGCCACCGCCGCGAACCAGTTGCTGTCATTACAGACCGCGCTCGGTGCCGGCGTGCTGCAGCCGATCTCCTTCCATGCGGAGGAATCGGTCAGCGCGCCCTATACCGTGACGGTCGAGGCGATCTCAGCGCAAGCCTCGATCGATCCCAATACCGTCCTGTTCCAGCCCGCCAGTCTGACCATCACCTTCGCATCCGGCGCGCCTCGGATCATGCAGGGCATGGTGCGCGCCTTCGTCGCCACCGGCGAACCGGTGCGGGACCAGTACGGCTACTCACTCACCTTCGTCCCGAAGCTCTGGTTCATGAACCAGACCCATGATTGCCGGATATTTCCGGGCATGTCGATCGCCGACATCCTGACCGCGGTCTGCGGCGACGCCGGACAGACCATCACGGTCAATGTCACGGGCGACAAGACAGTCAAACCATACGTCACACAGTTCAACGAGACGGATTTTGTGTTCTTCTCGCGGCTCGTGGAAGAAGCCGGCTACTTTTACTATTTCACCCACACCGCAAGTGACCACACCCTGATCCTCACCGACCAGAACCAGGGCTTCATCGCCAGCCCCAAGCCCGCCATGACGATCGCGCATGAAGGCGGCGGCAACGACGTGCTCACCGCCTGGCACAAGATCGGCAGCACGGTGCACGGCTCGTTCCATCTGCTCGACTACGACCTCACCCAGCCGGATACCCTGCCGGAAGACACCGAAACCACCACCCTGACCACCTCCGGTGCGTCAACGCGCGATGTCTTCGAATGGCCGGCCCTGGAACTCACCCAGTCCGACGTCGCCGCCCGCGCCACACTGAAGATGCAGGCCGCCGAAGCCGAGGCCGGGCTGGTCGAGGCCCTCAGCGCCAATCCCGGTTTCCTGCCCGGCTCACGCTTCACCATCGCCACCGACCCGTATACCGGCGCCCAGAACGTCGAATACATCGTCCGCAGCATCAGCAGCACCGGCCACGACGAAAGCTGGGTCACCGGCGGCGGCGCCTCGGATTATGCCAACCGTATCGTCGCCTTCCCCTCCGCCACCGTCTGGCGGGAAAAATTCGTCACCCCGCGCCCGGTCATGGCCGGCATCCATTCGGCGGTGGTGATGGGCGATTCCGGCGAAGAGATCCACTCAGAGCAGTACGGCCGCGTGAAGGTCAGCTTCTTCTGGGATCACCGCAAGACGATCACCGCCGACAACGGCATCTGGGTGCGCGTGATCCAGCCCTGGGCCGGCAACACCTGGGGCTGGCAATCCCTGCCGCGCGTCGGCTGCGAGGTCGCGGTTGCCTTCTTCGATGGCGACCCCGACCGCCCGGTCATCGTCGGCGGCCTCTACAACGCCGACATGATGCCGGTCTTTCCGGTGACCGCCCAGCAGACCAAGTCCGGCCTGCGCACCCGCTCCACCACCAGCGGCAGCAGCAGCACCTTTTCGGAATTCTCCATCGACGACAACAAGGGTTCGGAACTCGTCTTTCTCCACGCGGAAAAAGACATGTTCACCGAAATCGAAAACAACGATACCCTGACCATCGGCAACAATCAGACGATCGAGGTCAAGAACGACCAGGCGATCACCATCGACAACAACCGCACGCTGACGGTCAAGGCTAAGGAGACGATCGAGGTCGATGACGCCCAGTCGGTTACGGTCAAAAACGGCCGGACCACCACCATCAGTGCGGCCGGCGACAGCCTGACCGTCAACAAGGGCGGCATCACCGTCACCGCCTCGCAGAATGACATCGCCATCGAGGCGAGCACCGGCAACGTGACCGTGAAGGCGCTGAACAGCATCAAGCTGACCGTGGGGTCGAACTCGATCGAGATCAGCGCCGAGGGCGTGACGATCTCGGCGGCGAAGGTTAGCATCCAGGGACAAACCATGGTGGAGGTAAAAGGCCCGATGACCCAGGTGAGCGGAGACGGTATGTTGACGCTCAAGGGCGGTCTGATGCAGTTGAACTGAGGCTCCCATGAGCGACCAAACCTTTCCCAAACTGCTCGCGACGCCCTGGCCCGAGGTTCTGGCGCGCGCCGCGCTGACCGGGGAATGCGCGGCCGTCATCCAGCACGACACCGACGCCGCGGCGGCGATCGCCCGCCTGGAGGCCGCCGGCTTCCTCACCGAAGCCGCCAAGCTGATGGCGCACGCTTTGCCGCGGCGCGAAAGCGTCTGGTGGGCCTGCATGTGCGCCCGCCACACCACGCCGCCCGACCTGCCCGAAGCCGACGCCGCGGCCGTCACCGGCGCCGAAAACTGGGTCCGCCAGCAAACCGACGAGACCCGCCGCGAAGCCTTCGGTCACGCGCAGCGCGCCAATTTCAGCACCGCCGAGGCCTGGGCCGCTGTCGCCGCATTCTGGAGCGGGGATTCGATGTCGCCGCTCGGCCAGCCGAAGACCCCGCCGGCGCCGCATCTGACCGGTACCGCCGCGATCGGTTCCGTCACCCTTGCCGCGGTCCGCACCTACCCGGGCCGGCGCGACGACCGGTTGCGGCGCTTCCTGGCCAGCGGCCGGGAAATCGCCGCCGGCGGCGCCGGCCGCCTGCCACAGGAGGAAGCCGTCTGATGGGTCAACCCGCCGCCCGCGTGGGCGATATGCACACCTGCCCTATGGTCACCGGAATCGTGCCGCATGTCGGCGGCGCGGTCACGCTTGGCTGCTTCACCGTGCTGGTCAGTTCGGTGCCGCAGGCCCGCATCAGCGACATGCACGCCTGCGTCGGCCCGCCGGGCGTGATGGCACTCGGCTCGCCCACAGTTCTGATCGGCGGCATGCCGGCGTCACGGGTCGGCGATTCAACCGCGCATGGCGGCGCCGTGGTCGGACCCGGCGCGCCCACCGTCCTGATCGGGTAAGCCCACCCCATGCCGCTCACCCTGACCGTCCTGCGATGCCCGCCCTCCGTCGCACCCGAAGTGCGGCAAGTAACCGGCGGCGAATTCTCGCTCGGTCGCGGCACCGACAACGACTGGGTGCTGCCGGATCCGTCCAAGCACCTGTCGAAGCGGCATTGCGTGATCGCCTACCGCAAGGGCGCCTGGCAGGTCGCCGGCACCAGCACCAACGGCACCTTCGTCAACCGCGATCAGACTCCGCTGGAATCGCGCGCACCGCAGACGCTGTCGGATGGCGACCGGCTGACCCTCGGCGAATACGAAATCGAAGTCCGCCTGACCGAGGAGGCCCAGCAATCCTGGGCCCGGCCCGCCCCCGCCGCGAAGCCCGATCCGTTCGGCAACCCGTTCGACGACGATCCGTTCGCCCCAGCCCCGCCGCGCGCCCACGCCGCCACACCCGGACCGGGATCGAGCCAGTACGCGCCGGTGCTCCCGCCGGACTTCGATCCGCTGCTGCCCGACAAGGAAGAGATCTTCCCCGGACCGACCCGCGCCGACCATTTCCCGGCAACGTCGGACGCCATCGACCTGCCGCAGGCAAAATCTGTCCTGCCAGATGACTGGGACCTGGACGACCTCACACCCCAACCCGTAGCCGCGCTGTCACCCCAGCAAGCGGCAGCGCTCTTCCAGCAGCCGGCAGCCGCGCCCCCGCCACCCGTCGCCGCGCCGCAACCGCCCGCGGCACCCCGCGAGCCCGCGCCGGCGCCCGCTCCCCCCGGCACAAACCTGCTCGAAGCCTTCCTCCGCGGCGCCGCGCTGGACAATGTCACGCTCCCCGATCCGGTCCAGACCATGGAACAACTCGGCGCCGCCTTTCGCGCCATGGTCTCCGGCATCCGCCAGACCCTGATCGCCCGCTCCGAGGTCAAGCGCGAGTTCCGCATCGAGGCGACCGTCATCCGCAGCCGCGGCAACAATTTGTTGAAATTCTCCGCCAACGACGACGACGCGCTCGCCGGCCTGCTCGGCGCCGGGCGCCGCACCGACATGGCAGCCGAGGAAGCCGTCACCGATGCGCTCAAGGATATCCGCCTGCACGAACTCGCCACCATGACGGCGATGCAAACCGCCGTCCGCGCCCTCGTCGTCCGACTCGGTCCAGACCAACTGCGCGACGCCAAGGACCAGGGCGGCGGCCTGGCCCTGCTCAGTAACCGCAAGGCCAAGGCCTGGGACGCCTACACCGCCCTGCACGCCGAGATCCTGAGCGGCCTGTCCGACGATTTCGACAGCCTGTTCGGCAAGCGTTTCGCCCTCGCCTACGAACAGGCAATGCAGGAACTCACCGCCAAACAGCGGGACGACCGCCGGTGACCGTCCGGTGCGGGGCGGCGCTCCTGTTGCTCGCCCTGGCAGCCCCGGCCCTGTCGGGCTGCGGCAGTTCGCCGCCCCCGCCCCCCGAACTGGACCTCATGGTCACCGCCAGCGCCGATATCAATCCAAACACCGACGGCGCGCCAAGGCCGGTCGCCGTACACCTTTACCAGCTCGCCGCCACCCAGAAATTCGCCAATGCCGACGTCTTCGCCCTGGTCGAACACGAGCAGGCAACCCTCGGACCGGACGACCTGGGTTCCAATGAAGTCGTGCTCAAGCCGTCCGAAAAGCAGGAGATCAAGCAACCCCTGAAACCCGGCACGGCCGCCCTCGGCGTCGTCGTATGGTTCCACGACATCGACAACGCCCAGTGGCGCGCCTCCGCCCCGGTCGCCGCCAGCGGGCCGACCAAACTCACACTGGATGTCGGAAAGCTTTCGGTTTCCCTGAAGCCGCCTGCTAAATAAGGAAACCGTAGGAAACATCATGAGCTGGACCAACCGCGTGATCTGGCAGGAGGGCATGTTCCTCCGAGCCCAGCACTTCCAGCAGCAGGACCGCTGGCTGGAAGCGCTCGTCCGCGGCCGCACCGGCATGCTGCGCCCGTACCCCTGGGGCATGACCTCGTTCGCCATCGATCGCGACCTGCTCGCCACCGGCCGTTTCGCGCTGTCCGCCGGCGCCGGCGTGTTCGAGGACGGCACGATGTTCGTCATCCCCGGCGAAACCGATCATCCGCCGCCGCTGGAACCGCCGCCGACCGCCCGCAGCGCGCTGGTTTACCTCGCCACCCCGATTCGCCAGGCCGGCGCCATCGAAGTCAGCCTCGAGGAAGACAGCGAAGGCCGCTACGGACCGAAAAGCTTCGAGGCCTACGACACCCATTCCGGCTCCCCGCAGCCCGCCGAACTTCAGGTCGGGCGGCTCAAGCTGCGCTACATGCTGGAAACCCAGGATCGCGCCGGCTACCACTGCATCGGCCTCGCCCGCATCACCGAGGTCGCCGCCGACCGCCGCATCACCCTGGACGATCGCTGGATTCCGCCATCCCTGGTCTGTTCCGCCGCCCCGCCGCTGTCCGGCCTGCTCGCCGAACTGACCGGCATGCTGAACCAGCGCGGTGAGACCCTGGCCGGCCGGCTCAGCGCCCCCGGTTCGCGCGGCGTCGCCGAGGTCGCCGATTTCCTGCTGCTGCAATCGGTCAACCGCTGGCAGAAACTGCTGTCGCACTGGACCGATTCCGGCAACGTCCACCCCGAGGACCTGTACGCCACCCTGGTGCAGATGGTCGGCGAGTTCGCCACTTTCACCGAAACCACCCGCCGCCCCAACGCCTATCCGGCCTACCGGCATGAGGACCTGCAGCGCAGCTTCGCCCCCGTCGTCGCCGATCTGCGCCGCTCCCTCTCCGCCGTGCTGGAAACCACCGCGGTGTCGATCCCGCTGCAGGACCGCCGCCACGGCGTGCGCGTCGGCCAACTGACCGACCGCAGCATCCTGCGCAATTCCAACTTCGTGCTGTCGGTGCAGGCCGCCGTTCCCAGTGAGACGTTGCGCCGGCTGTTCCCAGCCCAGGTGAAGATCGGCGCGGTCGAGCACATCCGCGAACTGGTCAACGTGGCGCTGCCTGGCATCTCCGTCCGCCCGCTCGGCGCCGCGCCGCGGCAGATTCCCTTCTATGCCGGCGCCACCTATTTCGAGCTCGACCGCAACTCGCCGCACTGGGAACACATGCAGTCCTCCGGCGGCTTCGCCATACACGTGTCGGGCGAATTTCCCGAACTGAAGATGGAACTCTGGGCCATTCGCGGCAACGCCGGAGGCTGAACCATGCCGAGCGACAATCCCTTCGCCGAACCGGACGATTCGGACAAGACACAGATTATCCGTCCGGTGCCGGGCGGCCAGCAGCGGCGACCGGCCGCCGCACCCGCCGAACCGCCGCCCCGGCCGGCCGCACCGCCGGCCATCGTTTCAGGACCCGCCGAAATCGTCCGCGCCGGCGGCTCGCCCCTTTTGGCCGCCGCCGCACCCCTGCTGCAACTGCTGTCGCGCCTGCGCAACACCCTGTCGCAGCCAGACCCCGGCGCCCTGCGCGAGCGCGCCGCCGCCGAAATGCGCCATTTCGAGCAGGTGTCCCGCGACACCGGCGTGCCGATGGAGCAGGTGCGCCCGGCCCACTACGCGCTCTGCGCCAGCCTCGACGACGTCGTGCAGGCAACGCCCTGGGGCAGCCAGGGCGACTGGGCGGCGCGCTCCCTGGTCGCGACCTTCCATCAGGAAGTGCGCAGCGGCGACCGGTTCTTCGACGTATTGAACCAGGTGAAGCAAAATCCCGGCACCTTCCTCCCCGTCCTCGAACTCATGTATCTCTGCCTCTCCCTCGGTTTTCAGGGCCGCTACCGGGTGTCGCCGCGCGGCCCGGCCGAACTGGACCGCATGCGGGAGGAAGTCTTCGGCGTCATCGTCCGCCAGCGCCCACGGCCGGACCCCGAATTGTCACCGCACTGGCGCGGTGTCGCCGCACCCTACCGCGCCGCCCGCGCCGAACTGCCCGTTTGGGTCGCCGGCGCCGCCGGATTGCTGCTGATCGCCGCAATGTATGCCTGGACCTCGTTCGGGCTGAACGATGACTCGGATGCGTTGTTCGCCCGCATGATGGCCGCCCCGCCGGCCCAGATGCCGGTCATCGTCCGCGCCGCCCCGGTGCAGCCGCCGCCGCCACCGCCACCACCGGCCGAACCCGGCGAACTCGACAAGCTGCGCGGCTTCCTGCGCCCGGAAATCGAGCAGGGCCTCGTCGCCGTCATCGGCACCGACTCCGTGCCCGTAGTGCGGATCCGCAACCGCGGCCTGTTTCCGTCCGGCAGCGCCGAGGTCCAGCCGAAGTTCACCCCATTACTGGAGCGTATCGGCCAGGCGCTGGGCGAGGAACGCGGACCCGTGCAGGTGATCGGCTACACCGACAACCAGCCGATCCGGTCGGTGCAGTTCCCCTCCAACTTCCAGCTCTCCGCGTCCCGCGCCAAGGCCGCCGCCGCGATCATCGCCCACGGCATAGGCTCGCCGTCCCGGATCAGCACCGAAGGCCGCGCCGATGCCGACCCGATCGCCAACAATGCGACGCCCGAAGGCCGCGAGGAAAACCGCCGGATCGAGGTGGTGCTGCGGCGGGAGGGCTGATGTGACCGCGAAGCAAAAGACCTTCCCTTTCCGGATTACTTACGTTGAACCGAACTTTGGCCGACGCTGGAACGGTTAGCTTCAGCGGGCCTCCCAAGCTTTAGAGCGATGTTGGCAGCATCCACGCCACCCTGGGGAACGGCGAGGGACCCCTGGCAGTGAAAAAACAGCCCGGCAGACTGCCAACGACGAAAGAAAACCTTTAGGGTTTTTCCCATTCAATTCTCGATGCATAGATCTGGATAATGTCGCCACTCTGCATCTCGATCTCAACATGATGGCGGTTATCTGGCCCGGTCCCAATTTCCTCTCGAACCTGGTTTACAGAAACGCTCGGCCCCCACGGCTCCCTGTGAGGCACCGCCAGGTAGCTCAATCCAAGCGCCGACAGGCGCGTTGTTCTGTCCCCGCTCCGCCTGAATCGAACTTCCGCGGCTTTACCGCACCAGTCCACTGTCAGCGACACAAGTGTCGCGTCGTGCAAAAAATTAGCACTGTTACTCTCCATCTTCGTCTCCCAAAGGCAGATGGGCGTCAGGAGATTCCGGCGCCACTGGTTCGCCACTCTGGTCAAGCCTTTGGCCTGAAGGATCGTTCACATGCAAGTGGCCATCCGGCGCGCCGTCCGGGTGGCAGAGAATCCTTTGTTCGCCGGTTACCGGGTCCACATACGCCCCTCGGCCAGCCATTGGATCTGGTCCCTTCGGAATCAACCCTTTGCTCCTGGCATATTCATCCACCTGCTGCGGCGTCTTCCCGGCTACCTCGGCTGGGTTGATCTGAGGACTTTCGCCGGCAACCCCGCTGCCGTCCTTCGCGAGATCAACAGGCTGATCCTGCGGCTTTATCACCGCTTCCTCTTGTTGAAACGCCTTCTGCGCCGCCGCCTGTTTGGCATCCTCCCGGGACGTATCCCGCGCGATCCCGCGCCGCGCGGCAGTCTCCGCGCTCGCATCCTCAGAAACGGTCTCGCTGATCTCCTTGCCCGCAGGCGATCTTCGCCCGCCTCGCGTCATGACCAAGGTCAGGATGCTGACGCCAAGCACCGCCACCGCACCAGTAAACAACCGCGCTGCATCATCGAGATCCTTGCTGTTCCGGGCATCGATCGTATCGACGATCGCGACAAGCAGGTCGGCGAGAGCGGCAAGCCCGGCCGTGCCGGCGGTCCACCACGCATAAAATGTAAGACCGGCATCGACGACTTCGCCAACACCGACAGCGTGCAATGCCGCCAAAACCACGCACGATCCGGCCACGGTCAACATGGCCTGAGGTGTCAGCATGCTCTTAAGCGTTCGCGCCAGCTCGGCTCCCAGATTCGTCATCGCGCCGTCGAGCACGCGGCGCAGCATTTCCTGCATCTTCTGCGTCTTGGACCAAGTCGAGATGTCGCTTCCCTCAACGGGCGCCGGCTCGTCGAACCTCGATCAACGCCCGATCGTCGTGCAGTAGCCGCTTTATCAATGCGACGCTGGGGCGAAGCCGGCGCCTGAGCCTTGGATCATCGCGATGCAGACCGCGCAATTTCCTGGCACCGAGCGGCCCAACGATTAGAACGGTTGCTTGACCGTGACCGAGTAACAATACCTCGCTCGCACGGATATGCTTGCTGGTTCCGGCCATGGCCACGCCACTTCACACGGCGATTTTCATAACGCAGATTTAAAGGTATAGCTTCCACCGTGGATCCGCAAGCATCCCTATGAAATCGCCATGCACAGTAGATAATAGGGTGATGGGCACCATCGAAAAACCCGTGGCCGGCTGTTTCGGCAAAATCCCCGCCCGCGGCGACTTCGTCTCGGCCGGCCTGCCGTCACCCACCACCAAAGCCTGGGACCGCTTTATCTCCGCCGCCCTCACCGCCGCCAAAGCCGCAGACGCCACCCGCTGGCCCAGCATCTGGCTGGCAGCCCCCGTCTGGCGCTTCGCCCTTCCCGCAACGATGTGCGGTCCCTCACCCCTGATCGGCCTCTGGATGCCCAGCATCGACAAAGCCGGCCGCCATTTCCCGCTCATGCTCGCCGCCACCTGCCCCGCGGCGACTCCCGAACAGATGGTCCGCCACGGCACCGCCTGGCTCGACGCGGCCGAGGACGCCGGACGCGCCGCCATCGCCGACGATCTGACCCCCGATCAACTGACCACCCTGATCCCGCCGCCGCCCGATCTGACCGCCACGCCCGACACCGGCTTGCCCTATGAGCTCCAACCCCGCCCCGGCGCCGGCTTATGGTGGACCGACGGCGGCCCGCACGTGCCGGCACAAGCCCTTGTCCTCAGCGCGATGCCGGACGACGCCACATTCCGCGCGATGCTGGACGCCGCCCGAAACGCCTAGAGGCGCCGCCGAACAATAAGTGCTTTAGGTCCGTCCCGCTCTCCATCGTCATGGCCCGGCTCGTCCGGGCAACCTATGCAAGCACCCTGTCGTGCATGATAGCACGGGCAAGCCTTGATGTGGCGGCAAGGGAAGTGACGGCCGGCTCGGCTTATTGTTGGGGATCGCCTACGGCGCAACCCCATAACGTTCGGCATAGGTGTGCTCAAGGGTGTGCAGAATGATCTCGTGATAGGTGATATCGTTGTGCAGATCGGCAAACGCATCCTCACCGACATCCGCTTCCCGCACGCCTTGCCAGGCAGCAAGCTGGAAACGCATCGCGCCGATCACCGCCTTCAGCGCCTTCGAGTCAAGCAGCAGATCGGACGGGTTATCGACCGCCAGTTTCGGAGTCACCTGAGCCCCCCTGCAAAGTAAACATCGGCACAGCCTTCAGCGCCAGCGCCCGTAGCCCGCTTACAAAGTCCAGCAGCGTCATATAGCGCGCCGGCCGCAGCGAATAGTGGGTCAGCCCGGTGACCGGATCGCGGCGGTCTCGCACCACCCGAATCGTCTCGGGCAGCAGCGTTTCGGGCGGGATGCGCCACCACTTGCCGGGAAGCCTGGGATTGACGCCATCGAAGGTCGAGATGCCACCGCGCGGATAAACCATCCTGATCATCTGCCCGTTCGGCAGTTTTTCTTCCGCGAAATCGACATCATCAGGGCGCACATTGTCCAGCCTGGGACCGGACGCATTACCCTTGCGAAAGAGATTGACGCGAACCGTGGTGAAGAGTTCGCCGGGTGTTCCTGGCATGAACAAAACTCCTCTGTTCCTTGCCAAGTCAGCACAGTATCAGCCCGAACCAAACCCGAAGCGGCTTCCGGTCCCTGAAATACTTGGACACACACTACTCCGAAACCGCAGCACAACACCCCCCACCCAAAACCTCCGCTTGGATACGCAACCGGATCGCGCTACCCTCGTCACCACGCTGGACGCCTCTCGCGCGGCCCAAGACCAGGCAGACCGATCACATGGACCAGTTCCGCAGCCGCGCCGTCAGCCACCCGGGCACCAGGCGCGGCCATAACGAGGACATGGCCGTCGCCCGCCCCGACCTCGGTCTTTGGGCGGTGGCGGACGGCGCCGGCGGCCACAAGGCCGGCGACGTCGCCTCCGAGATGATCGCCACCACGCTGGAAACCATCCCCGGCGCGCTCAACGCCGACGAAATGCTGGCCCAGGTCCGCCTGCGCATCGGCGCCACCCACGCAGCCCTGCAGGAATGTGCCGCCCGCATGGGCGAAGGCGCCCTGGTCGCCTCCACCGTCGTCGTGCTGATCGTCCGCCACGGCCATTTCGCCTGCCTCTGGGCCGGCGATTCCCGCGCCTACCTGCTGCGTGACGGCGTGCTCCAGCGCATCACCCGCGACCACAGCCTGGTCCAGGAAATGGTCGACGCCGGCCAACTCGACGAAGCCGACGCCGAAGGTCATCCCCGCGCCAACATCATCACCCGCGCCGTCGGTGACATGGCCGAAACGATGGAACTGGACAAGGTGACCGGCCGCGTCGCCGCCGGCGACCGCTTCCTGCTGTGCAGCGACGGCCTGTCGAAAGTCCTCGATGACGCCACCATCGCCGACCTCCTCGACGCCGGCCCCGCCGAACAGGCCGCCGACGGTCTGCTGGCCGAAGCCCTGGCGCGCAACGCCACCGATAACGTCACCGCCGTGGTGACGGAGGTCATCGGCGATGGACGACCCTAAACCCGCCATCGTCACCCTGGGCAAATACCAGATCCGCGGCACCCTCGGCCGCGGCGCCATGGGCACGGTCTACGACGGCTGGGACCCGGTCATCGGCCGCCGTGTCGCCATCAAGACCGTGCGCATGCTCGACCACGACGACGCCGAGGCGCAGGAGGCCCTGGCCCGCTTCAAGAACGAGGCCCAGGCCGCCGGCCGCCTCTCTCATCCCAACATCGTCGCCGTCTACGACTACGGCGAATCCGACGAAACCGCCTACATCGTCATGGAGTTCATCGACGGCCAGACACTCAAGGACCGGCTCGACACCAGGGAACCCATCCCTCTCGCCGAAACCGTCCGGATCATGCAGCTCGTGCTCGCCGCCCTCCAGTTCAGCCATGCCAAGGGCGTGATCCATCGCGACATCAAGCCCGGCAACGTCATGCTGACCACCGACGGACAGGTCAAGCTCGCCGATTTCGGCATCGCCCGCATCGAGAGCAGCGTCATGACCCAGGTCGGCACCATGATCGGCACCCCGGCCTACATGTCGCCCGAACAACTGCTCGCCGAACCGGTCGATGCCCGCACCGACATCTACTCCTCCGGCGTCCTTCTCTACCAGTTGCTCACCGGTGAACGCCCGTTCGAGGGCGGCCTGCCCGCCATCATGCACAAAGCGCTCAACACCACCCCGAAGCGCCCGTCCGAGGTGTCCCTCACCGCCCCGCCCGCCCTCGACGCGGTCGTCGCCCGCGCCATGGCGCGCCGGCCGGAGGACCGCTATCCGAACGCGGCCAGCTTCGCCCTGGCGCTGCGCGATGCCTTCGCCGAACCGCAGACCGGGCTGGCCAGCCTCGGACTGGGACTGGACGACGAGGCGACCATGGTCGTCACGCCATCCGCCCGACCGCCAGCCACCCAGCCGCCGTCACCGTCCCCGAAAACGCCGGCCCCACGCCCCAGTCGAACCGCAAACCCCGCCCTGCTCGGCGGCGCGGCCGCC
>Ga0302320_10021533_pt1 | contig 12785 bp, 8 predicted proteins | sample Bog_T0_3_FD_202130 | JGI IMG/M metagenome (GOLD analysis project Ga0302320, IMG submission 202130) | Peat permafrost microbial communities from Stordalen Mire near Abisko, Sweden - Bog_T0_3 | ecosystem: Environmental > Terrestrial > Soil > Wetlands > Peat | place: Sweden: Abisko, Stordalen Mire...
CTCTCCGGCGACGTACCGCTGATTCAGCCCGCCACGCTGGATTCGCTGTGCGCCTTCCACCTGAGCGAGAAGGCCGCGATGACCATCCTGACCGCCGTGCCGCCAGATCCGACGGGCTACGGCCGCGTGCTGCGCAAGCAGGCTGGCACGGCGGAGGTCCTGGGTATCGTCGAGCAGAAGGCGCTAACGCCGGAGCAGTTGGGCTCGCCAGAGATCAACTCCGGCATCTACTGCTTCCAGACGGCCGCGCTGTTCGCGCACCTCGGTTTTCTCTCCGACAGCAACGCGCACGGTGAGTTCTACCTGACCGACGTGGCTGCTCTGCTCGCAGCCGCCGGCCAGCGCGTGGTGGCGACGGTCGCCGCAAATGTGGATGAGGTGCTGGGTGCCAACACCATCGCCGAGATGATGCACCTGGACGCCGCCATGCGGCTGGCGACGGCGCGGCGGCTGATGGCCGAGGGCGTGACCATCTTCCGGCCCGAGACCTGTGTGATTGACGCTGGCGTGGAGGTCGGGGCGGATACGGTCCTCGAACCCTATGTGCAACTGCTGGGAAAGACAAAAGTAGGCTCAAGGTGCCGAATTCGCTCTTATTCGGTGGTTCAAGACAGCGTTTTGGGCGATGAGATTCTCCTCCGCAACGGCTGTGTGCTGGACGGCGCCACCGTCAGCGACCACGCGATGCTGGGGCCATATGCGCATCTGCGCCCCGGCAGCCTGATCGGCGACGGCGCGCACGTGGGCAACTTTGTGGAGACGAAGAACACGAGCCTTGGTAAAGGGTCGAAGGCGAACCATCTTTCTTATCTTGGGGATGCAGTCATTGGTGAAGGTGTCAATATAGGGGCTGGGGCCATCACCTGCAACTATGACGGTGTGGCCAAGCACACCACCACCCTTGAGGACGGCGTATTTGTCGGCTCGGACTCCACGCTGGTAGCGCCTGTAACGGTGGGCGAGGGCGCGTACATCGCCGCCGGGTCGTGCATCACAGAGGATGTGCCGCCGGGCGCGCTGGCGCTGGGCCGCAGCCGCCAGACCACCAAGCCTGGATGGGTCGCCGGAAGAAAGGCCGCAAAGCAAAAGGGGACGAAGCGATGAGACAGCGGATGGAGGGAGCGGCGCTGAAGGAGGCCGTTGCCGGGCTGGCCGATTGGAAGCTGGAGAAGGACGAGCTGGTGCGCACGGTGATCTTTCCGGATTTTCCGGCGGCGATAGCGTTCGTCAACCGCGCGGCGGAGCTGGCGGAAGAAGCCAATCATCACCCAGATATCGATATTCGTTTCAATAAGATACGCATCCTTCTCACAACCCACTCAGCGGGAGGTATCACGCAGATGGACCTGGATATGGCGGCACGCCTGGACACCGAGCTCCAGTAAATGAAAAACTGTTGACGGTCGGGTCGCGACCTATGGTATATTGAAGAAAGTTCGCAGCATTCCAATCGATTGTTGCCTACGAAGCTTTGCTGGAGCAGCCGCTCCGGCGCAAGTTGCGTCACTGGCCTCCCGGCATGGACAGAGTACCGTTCATGCCGCCTTTTTTCTTAACGGAGCCTTTGGCAGCAACCTGCTTGCTTTCAGCCTCCTATCCCAACGACAATTCGTGCCATGCCCAGCTCTCCGATGAAGCGTAATCTGCCGCTGATGCTGGCTGTGCTGCTGCTCGTGAGCGTGGGGCTGGGGACCGCCGCACTGCCAAGACTGCGCCGCGAGCGCGTGGCACTGGTCCGGCTTCAGAACCATATCGAACGAGCTGCTGCGCCCGACGAGCCGGTGCTGGTGGACGACCGCCGGCTTGGTTGGGCGATACGCTGGGCCGGATCGCGAGAGGCAACGCACCGGTTGACCATGGTGCGCGGCGATCGTGGGCTGGATGCGGCACTTCCCGGCCGTGAAGTGGTGCTGGTCGCGCGCCCCGGCGATGCGCTGGTATCGCGGCTGAGGGCGGCCGGGTACTCGGTAACGCCCGACACTTCGGAGAGTTCCTGGGACCAGGCCGGCGATGGGTCGGCGCTGTGGGGCCACGCGGGGGTGCGCATCTATTTTGTGCTGCCGCCAACGCCTCCGATGGGGCCTGCGGGGATACCATCGAAGCCATGAGTGTGAGCTGGGTCTTCTGGGCGATGCTATCGGCGGTGTTTGCGGCGGCGACCGCGCTGCTGGCCAAGGTGGGCGTGGAGCGCATCGACAGCAATCTGGCGACTGCGATTCGCACCAGCGTGGTGCTGGTCTTCACGTGGGGGATCGTGATGAGCCTGAACGCGCACCATGGGCTGCCCGCGATTGGGCGCAGGAGCTGGGTGTTTCTGGTGCTCTCCGGGCTGTGTACGGGGCTTAGTTGGCTGTGCTACTTTCGCGCGTTACAGATGGGCCCGGTGAGTGGCGTGGCGCCTATCGACAAGTTGAGCGTGGCGCTGGTGATTGTGGCCGGGTGGCTGTTCTTCGGCGAGAGCATGAGTCCGGCGAAGATAGTCGGCGGCGCACTGGTGACGGCAGGAGCGCTGGTGATTGCGTTTGCGTGAGAGCATCGACACCAAGATTTGGACGGCTGGTCGGTAATGAGTCTTGAGCTTCGAGCTATCGAGCCGCGGGCGCACGGCGTATACTTTAGATAGTTCTTTGAGTGCCCCAATGCAGTGTTGGGCCAGTCTCCACAATGGGGGCGTCACGGCTTCGACGGGATTGCTTGCGGCAGAGAGGCATGCCGGGGTGTGGACACCCGTAATCGCTCACAAAACCATAAGTGCCGATAACACTCTGGCTCTTGCTGCTTAATTGATTAAGTAGCCGATCGCTTTGGCTTCGCCTACGGGCCGATACCGATCGTCGCACAGTAGGCTGGTCCGAGGGGTTCCGTCTGGACGCCGAGGACGAGATCAATCAGGCTGGTGGTGAGTGCATCTTCGTCCGTTGCTAGCACTCACTACGAGACAAATGCGAACGGAAAAAGCATGAACGCTCTCTGTCGACGGTAGTTTCGGACGCGGGTTCGACTCCCGCCGCCTCCACCAATCTTTTCAGACAATCACTTAACGGAATTTGCGCTGTGTGTGGGGGAGATGCCCCACCTGGCAAACTGCTCGGCGATAGTGGGGCGGATGGCGCGGGCAGCGTCGATATCCGCTGCGGCTCCGGCGGAGTCGCCCTGTAACTGCTTCGCGAGTCCACGGCCATAGAGCGAGGTCGATTTGCGGGGATTCAATGCAAGAACAGAGTTGTAGTCCGCGATAGCAGCTGCGGGATTCTTCATCTTGAGATAGGCAAAGCCGCGGGCGTCCAGCACCAGTATGCTGTTCGCATGCAGCTCGAGGGACCGGTTGCAGTCGGCGAGCGCCGGCTGGAGCCGGCCGGCGATAGCGCGGGCGAGGCAGCGGTCGGCATACGCCTCAGCATAGTCCGGCCGTATCTGGATGGCACGGTCCAGATCGGCGATGGCTGGATCGATCTTCCCCAGCGAGCGGTAGGCGTTGCCGCGATTGTTGAAGGCCTCCGCCATCTTCGGTTGAAGCTGGATCGCATGGCTAAAGTCGACGATGGCCAGATCATCCTGGCCCCGACCGTGGTACGCGAAGCCGCGGTCGTTGAAGGCCGCGGCGAACTGCGGCTTCAACTGGATGGAGCGATCAAAATCTGCAATGGCCTGGTCCAGTTCAGTCAGAAGGAGATAGGCGATGCCGCGACTGTGGTAGGTATCCGCATCCTCGGGACGGAGATGCAGCGAAGCGGTATAGTCGGCGATGGCCAGATCAAATTGGCCGGCGGCTGTGTAGGCGTTGCCGCGGTCGTTGAAGGCGTCGGCATCGTCCGGCTTGAGGGCGATGGCCTGGTTGTAGTCCGCGATGGCCAGGTCGAGATGGCCGCCCAATGCATAGGCGTTAGCTCGGTTGTTGAAGGCACCAGCGTAGTCCGGCTTGAGCCGGAGGGCATGGCTGTAGTCGGCGATGGCTTGCTCCGGCCGGCCTTTGTGGTCGTAGGCGATGCCGCGGTTGTTGTAGGCAACGGCGAGGTTCTCAGCGTCCTGCCCTGCGGACTGGATCAGCGCAGTGCAGGCTGCAATACTGCGGTCGGGGTCAGAGCCTTCACAGCGGCCCCAGTTGTCGGCTTCGCTCTGGGCCCAGCTCCGTGTGAAGCACAGAAGGACCGCGCAGCAGACGGCTGCTGCCGTCCTCATCCCCTGCGCGATTGCCTTCTTCTTCGCCATCTTCAGCGACCGTTGTATCACCCATGGCGCGGTACCGGGACTGATTTATTTGAGCAGAGCTCTGCGCGGCCAGCGAAGTAGACCGGTGGCTACTCCGCGTGGCCGACGCCGTTCTCTTTGTAGGCTTTCTGCAGCACGAAGAAGGCGGCCTTCTTCTGTCCCTGATCGGAGATGAGCCCTTTGCGATTGAAGCCGTCCTGAAGGTTCGGGATCTGGCGCAGCGGCGAGCGGAAGTCCATAAGGATCCAGGCTGTCGAACCGCGCAACTGCGGGATGCGGTGGAGCATTGCGATCTGGTGCTTGTAGATGTTGGCCTGGAACTCCTCTGTCCAGCGGTGAGTCACGGGCCCGTGCAGGCCGGCCTTGGCATCGCCGCCGAACTCGCTGACGATGAGCGGCTTGTCATAGGCGACCTTCCACTCGGTGGTGTCGGCCGCCTCGGCGGTCTTCTCGTACCATCCGATGTACTCGTTGAAACCGATGACGTCGAGCGCCTTACCGAGCGGGTCGTCGATGATCTTGGTGTTGCCCTCGCCGCGCACCAGCAACGCCGCGGTGACAAGACGGGAGGGGTCCTGCGCATGGACGAACTCCGCTGAACGCGTGAGGAACGCGGTGCGCTCCGGTTTGTTGGGGGTCTCATTCGCGATGGACCACAGGATCACCGAGGCCTTGTCGCGGTCGCGACGGATGTTCTCGCCGAGTTGTTGCTTTGACTTTTCGAAGACAACTTCGCTGCCGAACTCTTCGGCCCAGTAGACCGGGACCTCTGACCAGACGAGGATGCCCATGCGGTCAGCGGCACGCGTCATCTTCTCATCGTGCGGATAATGAGCGAGGCGCACGTAGTTGGCGCCCAGCTCCTTCACCCAGCCGAGCAGTGTGTCCACGTCCTGGTCCGTGTTGACACGGCCGCCACGGTATGGCGCCTCGGCGTGAATGCAAACTCCGTTCAGCGCGATGGGCTTGCCGTTGAGCAGGATGCGCGAGCCGGAGGTCTCAATGGTGCGAAAGCCCATCTTGTCCGTGAGCGTATCGTCTCCGGTACTGAGCTTTACGTCGTAGAGTTTGGGACTCTCCGGAGACCAGAGTGAGAGGCCCGGCGCGGGCAGCGAGATTGCAGCGCGGCCGTTCGCATCCACAGTAGCGGTCATGTGCAGCTTGGCCTCGGGCAGATCGACCGCGATGGGAGTTCCCGGCGCAGCGCCCTCTACATGAACGTAGCCTTCAATCTTGCTGCGTGACGCGCGGTCGAGATGCAGATCGAAGTCGTCAATGAAGGCGGAAGGCACGGTAAGCACGGCGACGCCGCGGGTGATGCCACCGTAGTTGAACCAGTCTGTCTTTAGCGTGGGCACGCCGTCAGGGATGCGTGTGCTGTCCACGAAGATGACCACGCTGTTGTCGCCTAATTTGACCGGACCGGTGATCTCGCAGTCAAAGGGGGTAAAACCGCCCTCATGCGCGCAGACCAGTTGGCCGTTGATCCAGGCACGCGAGCGGTAGTTCGCCGCTCCGATGTGCAGGAAGGAACGTGCTCCGGGCTGCGGCTTGAGTTGGAAGTGGCGCTCATACCAGAGCCCGCCCTCGTAGTTCATCAGGCGCTCGCGCTGCATGTTCCAGTCGCCGGGGACATGCAGGGTGGGGCTGGTGGCGAAGTCATACTCCGCTCCGGTCCCCACACTCGAACCGTAGGATGCATCCTTAAAGTAACTGCCCAGACCATTCAGATACGGGTCGACGATGATGTGCCACTCGCCATCGAGGCTGATCGCAGGGCGGCGGTCGACAGCGACCAGCAGGGTAGATGCTGGAGCGTCCGGTTGTGCGCCGATGACACCAGGTGCGTTCTGCGCTTTAGCAGCCGCGCAGATGACCAGGCCAGAAAGAACAATCAGAGTGCGTATATGCATGGTGTTCCTCGGTAGTTGAGTGTCTATTGCATGGGACGTTCGGTGGCCGCAGGCGCGCTCGTTGCAGAGACGGGGGCTGACATCTCGGAGTGGCCGTTGGCATTCTCCGCCTGCACGACGAAGAATCGCGCGCGATCCTGCACGGGTATGTCACGCAGCATCGGCATCGTGAGTCCAGCGGAGACCAGATGAAATGGCCCCGCTACCTCTGCTGAAGCGGACACAGTATAGGTGCGCGCGCCGGCTACTGGGTTCCACGCAAGCGATACCTTCTTTGCGCTGACTGTTGCCGTAAGAGCGGCGGGCGTCTGCGGAGACGCACCACCGGGCAGCAAGCCATAGATACAGAGCTCACCGGTACCGATGTTCTGTGTACCGAAGCTGGCGAGGTAGACCCTGCCGTTGGCGATAGTGGGCGGAGCCATCTTGGAGTAGTTATCGCAGTCGTCGCGGCTGCGGTTCTGCCAGGAGTTCCAGAGCTCGTGCTGGATGTCGTCGGCGTCGTAAGCATGCAGGATGCCGGGGCGCGACTCGTGCCAGGAGTCTCCAGTGGCATGAATCGCGGCCCACAGGATGCCTTCGCGGCCGCCGTTCGCCGAGAGCGAGAGCATCGCGCCGGGATGGCCTTCATTGGCCTCGGGCCGGACCATGGCCGGCTCGGGATCGATGGAGCCGCGCGCATCCACCTTGTAGACGCGGGCGTGGTCACGTTGCCCCCAGACATAGAGCAGACTTCCCTGCCGCTCGCTGTGCCAGATGACCAGACTGTGCAGGTGCGAACCGGTGGCCTGGAGGTGCTGGAGCGCGTGTGCGTCGCCGAGATGACCGAGGTTGGCTGTGTCGAGCGAGTAGAGCACGCCCTGCTTGCCGCCGCCGATCACGCGGTTGGTCCCGGGCAACAACGTGGCGCCGGAGGAGTTCAGGTCGGCGTCTTCCTTGTCTAGCTGTTCATGGTTGCCTGGAGTAAACCAGTCGAGGATCTTCAGGTGAGGGTCGAGCTTGAGAAAGGACTCGCTGAAGTTGCTCATGCCGTCCCAATCGCCGTTGCCGGTGACGACGTAGAGATTGCCGGCAGAATCGATTGCAGGCGCCTGACCGGACTGCCAGATGCTGTTGCCCTCGCCGGTCGGAGAGGTGTTCAGCATGGCAGTCTGCGTGAGCGTGTTCGCATCGTATCCAAAGACGAAGCCGTGATATGGCTCTTTGTCGCAGTGCGAGGCGTAACCGATATACACATTGCCGTTGGCCAGCGCCAGTGCGGGCCGCTGGTTCTGCATCAGGGGATCGAAGGCCGGGGCCGAGATGGTGGCTGGACTGTTCTTCAGGTCGGCGCCGGTGGCGACGTCCAGCGCATGGAGCCGCTGCTCAAAGCCACGGGCGGTGCGCGTAAGCGCTACGAGGTAGAGCGCGCCGCGCTCGGCATCGATGACCGGGGTCCCTATGATGCCCATACTGCCGTTGATGTCGAGGCAGCCGAAGTCCGCGTCATACAAGTTGGCCGGGGTGCCAAAGTTGACATGCCACAACGGCCGGGCGTCCACGGGAGCATTGGCGTCGAAGGCGTAGACACTGTTGCTCACCGTGGTTACGAAGACCAGGTCGTGCGTTCCGCCCCGCACCGTCACGTTGGAGAGATACAGAGGCTGCGAGTAGGCCTGGTCGTCGACCGGCAGCTTCCACAGCAGGCCGAAGTGAGCCGTGTTCACGTTACCTGGCGTGAGGATGGACTCGAGCGGATTAACGCCGGTGCGGCTATCGTCGTTATGCTGGGTAAGCACGTTGACTTGCGCCACGCTGCCGGTGGCGATGATGCTGGACAGAAGCAGGCCACCTGCTGCGACTCCTCTTACGAAGTAAAACTTCACGCCCGACTGCCTCCTTGCCTTACGCCGAAACAATCTTCTCTTAGACCGTCAAACTGTACAAGCGAGGCCGTAGCGGGTTAGAGTTTCTCCGGACGAATTCATGCGAAGAATCGCTCTAACCGGGGGATCGCTGGCACTCGTCCTCGCAGGCGTGAAGGCCCCGGCACAGCAACTGGACCTGGACCGTAACGGCGCAACCGTGGTCATCGAGCCCTACGCGCCCAACATTGTGCGCGTGAGCATTAGCCTGGACAAGGCCCGCGCCGAGGCGCCACCGGGGTATGGCATTATCGCCAGGCCTGACTCTGCAGGCTGGACGGCGAACTCTAGTACAGCCGGCGACACGCTGCGCTCCTCGCGCATGGTGGTGACGGTGCCGCCGCAGGGACCTGCTTACAAACCCACCGGCACGCAGGCGGACATCGCGAAGTTCTTTGGCGGCTCCACGCCCGGCGTGAACCTCTCTATTAAGACGCCTGATGGCGGCACGCTGTTGCAGATGCGCGGATGGGAGATGTCCATACCGAATCACAAGGACGGCGACGCCGGCATTCTCAATGACCGGCGGCCTACGGACGACCCGTTCTACCGAGTGGGCGCATCGTTCGCGGCCCCCAGCGATGAGCACTACTATGGACTCGGCCAAAACCAGGAGGGCTATCTGGACCATCGCGGCCATACGATTCGCTGCGCCCACGACTACAACGCACCAGGCGGCCAGAGCGTCTGCGTTCCGTTCCTCGTAACCAACAAGGGCTACGGCGTGGTTTGGGACAACCCCTCCATAACCACGGTATCGTTCTCCGTCCTCGGCAACTCCACACGTTGGACGTCAGAGGTCGGTCAGCGTGTCTCCTACTTTGTCATCGCAGGCAAGACATACGACGAGATCTATGAGGGCTCTCGGCTGCTCTCCGGCGATGTTCCCATGCTGCCGAAGTCAGCGTACGGCTACATCCAATGCAAGCAGCGGTATTCCAGCCAAGCCGAGCTCATGGCGGTGGCGAGGGGCTATCGCGAGCGGCATCTGCCCATCGACGACCTCGTCATCGACTGGTTTCACTACACCAAGATGGGCGAGATGGACATGGACCCCGTGAAGTGGCCCGATCCGGTGGCGATGCTCAAAGAGCTGCACGCGATGAACTTCCACGTGATGATCAGCGTGTGGCCACGCTTTGTGACGGAAGACCGCTACTACGCGACGCTGCTGAAGAATGGGTGGTTTGAGAAGCTCGCCGACGGCACACCGACCAATGGCCTTCCCTATGACCGTGCAGGGTCTGACATCGATACAACGGACCCCGATGCAGCGAGGTGGTACTGGAGCGTCATCAAGGAGAACTACGTTGCCAAGGGCTTCGATGCCTTCTGGGCCGACGAGACCGAACCCGACCTGCCGCCCAATGGCAGCTACCTCCATGTGGGCCCCGGCACCGAGTACTTCAACATCTATCCGCTCTTTCACACCGCGGCGTTCTACAACGGTATGCGCGCGGACATGAAGCAGCGCGCCCTGATCCTGGCCCGCGATGCGTATCTGGGCGCTCAGCATAACGGAACGATCTTCTGGTCGTCAGACATCAGCGGCAACTGGGACACACTACGGCGGCAGGTCCCCACTGGCATCAACTTTGTGGCGTCGGGCATGCCCTACTGGAGCACGGACATCGGCGGCTGGCAGTACCTGCCTGCGATACACAAGCCGGAGCGGCCGGTGCTGGTCGACCCTTCCGACGCGCGCGCCGAGGTCGGCCACTACGACGACTATCCCGAGCTATACGTCCGCTGGTTTGAGTATGGTGCGTTCCAGCCGAACTTTCGCGCGCACGGCAGCCGCCCGGAGAACGAGGTATGGAGCTACGGTAAGCAGGCGGAGCCGATCCTGGAGAAGTATCTGCGGCTTCGCTACCAGCTAATGCCGTATCTATACTCCCTGGGACACGCAACACATGAGACCGGAGCGCCCTTCATGCGCGGCCTGTTCATGGACTTCGGCAACGACCCCAACGTCGCCAATATCGGCGATGAGTATATGTTCGGCCCGGCGCTGCTGGTGGCTCCCGTGACCGAACAGGGACGCACCAGCCGCGAGGTCTATCTGCCGGCCGGCGCCGACTGGTACAACTTCTGGACCAACCAGCGTATGCATGGTGGGCAAACCATTAAAGCCGACGCACCGATAGATATATTGCCTCTCTTTGTCCGCGCAGGGTCGATCCTTCCCCTGGGCTCAGAGGTGGAAAGCACCAACGAAGAGCAGAAGATAGCCAGCCTGCGCGTCTACCCCGGTGCCGATGGAGACTTCGATCTCTACCGCGATGACGGAACGACCTATGCCTATGAGAAGGGCAGCTTTCAACTGTCGCATCTGCACTGGAGTAACACGACCGGAAGACTAACCCATACGGGAGCAGACATCGGATTTTCCGGCGAAGGCTCGATCAAAGTAGTCGGCGGCAAGTCGCGACCCTAGTTGAAGCTCGTCGCGAGCACACCCGGACAAGCCGGAAGACGGGCTGTGGCTACGTCTTCTTCTGGTCCAGCGGCGGAAGCGCCACCGCCCGCACGTCCGGCGGCAGATCGCCCAGCGCGGGCTCTCCCGCCGGCAGCGTTACTGTTTGATAGGCCGCACTGCCCACGGCAGGCTGGAAGGCGGCCGTGCTCAGGTAGACCGGTTTTGCCATGGTATTCGCAATCTGCACGTAGAGGTCGGGTGCGGCGCTCGTGGCGCTTGCATCTGTTTTGGTTGCGGTCGCAGGCCCTGCATAGTTGAGCAGGAAGTAACCCGTGCTGTCGGTATATGCGAAGCCGTAGTCACTCTGATAGGCCTTCTGACTGTCGACCAGAAACACCGAGTGTCCGGCAAGAGGCTTTAGCGTCGCATCGTAGACCCGTCCGTGCAGTGCCCATCCAGTCGATGTTACTGTAGGCGCCGGCGTCGTGACCTTCTGCTGAACCACGGCCACGCGCGCGATGGTGGTCTGCGACGCGGCGACAGCGGCCAGCGCCGTAGTTGCCTGACTGGAGTTCGCTCCATATTGCGCCGTCGCCGTGGTGGCGCTGCGGGTCAGCCGGGAGAGCTTGGCTTGTTGCAGAAGTCCCAGGCTCTGTACGTTATCCGCGGCGGTGCTGTCCGCTGAGTTCAGCGCGTCCGCAATGCCGCTCTCGATCAGCGATGCGGCCGACTCAACGGTGATACCGGTGGGTAAAGTGGATGTGCTCATGGTTTTTCCTGCTCTTTCTCGGTGGTCTGTCCGGTGCGCTTGACCTTCACCACGAGCTTGCGGCTGCACAGCTGGGAGTGAAGGACGAGGTTGTGGGAGTCGACAAGGAACTTGTGCGGGGCGTGGACCTTCAGGCAGTACGTGGAGATGTTCTGCGCGGTGATGTTCATGGCACCAGCGGTCGCCGCGGAGTGGAGCACCGGGTATCCCCTCGACTCCTGCAGACGGTTGCTGACGGCCTGCAGAGAGAGGCCGAACAGGAATGCATCCATCAGAGCGCTCATGCGCGGACCGTCGAACCACAGGTGATTATTGGCAAACAGAACATGGTCGGCGCTGATGATCTGCACCGAGCAGTACCCACGCACACCGGTACCCCAGGCCTCCAGTTGACAGTTGTTATTGGTGAAAAGTACTGCGCCTCCGCAGTCTATTCCGGGATCACTACCCCGGTCTTCCTCGGGGTCGAAGTGAGTGATGCCGTCGTAGGATGAGGCGTAACCGTCGCCCATGCGCGATATCTCAAGGGCCAAACCGAGGTTGAGTATCTTCACCAGCAGTGGGTCAACGAAGTCACGATTGCCCTTGTTCTCGTAGGCTTTGAGGTCCTCTGCACGAATGTCCCCAGAACTCACCGGCAAGGGGCCGCCCGACGAGAATTGGTTGTCCGCGATGGAGAACGGCCCGTAGCCCTTGACATCGAGTGCAAGCCCGACCGCGACACGCACCGTGTTCTCCTGCACGCGTAATGCGGGAAGGCCCGGAGCGTAGACGAAGTTGGAGGGACGCTCCAAATAGTCGCCCGATTGGTCTATATCTGTATAGAGCAGTTTGTAGGAGCTGTCCCAGGCGTTGCTGTCGCCGGCGCCGTCCAGCACGGTCGGCGTGGCCAGCGCAAGGATGATGCCGCCCCGTACACCCTTGTAGAAGCTGAGCGGCTCTTCTGCGCGATGGAAGTCGCGCGTCTCACGGATCTGGTTGCGGCTGATTTCGATCAGCTCACCATGCAGCACGAAGATGCCGCACACCTCAGCGCCCGGCGTGACGCCGAAGTTGGTGATGATGTTGTCGCGGATGGTCAGACCTTCCACGTCCGGCAAGCTGATGGCACCATAGCCGAAGATAGAGGCAGAGGTGTTGAAGGCCTCCATGCTCCGCTGCATCGTATTGGAGATGACGTTCGCGGTGATGCTCAGATTCTGAATGCCTATGACCTCCAGGCTGGTGTTCAGGTCAAAGAAGCCCACCGGCCCAATGCCGCACATTCCCATGTTGCGGATAAGGTTGCGGTCGATATGCACGTTCTTGATGACGCCGCCCGCGCCGGTCTTGAAAATCGTGGAGGTGGAGCCCGTGCTCGTGGTTGATCCAGGAATGGTGAACGTTCCGCCCGTCGAGCACGTGCTCTCCACTTCCCATAACAGGCCGGTGACCTTGCCCGTGTCGTTGCCGTACTGGTCAAGCAGGATGAAGTTGCCCAGAGTAATCCCGTTGCGGCTGCCGTCTTGAATCTCATTCTCGACAACAAAGACATTCTTCGACGGCCCGGCGATGTGTACGCCGCCCGAGGC
>Ga0302320_10021534_pt1 | contig 12785 bp, 8 predicted proteins | sample Bog_T0_3_FD_202130 | JGI IMG/M metagenome (GOLD analysis project Ga0302320, IMG submission 202130) | Peat permafrost microbial communities from Stordalen Mire near Abisko, Sweden - Bog_T0_3 | ecosystem: Environmental > Terrestrial > Soil > Wetlands > Peat | place: Sweden: Abisko, Stordalen Mire...
TGCATCTGTAGATTCCGTTATTGTCCTGTTTCCTATTGAATCAAACGAAACATATTTTGACGGTGGTGCCGGTGCATTCGAGGCCAAATCTCCTACTTGTAACTGACTTATTGTTACATTTCCGGAATAGGTTGAATCGTAATCATCAAAATTGAAAAGTATGACGGCTATTTTGGACATATCAATAGTACCCGTCTGTCCATCAGCATTTAAAACCGGATTAAAGAAAGTATAAGTATAATTAACTGCTGTTGTGGTTACTGTTTTCCTTTCTGCTAATCCATAACGAAGTCCATTTACATCAAAGAGGTCTATCGCGATACCGGGCGTACTTTTTGTCGCATTTGTCCTTGACAAGGTTACGCTCAGATAGGGATTGGTGCTTAAATCAAATATTTTTCTTGCACTCCACCAGGTCCCTGAAAACTCACCTGTATAAGGCTGTGTCATAGCACAGGCTATTGTTACTGATTTATTGGTTGTATCTACTACTAATGTCTGGTAGGAACCCTGTCCTTCAATCCACCAATGTCCTGGCCATAAACCTGATGTGGTTGTCCCCCAGAGCGGACGTGGTGGCTGGTAATTGGGATTTGTATAATATCCGGATCCATATATAGTTGATGTATCAAATGGTTCTATATATCCTGTAATTGCCGGGGCAACACCTACTACATTAAAGGATGTTGAGGTAGTCGAATTCCCATTGCTGTTTCCCGGAGCCCCTGTATTGGTTACGTCTACTGTTACAACAGAGGTTAGACCTGCTGACGCTGTATTAACTTTATAGGTTAATGTGGCTGTATTCATACCCGGTGTATAGGATACCACGATTGGAGTGGTTATGGCTCCTCCTGTTGAGCTTGCTGTAACACTGGCAACTTTATTGCCTCCATTGCCATCGGTAATCCCTGTTAAATTAACGGTTACAGGAAGATCATTCGCATAACCAAAATTATTGTCGGGTATTGGATTTATTGTTGGTGACATATAATAGGAGGCCCATACCGTAACATTAAATGAAATTTTTGCTGTATCTACTCCTAGATGGGCTGTTCCACTATTATCCTGAACTTTCACGGTAATTTTACATGTCTTTGAACCATTTAAAAAGACTTCCGGAGTCATGGTTAACGTACCTTGTGATTTTAATGGGGACAAGGCCAATTTCAACTTTGAATTCCGGATAACGGTCGTATCGCTTGATGTGGCTGTTACTGTTAACGCTTCTACCCGATCTGGGTTTCCGCCATACATTGAATCAAGATTAATTACAAAAGGAACGCCACTTCCACATACCGCATCATTTACCTTTTTGATAGTCGGTGCAAGATTGGCGTATGAATAGGCTGTGAAAGGAGCATGTAGCGTGGTATATCCGGTTCCACCTATATTTAATGTTATGATTGCAGAATCTGTCGGACCTGCAACAGGATTAAATGTTACAACATTTCCTGAAACGGTCGGGTTAGGGATGACAGCTATATTGCTGCTGGTTGCGGTAACGCTTGCTCCGGTTTCCAAATGACTTAATGTAATGCTTTGATTCGCTTTCCCTTCTGTTAAATAAATGGGACGGGGTAACCATACGGATGGATAATTAGGGGCTACATTCCCAACCCGGAAATCTGCCATGTAGATCATCCCGGAGTAATCATATTCCGGGTTGATAATTAAAACGATTGTCTTTACTTGTGTAGCATTGACAGATCCAAGTACCGCGGTTTCCGAAAAATTGAATGTGACATCAACAAAATTAGCACCCCCTGTAATCTTTACCCGGGGAGCAGTATATCGGTTGTTGTCACCGGCAGAATCAACTAAGGCTGCATTAACGTAACAATCAATCCCTGCTTTAAATTTAAAGGTTACCCTGGGGTTTGCACTAATATTAACGGCACTTTTCAGCGTAATCCCAAATTCATCCCAGACTGCTTTCTGACAATTAATATCCAGCAAGGTATCTGATACAGATAAAACATAGCTCGTAGTGCCATACCATTGCGAACTCAGGGACGAAAAATGATCTGCAAAACCAATTGGTTGTGCATTCATACCTACAATTGGAAATACAAGCCAGCATACCAATCGTAAAATTTTAAATACATTTTTTTTCATAGTTTTACTTTTTGTTTTTTTAATAAAAATTATTTTAAAATACATCTCGGAAAATTACTACTTCTGATGTCCATATTTTCAATACAAATATATTATTAGGTTTTCAAAAAACCTAATTAATACCCAATCATTTTTTATCAATCTATATATCAACCACTTAAAATAATTGATCTTTGCTATTTAAATCCATCAATCCAATGTAATGTACCTTATTCAATTAAATTATACCTGATTAAACATGAAAAAAATAAAAATTAAATTCATTAAACATTACAAACAAAATTTCACGAAGAGATACAATCAATTGTCAAAATGCGTACCTTGCGTCGTGAAAAAATTAATTCATGAAAGCACTTGTTAGCATTATTATGGGAAGTACCTCTGATTTACCGGTTATGGTAGAGGCTGCTAAAATACTGAATGATTTTAAAATTCCATTTGAGATAAATGCATTATCTGCTCACCGCTCCCCTTTACAAGTAATGGATTTTGCCAAATGTGCACACGATAAAGGAATACGTGTAATCATAGCTGGTGCCGGAGGTGCTGCACATCTGCCTGGTGTTATCGCGGCTATGACATCACTCCCTGTTATCGGTGTCCCCATTAAATCTTCAAATTCAATTGACGGTTGGGATTCTATATTATCCATTCTTCAGATGCCGCAGGGCGTTCCGGTAGCCACCGTGGGATTGAATGGAGCCATGAATGCAGGTATTCTTTCCGCACAAATACTTGCTACCGGTGATGCAGAACTTACGAATAAAGTAATGGCGTATAAAAACGGACTGACAAAAAAAATTACCAAAGCCAACGAAGAAATGAAACAGATTAAGTTTGAATATAAAACAAATTAATCCCGGTAACGATCTAAACACTGAAACACAGAGACACTGAAACACAGAGACACTGAAAAAGTTGTTTGAAAGGTTAAAAGGTTGTATCGTATATTATTAAGATTAATTATAGAGTCTGTCATTTAAATGAAGTGTTTGGATCAGAATGGACAAACACTCATATAATTTTACTTTTGGTAAAGATTTTATAAAATTCATTAAAAATTTGAAATCATGTATAGGAAAATATGGGATCAAAACTTCAGGGCCATAGCCTGTTTGAGTTTTTACAGCGCGAAAGGAATTTTGGTTAATACCTTAACGGGATTTAAGTATGGCAAGTATCTTGTTACCGACAAATCAGCATATCTGATTGAAAAAGCAAATGACGTACATATCGCCTTTTGTGAAAAAGACAGGAATATTCCATCTGTTTTTGTTACACTTTCATTGCAGGAGTTCCACAACAGGATATTTAAAAGTATTATTGAAGGTACCAATTTTGTGATGGTTAATATTGATTTTCCTGAATTTATTGAAATTCCTTCTTTGAAAATCTGCAATACCAAAAAATACGCTGTCGGATCACCAATTGCAATTATCGGGCATCAGGATGAACATCAGAACCTGACCTTAAAATCGGGTATCATATCAGCTAATTTCAGATATAAAGGTTTTGATTATATTCAGTTTGATGCGAATATCATTCAGGGCAATTCCGGAAGTCCGCTTATTGATGTTGAAAATAACGAAGTCATTGGACTTGTTGGCTACAGGTTGGCTACGATTAACCAATCCTATCATCAGTTAATGAAAATTATCAATGGTAATATTGAATTATTAAAACAATTTGAAGGAAAATTCAATGTTATTGATATTGATTTGGTTCAGGTATTACTGGCAAATCAAAACCAGATAAAACACATGGCACATGAATTTTATAAAACAGCATCTTTTGTTTATGGCTACGCACTGGAACTTTATGGGTTTATCAATTTATTAAATTATCCCGAATCAATTGATCAAAAAGTTGAAAGGACAAAGGAAAAAGAGTGATTTATTTTTCCATTTGTTTGATAATCTTCTCAACTTCCTCTTCCGTTGATTTAAGTTTGTCTTTACAAAAGTTAATCAGTAAAGAAGCTTTTTTTACTTGTTCAGTAAGCTCATCAATACTGAATTTATCGTTTTCTATTTTACTAATAATTTCTTCCAGTTCGCTCAACGCTGCACTATATGACTGTTTATCTTCTTTATTTGTTATCATAAAATAATTCCTGAATGTTTTTCTTTGGCAACGAAAATTTAAATTGACTCCCTTTCTCTTGCTGACTTTCAACCCAGATATGGCCTGAATTTTTTTCTATAAATTCCTTGCATAAGATAAGACCTAATCCGGTACCACTTTCTTTTGAAGTTCCCTGGGTGGTAAATTGTGTATCAATGCGGAACAACTTTTTCATATCTGCTTCGCTAATACCGACACCATTATCTGAAACTGAAATTACAATTTCTTTTTCATTGTCAGAAACAGCTATTATTTTTATTTCTCCATGTTCCGGAGTAAATTTAATGGCGTTTGACATCAGGTTCCGGATTACAAGGGTGATCATATCCTTGTCGGCAAAGGCTTTAGTTTGCGGTGCAATGTGATTCACCAAAGAAATATTTTTATTGTCAGCATTTAACTTAAGCAACTTGATATTTTCTTCAGCTATTTCGTATAAATCAATAAGATCAGGTTTGTACGTGATACGACCCGTTTGTGACCTGGACCATGTAAGCAGATTCTCAAGCAGGTTGTGCAAATGTTTGGCAGAATCATGGATCAACCCATTAATTTCTCTCCTGCTGATTTCATCCCTATCCTGAGACATGGAAAGTAATTCTGTCAGTCCCATCAATCCGCTCAGTGGATTTTTTAAATCATGCGCGATAATGGAAAAAAACTTATCTTTCGTACTGTTAAGTTTTTTCAACTCCCCTTCTGAAGCTTCTAATTTCTGATTGGACTTTTCTATAATCTCCACTTTCTCTTTCAAAAGTTTATTCGTTCTTTGCTTAAATTTATAATCCCTTTAAAACAAATATACTATAATCAGTAACAGTATGACAATCAGAATAAACGACCTGATCATATTTTTTTTTCTTTCTAACTGCTGAACCTGAAATTCTTTTTCCTTTTTTAATAAAGTTATTTCATCTTCCTTTTGCTTTATATCGTCTTTCTGAGAGTTTAATTCAGATTCAATTTGTTTCTTTACCAGGTCCTGATTATAGAGATTGACAACCATTTTTTCATTAGCATCATTGTAAAGAATGTAATAATTTAAAGCCGCTTTAAAATCAGATTTTTTGTTAAAATATAGATATAGGTCATAAAATCCTTTTTTTATCAATTCCAGATTGTTCAACTCCTTTCCTATTTCCAGGGAATTCTCAAACGCTGTTAAAGCCTTGCTGTTTTCATTTTGCAATAAATACTCCTCTCCGATCTTTCTTGAACACAGAGATACGTTAAATTTGTTGTCACATTTTCCAGCTATATCTTTGGCTTGTTCAAAATAAGCTATGGCACGATTGCTGTTTTTTAATTCCAGATATACGTTTCCAATATTATTCAGGCTGTTACTGATACCATTTAAATCACTTAATTCATGATAAAACTTATAAGCCTTGTTGAAATTTTCCAAAGCTTCTTCATATTTTTTACAACTCATGCAAGTGTTTCCAATACTTATCAGGGTTTGAGCCATTAATGAAATGTTACCGATTTTTCTGCGATAATCATATGCTTTCCTGTATTGATTTATCGCTTCATCATAATGTGCCGTTTTTAAATATAAATTACCCAATAAAATATAGGAACTTGAGATTCTGCTGATATCGGCAATATCAATATTTTTAACCAATGCTTCTTCAAAATAATTTTTTGCCTTTTCAAAATAATTAATTTCAAGATAAATGGTTCCGATATTGGTATAAGCATTGGCAATATCAGTTTTATCTTCAAGTTCCATGCTTAAATAGAGCGACTCAAGATAGTTTTTCAGAGCTTCATTATACATATTAAGATTGACAAAATATCCTCCGATATGATTTAGAGTTGCAGCAATATTTTTTTTATCGTTTAATTCTTTATATAAATCAAGTGCCTTTTTAAGATAATTAAGCGATGTATCGTGCAGGTTTAGTTCTTTATAAAGTAATCCAAGGTTGACATATGATGCTGCTAAATCCGATTCAATACCCAATTCTTCTCTTAATGTTACTGCTTTGTTATAATATGAAAGAGCAAGCTTGTATTTTTTATCTTTCAGGTAAATACTGCCAATCAGATTATAAAGATTGGCTTGTTCTTTTTTGTTATGTTCAGTCTCCAATATTTTTAAACCGTCGGATAAGATATAAAGAGCTGAATCATATTGTCCTTTATCTCTGAAAACAAGAGCCAGATTACTTATTGAAGAGGAAATCCCTTTACTGTCATGAAGCGATTCCCTGATTTGCTTTGATTTTTGATAATATCCGATGGCCTGGGAATATAAACTTTGTTTATAATACAAACTTCCCAAAAATGAATATGAATCAGCCAGTCCTTCAGAATCTTTTGATTTCAAAAATATTTTTAAGGCTTGCTGATAATTGATCAGCGCTTTTTTGTAATCGTTCTGCTCTTTAAAAATTAGTCCTATCAGGTTGTATGCATAACCTGTAAAGTCATAATCATCAGCATCATCTGATGTTTTAATGGCTTCATGAGCATAATTTAAAGCTTCGGAATATTGATAAAGGTAAAGATTCCCATAACTTTTGTTTAACAGGGCGTTGGAAATAGCACTCTTATTTTTATTTTTCCGGGCTAAAACAAGAGCTTTTTCAGCATATTCAATACATTTTACAGGAGATTCGGAACGATATTCATAGGCAATTTGATTGTATAATGCGGGCTTCCCCTTTTCTGTAACTACTTCAATTTTTTTTATAAGACTATCTATTGTTGTCGGAACAGATGCCTGTATGGAATTGAAAAATAAAATCAGTATGAACAATAAAATATTTTTTTTGGTTTCCATGATTAAAAAATTATAAAAACGTTTAATCAACAGTTGGTAACGTAAAAATGAAAGTGCTTCCTTCCCCTTCGATACTGGAAACAAAAATCCGTCCTCCACTTATTTCAACAAAATCCTTACAAAGCAACAAACCCAATCCGGTTCCGGATTCTTCCAAAGTACCCTTTGTAGATATACTTTCATTGATATCAAATAGTTTATTGAAATTTTCTTTTTTGATTCCAATACCATTGTCTGAGACTGAAATTTCAAATAAACTTCCTTTTTTGGTTACATTAACTTTAACAAAACCCCCTGTTCGGGTATATTTGATTGCATTGTCAATTAAATTTCTTAAGATCGTTGTTACAATATTCATATCTCCCATAGCAAATGTACTGCTTTTTATATCACTGATAAGTTCAATATTTTTATTATAAGCAGTAAGTTCATAAATTGCAAACACGTTCAAAACAGACATGTGAAGGTCTATTTTCTGGGGATTAAATTTTATTTTATTTGTTTGAGCCCTTGACCATTCCAATAAATTCTCTGTTTGATTAAATAAATCACGCGCTGTTTCATTGATGATACCCGCGTATTTTTTTACTTTGTCAGGGGTTAATATCTCAAGATTGTTATTCAATATTTCTGAAAACCCAAGTAACGCGTTAAATGGACTTTTCAGATCATGCGCGATGATGGAAAAAAGTTTATCTTTGGTAGCATTTATTTTTTTTAACTTGCTTTGCGATTCCATTAATTGATTAATCGCACTTTGATATTCTTTACTTTTATTGGTTAATCTTCTTCTCGAATTGAAAATAAAGTAAACTATAAATCCTATTATTACAACATGAATTAATACAATATAAATTATATTAATATTAGTTAATAAACCAATGACTGAAATGTAGTTCAAAGAATCTACATTGAAAATGAATATGTGTATACCTGATCCCGTCATCGTTTTATTGAAAAATCTAGTTTTTAGAGATGCCCTTTTTAAAAATCACAAAATTATTTATTTGTTAAAAATATAAATTTCCTTTGATTTTTTCAATTGTTTAATACAATATTAAGTTTTTTTATCAATTATTTTACTAAGAAGCCTCCCTTTTACTAATCTTGTTTCAATAATATCACCATGACTGACATTTTTTATATCTTTGATAGGTACATTATTCCAAATCGTAATAGAATAGCCTTTGTTTAATATATGCTCCGGATTGCTCAGTTGAATGATATTTTCATATAATGTTAATTTATTTATTTGATTCTGAAACATTCTTTTGCTTTTATTATCAAGACTATTCACATATAAATGGACATCGTGTGAATTTCTGTTTATTTTATGATTACTTTTATATTGCAGATTATGCTTAAAAGCATCTACCGATTGAATATTATTAAAAATAGATTTTTGGATATTACTTCTAAAGTTAAAAGTATATTTTTGAATTTCTTTATATTTTTTATTTAAGGTCTCATTCACCAAAGTTGGTATTCTGAGAACCATCATTGCTAATTGATGATTCTCATCTTTTAAAATATTATTAGTTAGAGAAGTCAGATTGTGTGCAAGAGCATCTATTTGAGACTCGAAGCTGAGCATCCGGTTAATTATAAAATCTGCTACGGCTGTAGGTGTTTTCAGGCGCGTATGAGCGACCATATCTACTATTGAATCATCCTGTTCATGGCCGATGCCGGTGAATACAGGGATCGGAAATTGAGCGCAATGATAAGCCAGCCAATAATTATCAAAATAACTTAAATCTGATTGTGCACCTCCGCCTCTGATAATAGTTACAATGTCGAAATTGCTTAATTCAGCATGAATCCTTTCAAATGCATCTATGATAGATGTTTCAGTATGCTCCCCCTGCATGTGAGCAGAAAAAAGTTTGCATTTTATTTTATAACCATACGGATTATTTTCAAGATGATTAATAAAATCCCCATATCCTGCAGCTGTTTCGGAAGAAATAACAGCGATTCTTTGAATGACTAAAGGCAAAGGAATTTCCTTATTCATATCAAAAACACCTTCCTCAGTTAACTTTCGGATTATTTCATTTCTTTGTCTTTCAAGATCTCCTATAGTATAATTGGGATCAATGTCTTTAACATTAAGACTCAGCCCATAAAGTTCGTGATATTCAATTGAAGCGTTTATCATGATCTTCATACCTTCTTTCAAAGATTGTCCGGTTAAGGATTTGAAATATGGTTTAAGCATCCGGTAAGTAAACGACCATATGGTAGCTTTGACTTTCGCTTTTATATGGGTAGCATTCTGTTCTTTTTCAATGAGATCAAGATAACAATGACCGTTATTATTTTCCTTTATTTCTCCGATTTCCGCAACAACCCATATATTATGTGGGAAAGCAGCTTTGATTGATAATTTAAGATTTTCATTTAATTCGGATAAAGATATTGCTTTTATATCCATTTGATTTTTTTTACCAACTGCACCCAATCTTATTTTGGTATCAAATCGGATATTTTGAGTTCAGGAAATCTGCCTTTATTTAAGTCAATCCGATCAAAGTATTCTTTGTCTTTCTGATCCAGTAATGTCGGGTCTAGTGGCAATCCTTTAGAATAATCTACCGTCATTTTTAATGTACCTTCTTCGTCAAAATATTGCCATTTTTTTTCCATCAGATTGTTAACAAAATATCCAAATGTTTCGGTTATTCCATTTGAATAATAAGTCGTAAAAGAACCAGAACGTTCATCCTGAACATAAAATGATTCAAGTTTTAATATTCCGTCGTCAAAATATTGTTTCCAAATACCATTCATAAGACCGTCTTTATACTCAAGCTCTTCTGCTATCTTCCCATTTCTGAAATAAGTGCGTGACAGACCATTCTTTTTCCCTTTTTGATAAAATTCATCTGCAATTAAATATTTACTATAATAAGAATAATATTTCCAGAGACTGTCTTTCTGATTATCATAATAACATCCCTCAGCCGCCAATTCTCCGTTATTGTAATCTATTATTGCCCTGGCATATTTTCCGGTATTATCAAAATTCATGACTGCTTTAATAATACCATCATCATAAAATCTTTTTAATTCGCCAACAGGATGATTGTCTTTAAAGTATCCATTATATTTAACTTTACCATTATCATATTTTCCAATCCAGTGACCCTGCTTCAATCCTTTTGAATCAGTTTTATTTAAAGTGCTATCCTGAGGATCCGGAGCTGTTGCATAAAGCATGAAAACGAATTGTAACAGGCAGACAATCAAAAAAAACCTTCTCATTTTAAAATATGTTATAATTAAAACCTTCTTGAAAGCCACTCATTTTCGGGTGGCTTTGATTTATAAAAAAATTATTTTACTTCTTCAAAATCAACATCCGTTACATGTTGATCTTTCTCTTCGGTTGAACCGGTATTGCCCGGATTTGCAGATTGTCCGTTACCATTGTTGGTATTCCCCTGTTGCTGCGAAGTTGCTTTATACATTTCTTCAGAAGCAGACTGCCATACCTTATTCAGATCAGCTGTTGCTTTTTCAATAATTGATAAATCCTGATTTTTGTGAGCCTCTTTGAGTTTTGACAAGGCGCTTTCAATAGATGATTTCTTATCAGCAGGAATTTTATCCCCGAATTCTTTTAATTGTTTTTCTGTTTGGAAAATGAGACTGTCTGCTGCATTCAGCTTATCTATTTTTTCTTTGGCTTCTTTGTCTGATGCTTCATTCGCCTTTGCTTCTTCACGCATATGTTTGATTTCATCGTCAGTAAGACCTGAAGTTGCTTCAATACGGATACTTTGTGATTTACCTGTTGCTTTATCCTTGGCCGTTACATGCAATATTCCATTGGCATCAATATCAAATGAAACTTCAACCTGAGGCACGCCTCTTGGTGAGGGGGGTATCCCGTCAAGGTGGAAACGGCCAATAGTCTTGTTCCCGTTTGCCATCGGACGTTCCCCTTGTAAGATATGTATCTCAACTGATGATTGGTTATCAGCAGCAGTGGTAAATGTTTCCGTTTTCTTTGATGGAATCGTTGTGTTTGCTTCAATCAATTTAGTCATAACACCACCAAGAGTTTCAATACCTAAAGCCAGAGGAGTAACATCAAGCAATAATACATCTTTAACTTCACCTGTGAGAACTCCGCCTTGTATGGCTGCACCTACTGCTACGACTTCATCAGGATTCACTCCTTTGGAAGGAACTCTTCCAAATATTTTTTCAACCAAAGCCTGTACAGCAGGAATTCGGGTTGATCCGCCAACAAGAATCACTTCATTTATATCTGAAGCTTTTAAACCTGCATCACTTAAAGCTTTGCGACAGGGTTCAATCGTTGCCTGCATTAATGAATCAACTAATTTTTCAAACTGAGCTCTGGTTAATGTTTTAACAAGATGTTTTGGAATACCATTAACCGGCATGATATAAGGCAGATTTATTTCGGTGGAAGCAGAACTGGATAATTCTATTTTTGCTTTTTCAGCTGATTCTTTCAAACGCTGAAGTGCCATAGGATCTTTACGAAGATCAATTCCCTCATCTTTCAGAAATACTTCCGCGAGCCAATCAATAATTTTATGATCAAAATCGTCACCACCGAGATGTGTGTCGCCATTCGTTGATTTAACTTCAAATACGCCATCCCCCAACTCAAGGATAGATATGTCAAAAGTTCCTCCGCCAAGATCGAATACTGCCACTTTAATATCTTTATTCTTTTTGTCCAGACCATACGAAAGCGCAGCAGCAGTGGGTTCATTAATGATACGCTTGACATTTAATCCGGCAATCTCACCTGCTTCTTTGGTAGCCTGACGTTGTGAATCGCTGAAATAAGCTGGAACCGTAATTACAGCTTCTGTTACTTCTGTGCCCAGATAATCCTCTGCCGTTTTCTTCATTTTCTGAAGAATCATAGCCGAAATTTCCTGGGGTGAATATTTTCTATCGTCAATCAATACACGAGGCGTGTTGTTTTCACCACGAACCACTTCATAAGGGACTCGCTCTCTTTCTTTCTGAACTTTATCATATGTTTCACCCATGAATCGTTTGATGGAGAAAATAGTCTTTTTGGGATTGGTAACAGCTTGACGTTTGGCTGGGTCGCCAATTTTACGTTCTCCATTTTCGACAAAAGCTACAACTGAGGGTGTTGTCCTCTTCCCCTCGCTGTTTGCTATTACAACAGGTTCGTTGCCTTCCATTACTGACACACACGAATTGGTTGTACCAAGATCTATACCTATAATCTTACCCATATTATTTGTTTTAAATTGTTTACATTTTTTCCTGCCGAATAAAATTATTTTACTTCAAATCTGAGTCGGCTAGAAAATCTTAACAATGATTATGCCATAAACATAATCTGACATTTTAGGCGTAGGTTCCGGGATCAGATAAAAAATTAAATCTGACAAAAAGACAGCCTGTCTTTATTTTATTGACTCAATTTATAAAAATGAGCTTTTCTGCTTTGTGTTTGAATAATTTATTATGAAATTTGTACCCTTAAAAATGAATTATGACAAATCAATCTTTTGCTCCTAAGAAAGTTACTACTTTTTATTTGAATGAGATGAAACATCGTGGTGAAAAGATTGCCATGATTACAGCATATGATTATTCTATGGCAAAAATTATTGATTGCACGAATATTGATGTAATCTTAGTCGGCGATTCAGCGTCAAATGTAATGGCAGGATTTGCCACAACCGTTCCAATCACGTTGGATATGATGATCTACCATGCCTCATCT
>Ga0302320_10021535_pt1 | contig 12784 bp, 5 predicted proteins | sample Bog_T0_3_FD_202130 | JGI IMG/M metagenome (GOLD analysis project Ga0302320, IMG submission 202130) | Peat permafrost microbial communities from Stordalen Mire near Abisko, Sweden - Bog_T0_3 | ecosystem: Environmental > Terrestrial > Soil > Wetlands > Peat | place: Sweden: Abisko, Stordalen Mire...
GCCCTTTGTCGAGCAACCGGTACGATTGCCAAAGAACAGAATCCCGCTGTACGTGCCGCTCGTCGGAGCGGTGAGAGTCGCCGTCACCTGGCCGCTAATCGTAACTGGCGTGTAATTGGAACTGCCGGAGCAACCCCAGCCCGAACTCGATGTGTTGTAGAAGGTGATGCCGGTACCAGCCACCACCGCCTGGGAGTTGAACGTTAATCCGCCACCTGCCAAGACATAGACACCTGGACTAAATGTGAAAGTCGTTCCTCCGGTATTTCCGATCGACAAACCACCGCAGTAAACACCCGGCGAGATGGTGTTGTTCTTGGGCTTGGAATTCATGTCGTAGTACGTTGCGCTCTTGCCGACAATTGACCCGCTGGTCGGCGCCGGAATAGACGCCAGCGGATCGCTCAGACTCGCCGTCTGTACAGGCGATACCGACCTGTTGGCGATCGTGTCCCAAACCGTCTGACCATTCAGTTGCGCGCCGCCCACCACGCTCACCTGCGCGTGATTCTGGAGGTAGAGGGTTTCCGAGCCCTCCAATTCAAATCCATCTGTCTTGGTCGAATTGACCACGATCCCGCAGGCAGTGTAGACAGATTGCGCTCCCGCTATCTGGAAGGCCCGATCCGCCGAAGAATCGAGCGCGACAAGACACGCTCCAGGTGGCGGAGCCGGGGCTGCGAGCAGCTTTTCAGTGGAAAGGAGAAAGGCGAACAGAAAAAGAGGGATAATGATGGCGGAACGAGAAACTTTCATTCGATCCTCGGCAGTTCCGGGCAGAAAACAGATCTTGTCACTCGTGAGATGGAGGACCACACGGGCGGACGAACCCCGTTACCTGCGGCTCTTGCGATCAAGCGAATTGTGATTATGAGAGCGTTTGCACAAAGAACAATCTTTCAACCACTGCATCTTCGGAGCTTTCGCCCGACAAGAGGCTTCCGTGGGCAAGCAGAACCACGCCGCTCGTTCATGTTCGAGATCGTTCCGAAGAATAAACAGAAGTTGGGCTTCATGTATCGCACAAGGGGTACAGAAAGTCAAACCCCGCATCGATATGATCTTCTTTGCTCGCAAAAGTAACTAGGAGAGTAATTCTTATGATAATAATGATGCTTAAAACATCTGCTCTCGGACTCAGTTCACATCTCAGATTGTTTCAAGTCGATTGCCAAGATCTTTCATGCACTTGAGGCATCGCAACCGCAATGGTCATGTTGCGTCGGAATGATCCGACCGCCAAAATGCGAATAAGGGGGGCGCCGACCTTGAGTCGCGCCCCGTTTGGCGGCCGGCGCCTACAGTCGAGCAATGGCTCGTTTCGATGTTCTCCTCTTCCCCTCCGTTTGGTGTGTGCACTTGAGCGATGGCAAGTAGCCTCATTTGGCGTATTTTGGGACCTGATCGGGATCGAACCGATGACCTCTTCCATGCCATGGAATGCTTCAAAAGCCAAACTATAGACGGCACAGGACTTATGAGTCGGTACAGTCGGCAAAACCGGCACAATCGGCGATATTTGCTGCCAAAATGCTGCCAAATTTGCAACCAGCGGGCCACGGGCTGATCGTGTGGGATCAGCCCAAGTTCTCTTTGCCGAAATCAGCACCAATCCCGGATTTGAACTCGGAAGACGTCTACCTCCGAGTTGCTTCGGAGCTCTCCAAGCCAATTCGCAAGTTGGCATCATAGTGAACTGCAAACTGTGAAAATCGTGAGGAGCAAGCAGTATCCTCGTCTTCGCCCTCGCGTGAAGTCGACAACTCGGAGCCCCCAGGGTTGGATAAAGCCTCCTTCGTGGGCTCATCTCCGGTACAATCCCTCGCACTCATGAATCGAGTTTCGATGAGCACTAGGTAACCATCGCCTGGTATGAATTACCTGCGGACCACCCCTGAACTGCCGGACCGCCCGATATTGCGGAGCCCTATTTAACAATCGACTCCGATGAGCGCTGAGACTCCTATGGGGATTGAGATTCCAGCCTCCAGTATCAATTCCTCGACCCTAGCCGACATTTTGTCACTGATCAGTTTCGATGAGCGAGTTGATGTTCGACGCTGGAGTCATTGATAGCTTCTCTCCCCCTGGACGCCATCTCCAGGCAACTAGACCGAAAGAAGCACTGCGGTGAGTAGAGATTTGAGATTTTCAAATACGAGCGTCTTGATTTGAAAAAATGCCCTTCGCTCGGCTATTCAGGCCTTATACTCCCGAAATGGCTATCCCTGGTCTCGATCCCGATGTAGAGCAATTTGTAGAGAGACACATTTATATCGTAGCTAGCCAAGCGGTAACCGTCCTTTTGGCTGGAATTGCAGTCGGACGGTTCTGGCTTGATCGGCTGGTGCCGATCCTGCGAGCGCAAGCGGAGGAGTTCAAGAACCAAAGAGATGAAGCGAGACTTCAGCTCCAACAAGCGAATTTGCGTGTGCAGCAGACCGGCAACGGGAGAGAAAAGGACATTGAAGCCCAAAAAGAGACATCCAGATCGCGAGCGGTTGGTCGCTTTTTCTCCGCGATGACCACGGTTCTTATTATTGCAATGCTCGGCTATAGCGTATATCAGCAATCACTGATACGGACCCTCGCCCAGGCTGAAGCTTCGAAGAATGCTTCCTTTCAAGCACAGGCCGCTGCTTCCCTGAGGGCAATCCAGCAGCCAAAACCCGGACCTGCGCCTAAGCCGCAGGTGGCACCCACTCGCAAGAGGACACCGTCGGAAAAGGCCGCAGAGCCCGAAGCAACAAAACTGGAAAAGTAAGGCCACTTTATCTTCTGCTTCGGCAGTTGACAGACTTCGGTCGAAGCACCAGTATTCTAGGGCCGCGGGCCGACTCTGGAGTCCTCGTCTTGCTGTAACAAGCTAAAGCGCTCGTCGAGATTATCTTTTAGGTAATCGCAAGATTGACGGCTGCGATGTTGGTGTTCATGGGTGCTTCCTCCTTGGGCTGTTGCACCGGCCTTTGCCCTTAAATCGGGCGGCGTTTACATACATGCCGAACGCCTCCTGGCGAAGGCGGTGGGTAGCAAGTGCAAGGGGAAGGGGATCTCCACCCTTGGAACGAAGCGAAGCGGGAGTGGAAAGGGCGAAGGGCTGCACAAGCGAAGCGCGGAAGCCTTGGGAAACCCCTTGCGGGCGCGAGGGGCGGAGCCATTGAGCGTACTTAGCACTTGCGTTACAAAACAGACCGGAGACATGGTTTACACCATGGCGGAGAACAGTTGGCTTTCCCAGCTTTGGCTTGGCGCATGAAGATGCGTTTATGCCTTGGAAAGAGACTCGAACCGTGGATCAACGCCTGCAGTTTTTATCGAGCTATCAGAAGGAAGAAATGTCCGTTACCGATCTATGCCATTAGTACGGCATTTCGCGGCCAACAGCTTACAAGTGGATCAAGCGTTATGACGAAGTCGGGCCTGAAGGCCTGCTCCATCTGGCGCGGACACAGCACAGTTCGCGGCACAACAGAAGAAGTTCGACCGCTTCCGCCTGGTGTTTAACCACGAGCGTCCACATGAAGCCCTCGGGAACGAGACGCCGGGAAGCCTCTACGTGCCCAGCGCTCGGCTGCTTCCAAGCAGTTTAGCGGAGCTTTCAATATCCAAGATCATTCCAGACACGGCGAGTGAACAATAGCGGAGACATCAGTTGGCATAAGGGCAGGGTTTTCGTGAGCGAAGTGTTGCCCAACGAAGAGAGCCACTCTCACCGCAAGGGGCTTGTAAACCATGTCCCCGGTTTAAAACGTAAAGGATGTCCCGGTACTCTCACTTCTGAGCCTTAGTAACCTTTGCTGTTGCTGTTGTTCTTCAGAAGGTCAGGGCCGGCGTTGCGGGCAGGAACGGGCCCGCATGGATGGGAAGCGGAAAAGGCTGGCAAGATCGGCGGTTGTAGCGGGGGAAGGGCCAAGCATCCTTCCCGGCATCAAGGGTTTTAGGCTTCTGCAGTTTTCTAAAACTACTATTCGATGCTCGGATCATCGAATGTTATTCATTCACAAAGCGGGGGTGCGCCGACAAGCAAGTTTGCAAGTTTTAACGCAATAATCCTTGACAGAGCTTCCCAAGATAATGTAAGAAAAAGCGATCCGTTCAGTTATTTCCCTAGGCTGCCCAAATTTGCACGACTGTAGCCCGCCTCCGACGCCTGATTTACCGTCTCCAAGCTAATTGCTGTCCGCATGAGCGCAGGGCATAGAGTGAGAGCCTCGAAGGCCGGCGTCGATGTAGGGATTGTCCCAAGCGGTCGCAAGACGACCGCATGTTGGAGTCCCGACTCAGTTCGATTGTTACGAGAGAAGAGGATTTCGTTGAACACAGGGGTCAATTTCTTGGCTTGATACTAGGCCAGGAGCGGCGGCTCCCGGCGCGCAGAAGGAGGCTCGCATCTACATGAGAGACAAACGTTCCTTTCGGTGTCCATTGAGTATTCTGCCAATAGCCCTTCTTTACCTCTTTCATTTCCCTGAAGCCAGCAAGGCCCTCTGCCAAGAGAGTTTCTCAGCAAACAGCGTGCGATATGAACTTGCACTGACATTGAAAACGGCCGGTGACCAGAAGTTCTTGCTGAATGACCGAATCACCGCCAAGTCCCTTTACGCAGAGGCTTCGAAGCAAGCGAGTCTCGTACCCCTCGATTCGACTGATGTAAACAGTACACTTCTCCTTTTGCTCAAGACAGACGTCGCATACCGCCAAGCACTTTTGGCTCACGGGTTGGAGTTCTGGGGATCGACCTATTCTCAAACACCGGCAATCCCAGTCCAGGAATTCAATCATTTGAATTCAACATTCAAAACCTTCGACAACTCACTCCACGAAATGAATACGGATTTGCAGGACGCATCCCAAACCAAAACCACGATTCAGACTTTTGATGCGCTTGCACAGGCAACCGATACAAGTGCGGACGTTGCTGCGCTTCAGCAAGGGAAAGCACAATTAGCATCTGATTACTACAACAATCAGCTCGGGCTTTTGCAGGATCGGATATCACAAGACTTCGATCGTCAAAAAGAGATCGGCAAGCAAACCCAGTCGTTTCTTAGTCAGGCAGCCGAGAAGCGCCAAGCTCTAGATAGCCTGATTGCCAAGAGTCTGACATCTTCGATTGGCCTTCCTGTCGACGTCACCTCACTTGCCGGCAAACCGCTAGACCAGCAGGTCCTTTCCATCGGAACCCAACTGATATCTAGTAATGACAGTGAGCTCCTAACTAGCTTGTCGAGCTTTTCGGATACAAGTGCGACCATGCTCAAGTACTACCAAGGGGCGCAGTCTCTCAAGGAGGAAGTGTCCAACGATGTTCAAACAGCCCAGCAGCTCGGCTTGTTATTGAGAAATCCTTCCCTTGACAAGCTCGAATCTGTCGGTGGCGCGATATTTACTCACCTCGATAGCAATACGCAAACGCAATGGAAAGATCTTGTCGCCCAATCCAAGTCTCTCGCCCCATTGCTTCAGCTTTCAGGCAAAGAAACTTCCATCCGAGATGCCCTCGGTGCGTACTTGAGCAAGCAAGTTGACCTAAACAAGTATCTTACCCCGGTGTTAGAGGAGCTGAGCGTAACATCGTCACAAGAGTTGTTGGACATCCAGCGGGGAATTCTGAGTAGCGCACGAGGTTTGCAGTTGTCTGATCAAGATTCAAAAGTATTAGCCGAGTTCTTGATTACCTCTTACACGCAACAAGTGTGCTCGCTGCTTACTCCAACTGAACTTGCGGCCATATTACATGCGGCGCAGGTAACGAATGTCGACGATCTCCATGCGAAGCTCGTTGCTGCAGGGATGGAGAGTCTCGGATCCATTGCGCTTAGTACCCGAGGAGTTGTAACACTGTCGACCGGAACTTCGACAATAGCATCATTGAACCTTCAGAATATTCTGGATCAAGTGCAGTTAGTTCCTACAGCTTTAGCTAAAGACCAGGTAGCACAGGTGTACGAGCGCATGGTCTCGCGATTAGATGTCAGCAGCTCATTGCTTTCAGGCGTCATAACGAAGCAGCTCCTTGCAAGCCCGTATTCCCCGCTTGTGATGAAATACGTTACATCGCCTACTGCTGGTGTTGATCAGGCGGCTCTTTACGGTGAGGTCATGAGGCGGCTTCCCGCTGGCGGACGCGACTCTGCGCTCACACAGCTGGCAGGACTGGCGGTAGGTTCGGACTTCGAACAGAAGTCGGTCTATAGCCCGCCCATGCGTCCTCAAGACGCCGAATCCGGGAAGGGTGGAACAGACAGCGCATTGTTGGGATCTGCGGCAACCGCGTTACTCGGTGCCGCCGTGCCTGAAGCTGCTGTTGCTCAAGAAGTGATTACGATGCTTACGGACCTTTCAGAATTGGATGGCATTGCGGATCAGATTAGCAGGCTTTATAAAGAAGACAAAGAGATTGAGAAAGAGCAATTGGAACTTCAGGGTATGGAACGGGAAGCGCGTTTTGCTCAACAGACGGCAGAGATGGATAAGCGTATCGCGCAGGCAAGTTTCCAGGGAGCGGTTGCGCAAGGAGACATATATAAGCAGGCGTTGCGAGATCAGGCCACTGATCAGCGTGAGGCAGTAGTCAAAGCCAAGCTACACCTTCCTGGCCTGGTGTTTAAAGCGGAACTACTGCGCAGATATTTCGACGGTCTCGAGAGATCGCTGGCACTGTGGCGAGGTGACCCGCGAAAGACTCACGGCTTTTTTGAAGCTTATGTCCGCTCAAACCCTGAGTACCTGAGGTACATTCTTGATGAAGACATTCACCTATATGATTGGCTCGATCGGAGTGTTGAAGGGACTCACATCGATTTCAATACTCTTAGAGCCCATTGGGATCAACTCGTTACATTATCGACGAATGTTTGTCAGGACAGCGGTTGTTCGAGTGATTCCGACGTCTTTGGCTCCGTTACTCAGACTGCGATACTAAGGGTTAGTGATCTAGTTCCAAAGAAGCAGATGGGCGATTTCGCAGCGTGGAAATCTAATGCGAACGGCTCCTCGTTCACATTTAGCTTCCTGCTTGACCCCGGCCAACATTTAGTTGATCCCGCACTCGATAACGTCCGAGTCATCGATGTGCGGCTGGCCGGCGTGAAAGGCTCAGTTAATTTACCTCTCACTCAAACGAGACTGGAGCATTCGGGAATCTCATACATTCCACATGCCGGGAGCTTCTTCAAAGAGGTGTTCCAACCCGAGACGGCTATTGACGCTCAGTGGCCTTCGGATACCTTTGATACCGAGGCGCTACGCCTGAGATGGACGCATCCAAATAGCAGAAAGCCCCTCGAGGGCTACGGACTATATTCGCTTTGGACGCTTACGCTTTTGCCGACATCGGACAACCGATCAGTCGATGATCTTTTGCTTCGATTTGCAGTTCAGTTCAATCCAACCGCCGCTCCCACACTTCTTTCGAGTTCTGATCCGAACCAGACTCTGAGAGTCTATACGGATTCTGATAATTATTTTGAATTCACTGCGACCGACCTTGGCTTGCTTGGGGACCCAGCGGAAGTATCAGCAGAACTGACCGCATGGCAAACGGAGACGGACGTCGCTCACGGCGAGCATTCAGCCTCGGCATTCTCACGTGTGGAGTTGGTCAAACAATGAAAGCCCCTAAGTTTTCGACTCTCGTTCGTATGTGTGTAACCCTTGTATTCATCAGTGGGCATGGAAAAGAGTGTGTGCTCGCACAGGCAGCGTGCATGGCGAACTCACAACCACTGCAAGGAGATGTCAATGTGAAACGAAGAGAATACCACCAGTTTTTGGTTACGGATGCGACGCAGTTTTTGGGGGGAGAGCGGCTGTCGATTGTCGTTTCTGGGCAGGTGGATGTCAATTTCCAAGAGCACCATGATCGTCATTGCAATCTCTTCGGATTTCTTGATTGCCATACTGATGACTGGATTGAACATCACACAAAGACACCGGATCAGGAACCTTTGACCGTGCGGTTGGTGGACGATGCCGGAAACACTTCGGGAGGCTTGGCGCCTCAATTTGCTGCTACGACTTCTCCTTTGGTGATCGATGTTCCTTCGACACCGTTCGATAAGCCTTACCATCTCGAGGCGTGGCTTTCCGACACCTCGATCAACGGATCTCAAAGCTCAGGACAGTACACCGTATCTGTGACGATTGATGGAACTGGTAGAAACGCTGCGCTGGCTGCCAACCTCAATCACAGTCCACCTCTCACAGCTTCACAAATAGACACCCCGCAGATTCTAGATACCAATTTTGTCCGAGGATGCGCGGCACCGATTGCGGAACAACTAGCCCGACATGCCACGAAATTCCCCGCTACGCAAGCCGACACACGTGACGCCCAGCTCGCTCTCCTTAAACTCGCTCTCAGATTGGATCCAGCCAATCCAAGCATCACGCTAGCGCTAGCAGACTACTATCGGCAAACGGGAAATCTCGCGCTGGCCAAGAAGACCGCGAGTGACGCTCTGGACGCAACTGAAAAGGCTGTTGCCCTTAATCCCACTAGGGGCAACAAGCAAAAGCGGGCAAATGCTTACTTAGAAGTGGGCAAGACGATAGAGGAAGAGAGAGCCAGCCTGAATGCTGCAGACCTTGAAGATGCTCTCACATACTATTCGAGATCGGCACAGGAATTCGAATCGATCCACGATTTGACTGGATTGCCTGAATCTCTTGTAAGAAAAGCTCGCGCACTGCGTCGAATGCGAACGGAAAGTAGTTTAGCCGCTTCTACTCAGGCGTATCAGCACGCCCTGGATATTTTGCCTCGACGGCTCAATAAAACATCCTTTGTGAGTGTAAGCCCCGACCATAAATACATGCTGGTTGCCAAACGGCTGTCTAGTATTGGAATCGGTTCGCTTGGTAACAGCCTTGCTCCCGTGGACCTGCCTGGTGATTACACAATCCTAGGTCAGGACCAATCGGGGCGACTGCTGCTTCGGAATCCCGATACGTTGCTTTGGTATGACCCTGACAAACCCAACCTCCCACCAAGTCTTGCTGCATCGAGGGTGCTGCACTCGGCCGCGGCATCAAACGGAACCATCCTCGGCGAAGGCGACGATAAGCACCTCATCCTAATCGGATCCAACGGCGTCGATCGCGATGTATTCAGCAATGAGAAAGGAATATTCCCACTCATATTCTCCCTCAGTGGGGACGGGCGGACATTTGCATATTACGACGGGAGCCAAATTCTAGTTAAGAAAGTCGGTAGTTCTTCTGATGCAATCGTGCGGACAATCGTTCAGCCAGATCTTAAGAATATGTTTTCTCTTGCACTCTCTCCAGATGGCGGCAAGATCGTCGCGATAGAGGAGACTTCCGCGAACCGAGTAATACGCCTATGGAGCACTAGCGATCAATCCGCGGGCGTGGATGTCTCCAGCATCCCATCTGGTTCTGGATACGTTAGCGGAATATCGTTCTCTCCTGACGGCAGCACCATCGCTTTCGGCTATAAGGCAGGGGAGCTTGATATTGCTCAAGCGAAAGCTCCTTACAGTGTACAGACTTACTCATTAACGCCGAGCAATATAGCAGTCGGGTGGCCGTATTGGATAAATAGTCAAGCAATTGTTGTTGTAACGCTCTCCGGAGCTTTCAACTTGGTTGATATTCAGAGTGGGTCTGCCTCCGATATAAGTTCAAAGGTCAACATTCCGCTCGGCAGTATTCCATGGTTTTACCAAGAGCCTTCCGGTATTCGAGTTGCGGCAAACAGTTATGCGGCGAAGCTTCAATGCTATTCATTGCCAGACGTATCTCTCGCATGGGAAAAGCAATTTTCGGATGTTGATCCAACAAAAGCTCTCATTTTGAGCGGAGGTCGTTACTTGCTCGCCTATGCACAGAACGGAAAATCGGTGAATGCGATTGACCTCTCTAGTAATACTGTTAAGTCAGTGCCTTTCGAAGCAAGCACCCTGGCTTTTGCTGTTGCAGGGTTAAACACTGCGCAATGGTATTTCGGCCAACCACATCCAGACGGATCGTTAAGCCTCGATGTGTTTTCAGGAACAGAGACGAAAACCAGCATCACATTTCAGCCCCCAGTTACGCGGTTCGGCCAGTCGCTGCAAGAGGTGCAGCAACAACCGGTTGGACAAAGCAGTGTACAGGGAGCGATTACCGCTTGGTATGTTGTCCCGGCCTTCGGAAACGATAACCGACGGCTTGCGATTGCCCCATCGGTATGGTTCCAAATGCCGGCCCCTGCTGCTCCCGCTCCAGCTTTCAAACCGATCCTCGCATGGCATACTGACTTTCGAGTGGCTGGCACGGGCCTTGACTCAGCCTGTACTGTTACCGATTCCGTCGCAGGGCCACTGGCAAATGTGCGAATTCCGGTGGTAACGGTGGACGATAACGGAGTAGTCCAGTGCAAGGATTTCACGTTGCCATCTTTTGGCTTCGCACCAGTTGGCTTCTCATCCTATCAATCCGGGCACTTACTTTTTGCTGAACAATTTTCATCAGGGCTGTTCATGACTTCGTCGGCTGGAGGGACGGGGGTAAAGACTGTGATAGCCGCCAATAACATGGCGTCTAAGGAGTCGTCGATGGGAGATAAGATCATGTCTCTTGTGCAGGTGAGCCCAAATACCTATAGCGTAATTCTCTCTAGTGTTGCGGCGGATGGGAGTATTACGTCTGTCCCGTGCACTCAATGTGCGGGTCTAGATATTTCCACTTATCGCCAACGAATGCAAAAAGAAGTTCCATACAATCCGTTTATAAGCACCTGGCCGACTGAGACGCTTGGTCGGTCAATTCTCGATCTCCCTGATACGATGTCTTTCGTCGCGCTCGTTTCGGGTGGAGAAGTCCAAATTGAAGACGTAAGTAATGATTCAATTGCGTTGTCGATGCCGTTAGCAGAGCCCGTGTACCAAGACGACAGATGTTTGGTGATGAGGGATGGAACAGACCTTGAGGTGGCGTTACTCAAGCACTAAGGTGAAGAGTGATATAACGTTGTCGTAGTCAATTAGGTTATGCACGGTCAGGATGCTGGGAGAGGGGGAACCAATGAGAAAGTTCTCGAAGTGGGGAGTTACGTGTCTTGTATCATCTCTATGGATTTGTGGGCTCATGGCTTCGAATATGCCACGCGCGTCTGCTCAAGCGGGCCTAACGGAGTTAGTTCCATCTGGACCAACCATGCCGCCTGTGGCGCCGGGTCCCTCTGCGTGGGGTGCGGGGGTGCAACTGGCGGCCGATTTCTTGGGATGGCTTTCGGATCAGGGCCTGAAATCTAGTATTAATGCGAAACTCGACTCAATGAAGAAACAAATCGACGCAGCTATGCCGTTGACTGGAGGGGTCCTGGTTGTAATTGGTATCCAACAATCAGAACAGCCTGACGTAAATGGGAATTACGCCCGCTCGGTTCTCGATGGTTATATCGGCGGAACGGGCGCGACTCCGAAAGTCACTTTGGACTCATACTTGGGCCAGAGCAGAATGGAACAGGGAGTACCAAGCGGATTTGTGCGCCGCAATCTCTACTTTTGGAGGGCTTCAAGCGTTCAAGTACCGAGTCAATGAACACATGGACGATCCCGGGGACGATCAGTAATCCGCCGGAGCCTAAACGACTTGTCTGGAGCTTCGAATTGAATACGGTCGCCAACGGAAGAGTCCTGTGCGACTGTTCGATACACCGTGACATCCGGCGAGTCGGCGTGTTTCGTAGTTTTGAGTGGTTGGTCGGATCGCCCGTGAGACCTCTACGGTAAGTACGTTGGCCCCAGAATTGTGCCTACGATCTTTCCATGGTCAGCTTGAATTCCAGTGCTCGTGGTCCAGCACGTAGCGGATCAAGTTGGATTCACTTTTCGATACCCGGTCGAATCAAGTCAATATCCACGCGTGAGGTGTTGCTGGCAACGGGTTGTTCTGATGAAGTGATCGGCCTTGACGGCGTATGCTCAACGAATTCAATTCGTGGATTACCTTCCCAAGTTGTGTGAACGTTCAATGCCACAGACTTGGTTACGTGGGCAGCGAGCAGGTTTCAAAGTGTCTTGGCATTATTTGTGTAAATATATGCCCCGTACTCTGGAATGTAAGCCAGTCCATAAGGCCGCTCGATCATGAAATGGTGTACACCCGTCAATTCGCCTCGATTACGCTAACCTTCTACTATTGGGGGGCATGGTCGCTAGATTACAAATTTGCCACAGGCCTATTTCCGGCCCAGCTGCCTCTGACAACCTGTCGACACGGTCATACCACGGGCTCCGCGAAATAGGCCGCGTTTGTCGCGGACTATGCGCCAGGAAAGGGCCGGCTAAAGTATCGCATCAAGCCTCACAACGCTCTCTTCAGTTGGATCATACTTCTCATCAATGCGCTTAGGCCAGCTCTTGGGGTCCTTCTGCATCAGTTTGAGGGCTGAATGCTCGCCAATACGAGTCTCCCTCAGGCAACTCGCCGGTTTGACTCCATCGTGCGAAGATGTCACCAAAGAAGAGTTTCCACCTGTCAATCTGCATATCGGCATCTTCCAGGCTTCGGCCGGCAACGGTATAGAAACCGTCGCGTTTTTCCTCCTGGGTCCAAGTGTAAAGTTCGACTTTAGTCACGCCTTCGTTCCGCTCGCAAAGAAGCGTCGAGCGGTGAAAAATAGGGGGGAACAAGACGTTCGCGCTCTCAGTGATCGGGCGGTAGAGTCTCACAGCAGAACCCGATTCTGCACTGAAGGACCGTAATACCTTCCAATACTCCACAATACTGCGCCATGCGTCTCGGTGCTGATGGACAAGCGCTTCCGCATACT
>Ga0302320_10021536_pt1 | contig 12783 bp, 11 predicted proteins | sample Bog_T0_3_FD_202130 | JGI IMG/M metagenome (GOLD analysis project Ga0302320, IMG submission 202130) | Peat permafrost microbial communities from Stordalen Mire near Abisko, Sweden - Bog_T0_3 | ecosystem: Environmental > Terrestrial > Soil > Wetlands > Peat | place: Sweden: Abisko, Stordalen Mire...
CACATCAAGCCGTTGCAAAAGGACCTGATCAACCTGTCGTTCATCGAATTTGCGCGATGGGTAATCGTTCCTCGCGACGGATTTCCATCCCTTGGCAACGGCCAGGTCAAAGAAGATCTCCAGTATGACTACCTGCTGTTTTTCAGTAACTTCAACGGGACATGGAACCAGTACATCGATGCCTTCTCCGCGGTCTTAAGTGGGGGGTTGAATCTCGTCTGGCGCTGGAGTGAAAAGTTCCCCGGCTCGGTGCCCGTCACGCTTTTCAAGGAATACATTGCCCGAGTCCAGTTCGACACCGACTACTATTACACCGCATATCCGCAGGCCACGGCCAACGACGTGAAGTCAGCGCACATCGTGCAGGCATCCGTTGAAAGCCTTGCTGCCATTGCTGAAAATTGCACCCCCGAGCAGTTTGCTGAAGCCTACCTCAAGTTTGTACTTCAAGTTCAGTGTCACCTCGGCGAGACCGGAAATGCTCCGGTGGCGGGATAGAGACCAGTTATGCCCAACAAAAACGGAAGTGTCTACGGACTCACTATTCTCTCGCCCATCATTGAGGACGAGAAGGCGACGCCCTCGCACGATCTTCAAATTCGTAACTACCTTTCCAAATTGTCCACGCGGGAAGATAGCCCTTTTGCACTGGCTCCCGGTACGCATCTTGCCCGGCTGGTGGTTATGGATGACGTGATTTACGTTGGCATGCCAGCTTGTGAAGAGCACCTCAAATCGAAGTATCTGATTTTTGAATCGAACCTCGACGGCGATCTCGACGGCTATCTCAACGGCCTTGCCGCGTCCATCCCAGAACACCTCGACGCGATCTGGCAGCACTGTGTGGGCTATCCCGGTGCGGGCAGCCGGCGCGCCTTCGTTGACTATATGAAAGCATGTCAGATTGAAACAACGTTCTTTTTCGCGGCAGTCAATGATAAGTCGGTAACTGAAACATTGCGGGCATTGCAAACACAAACTGCTGTTACTGATTTCATCGCCAGGCATCAGGGTGCGGATGCATCCACGCTCCAGCGGGACTTCATTGCGTTCCTCGGTTACCTGAAATCCCTGCCGCTTCCCAAGGCCGGATCCATGGGCCCTCACCGCCCAATCGAGACTGGTGGACGCAATGAGTAAGCTCAACGAGACTGACATCCAGGGCTTCGTCCTGCGCGGTTACAACCTGCCCGTAGCACGCTATCTATTTCTGCACTTTGAAGACGCAAAGCATGCGCGAAACCTCATTGCGCGCTTACTGGGCCATGTAACTACCGGCCAGCGGTGGGACGGAGCAAAGCCGCAAAGCACAATGAACATCGCATTCAGTCAGCGCGGACTTGAGCGCCTCGAGTTACCGGACGCGACGTTGCTGACCTTTCCCGTGGAATTTCAACAAGGCATGAAGCACCGCGCCGGCATTCTCGGTGATGACGGCCTGAATGCGCCTGAACGTTGGGACGAGGTGTGGCGCGCGGAGCGTGTGCATGCGTGGATCGGCGTAAATGGTCTGAACGCGGAAGCGGTGGAGGCACGCTGCGCGGAAGTGTTGCAAGCGATGAGTGAGACGGGCGGAGCAATCTTGCTTGGATCACAAGACGCCGCTGCGGAAATGGTGAATGGCCGGCCGACTACCAGCGAACATTTCGGTTACACCGATGGATTTGGCAACCCTGACTATCTCGGCGTGGAACGCAGTTCGCAGCCGGGCCAGGGAAAGCTTCTTCCGGATGGAACCTGGGCTCCTTTGGCGACGGGCGAATTGCTCCTCGGTTATGCGGACGAAGCCGGTGAACTGCCCGTGGCGCCCGTGCCTCACCTGCTTGCCAGCAATGGTACTTTCATGGTCTATCGCAAGTTACACCAGAACCTGGCCACGTTTCGCGCCTATCTCGACAAGCAAGCTGCGTTATATCCTGGCGGAAAAGAAAAACTCGCCGCTAAGTTCATTGGCCGCTGGAGAGATGGAACTCCACTTGAGTTATCACCGGACGGGCCCAACCCTTCCATCGCTCAAGATTCGCTGCGCAGCACTAACTTCACTTACAGCGCGGATGCAGATGGTGCGCGCTGTCCCATTGGAGCCCACCTGCGTCGCGTCCATCCCCGCGACTCATTCGGATTCAACGGCCGCCTGATCAATCGCCGCCGCATAACGCGCAGAGGCTTGCCATATGGACGTTTCGCGGCGGAGGGCGAGCCAGTAAGTGACTCTGAAGAGCGCGGCGTGATCTTTATGGCTCTGAACGCAAGTCTCTCGCGCCAGTTCGAGTTTGTTCAGCAACAGTGGATTCAATACGGCAATGATGCGCGCCTGGGCAACGACAAAGATATGCTCATTGGCAGTCACGGCGGCCGCGGCAGATTTATGGTCCAGGGGGACGCTACGACCACGAACCCTCCGTTCATGTGCGGCAATCTACCTGACTTTGTTGAGCTGCGCGGCGGGGAGTATTTCTTTTTGCCGAGCATCACAGCACTTGGAATGATTGCCATGGGGCTCGTTGACCCACGCTAAGAGTTATTGTGAAGTTAGAGAACAATCGCTTCGACCGGACTGGAATTTCGAAATCCACGCGTGCGGAAACATGGAGTGTCAATGGGCGAAGAGGTTCAAAAGGTAGAGGCGGGCGCCAGAAAAGCGTGGCCCGTGGTGACCAGCTGGGTGGGCGGCATCTCAGCCATCATCGGATTATTTGTAACTCTCGGCGGAGGCGTCACCTGGTTCATCACCCACAATAAACAGAAGGCAGAATTGCGTGACAAGATGGCCGTGGCGCAGAATCAGGCCGCGCAAGGCGATTATCAAGCTTCCATACAAAGCTATTCCGACATCTTGAAGGACAAGGCCCTCTATCCGCCGGCGCTCGACGGACAATTGAGCGCAACCATGCTTTGGGTGGAGAACTTCCACCTTGTCTTGCGCGAAGGTCAGAACCCGGCTGAAGTTATCGCGCCGTCAATCGACCAGATATTCATTCTTCTTGATGCCGGGCTCGCGCGAACCAAAGGCACCCGGGCCGCAGACGTTCGTGCGCACATAGGTTGGGCGCATTGGCTCAATCAGCACATCGGTGAGCGGGAATTCGGTCCCGAGACGGAGCAAAACCTGCGCGCCGCGCTGGCCGCCGATCCATCCAACGTGTATGCGAATTCCATGTTAGGCAACTGGCTCCTGCAGAACAACGGGTCCGTCACCGAAGCCGCCCAAGATTTCAACACCGCTGTCGCGACCGGTAAAGTGCGGCCTTATGTTAGAAGCCTCCAGCTCGCAGGACTTATCGACCTGGATAAACCCGGAGCAAGGGCAGAGCTGATGAAAGCCGTTAATGAGATGCGCAAGGCGGGCGAGCCCCTCGACCGAGATAGGAAAAAGCGCGTTCTTGAATACTGCTGCGAACCAATGCTCACAGATCGCAAAGAGTTAGTCGAATCGCTTTCTGCCGTTCCTGAAGACGACACCTGGAAAACCTACCTCTGGCTCGATGACCAACCAGCCGAAGGGCGTGACGCGGCAGACAAGCGGTCGATGCGCGATTTTATCCAGGCAAATCTTTTTGAGATTTCAGGAGACCGCGATAACGCGCTCACCAAGTATCGTGCGGTTAAACAAGAAATGTCGCCCTTTCAAGACTCCTTGAAGAGCGCGGTAGATGCAGCGCTCGTACGACTTTCCGCCAAGTAGGTCCGCCGACAAAGTACACTTTGGTCCAAAAAAGGCAGCAACCCCCTCTGCCGGCAAATCACTGCTCGCTTGGAGCGCTACTTCTCAGGCGGCGTATGTTCGCCAAGCTTTCCTTCTATTGTGACCGGAAGTTGCCTGGTTTTCCGGTAGACATTCGCAACCGCCAAAGTCCAGAAGGGAACCAGGTCGACCCCCGGCAGCAGCTTGGCAAGAGCTGAGGGCAGGAATTCCCAGTGCCATCCGAGAAGTTGAACCAGCACCGCTCCAATACTCAAATCAAGAATGTCATCCGCGGGAGACATGGCGCCTTCAATGAACAGCGGGAAAACGGCGAGCTGAAGCACATCCGCGATCACAGCCACTGCCATTGCTGCCCGAAAGCGTGTACGCGGCGAAATTCCATTGAAGTAAAGAGTCACGTTAGCCTGCGGCGCAAAACTAGCGCTCGATCCCCCTATTGTATGCAGCTATGTCCGGCGCCGCACCTATATTGCGGATTCAAGGTTTAGTACTCATCTCGCATGGTCTCGTCGCCCCTGGGTCCCCACGTGATCCCCGGCCCTGAAATAGCTTAAGGTTCGCCGGGCCGCAGAGGTCCCAGGATGCTGATGTTTCGCGAAATGCCTTGGGGAAAGACGCATCGATTGCTCGGCTTGGGGAATCGAATGAGAGTACCGTCAATCGAGGGAGAATCCGATGGTCGCGCTCGAATTCGGTTTCCTGCATGGTCAACTGGAAGAGCGGAAACGCCGCCTTGAAGCAGCGGTTGCCTCCGCCCCAAGCAACGAAAACGTGGCCGGTCTCTTGCGCGAAGTAGATTCGGCGCTGCACCGTATGGCCGAGGGCACGTACGGCCTGTGCCTGGAGTGCCACGAATCAATTGAGCAAGATCGCTTACTCGCGGATCCGTTGGTTCGTTACTGCCTTGATCATCTGACCAAACAGGAACGAGCCGCGCTGCAGCGGGACCTTGACCTTGCCTCCGAGGTGCAACGCAACCTGTTACCGCAAAAGGGCCTGCACGTGGGCGGCTGGGATACGAGCTACCACTTCGAGCCGGTCGGGGCCGTCAGCGGCGACTACTGCGACTTGATCTCGTCCAATGGGCAGCTTTATTTCCTATTGGGCGACGTCTCCGGCAAGGGTGTGGCCGCTTCCATGTTGGTGGCGCAGCTTCACGCCATGTTCCGTAGCCTGATCCAGATGTCGTTGCCGCTCGCGCAAATTGTTGCGCACGTCAACCGCTTTTTTTGCGAATCTGCCTTGGCGGGCCAGTACGCCACGCTGGTCTGCGGGCTGGCCAAGTCATCCGGAGAGGTCGAAATCCATAACGCCGGCCACTGCCCCGCAATTCACGCAGGGCGCGGCGGCGTATCTCGCATTGATTCCACCGGCTTGCCGCTGGGGATGTTCATGGAAACCGAGTTCTCCGCCACGCGCGTCCAACTGGAACCCGGCGACACGCTCTTCTTATACACCGACGGTCTTTCAGAAGCTCCCGGCAAGAGCGATGAATACGGAGTTGACCGCGTCATGACGTTGGTACGCCAGCAGGCTGCACGGCGACCTTCAGAGCTGATCACCGCTTGTCTTGACGATGTGCGCGCGTTTACCAACGGCACTCCTCGTTTCGACGACATGACCGTACTGGCCGTGCGGCGTTGCGACGAAGCATCTTTTGAAAATCAAGATCACTCTTGCGCAAGAACATCGGCAAGGGTCGATACCAGCAATCGCGATGGCCACACCTGCGTTTCAAATGCCCGCATACCAGGAGTAGCCACCTTCCGGCGCGGAGGACCCTAGACCTTTGCCGAAGCGTTTCATTGAGTCGGTGACGGTCAGCCTGGTCACGTACTTCACGCTCTTGTAGCCTAGCTGCCGGGGCACGCGCAGGCGCAGCGGCCCGCCGAAGCCGGGAGGCAGGTCGCCGTCATTCATGCCCCACGTCAGCAAGGTCTGCGGGTGCAGGGCGTCCGCCATATCGATGCTGTCCCACCAATCGCCTTCGATCGAGAAGTATGCGACATAGCGTGCCTGCGGCAGGATGCCAACTTCGTTGAGAACATCCACCAGAGGCGTCCCTATCCACTCGGCGATGTAAGACCAGCCCTCTTCGCACACGACCTCTGTGATCTGGCTGCGCAGAGAAACCGCCTTTAAGTCTGCTAACGAAAACGATCCCGGATGGGCGACCATTCCGTCCACCTTAAGTCGCCAATCGACGAAACCACCGGACTGAAGGCGCTTGAATAAATCGCTGGGCGGAGCGATGGCGTTGGCAAATGGAGCCTTCGAAATCATGCTGCGCGGAAACTCGCGGGCCAGCGAATGCCGAGTTAGAAGCCGTTGAGCAGCATAGTCCAGCGTCTCGCCAGGACCGAAGACGCCACCATGATCCGGCGGGATGAGTCCATAGCGACGGGCTACCCGCGCGCCCACGGCAAGACTGGCCACGCCCGCCGTTGCGGCCAGGCCAGTGGTAATCAGCTTGCGGCGCGTGATGTTGCTCATGGGCGCTCCTTCGGTTCGGCAGCGCGGCCAGTGATCATGGCCCGCATGCGGCTCCAGAATCCTGCCAGATAAATCATGAAAACGTGGACGACCAGGAAAAAAACCAGAAGCCAGGTAACCAAGAAGTGCAGCGTGCGCGCGGATTGGCGGCCGCCGAAAACGTTGACGGCCCACGGAAACGCGGAATCAAATGCGGGAGAGAGCGCGAGACCTGTCCAGATGACAAGCGGAAACAGAACGAAGATCACACACAGGTAGGCCATGCGTTGAACCACGTTATATGTGTGTTCTTCCGCCGCATCCGCCGGGGCACCTCGCAGATACTTCGCAATCACGTTGCGGAAAGCACGCCAGGTTCGATCGGGCGGCGCGGGGAAAACATTCTTGCGAAAGTGCCCATTTAACAGGCTTGACATCCCATACACCAGGCCGGTAAGTACAAGCACCCATGCGGCTTGGAAATGCAGGTAGCGGCTCCAGCCATTCTCGTCCGGCCATTCGTAGCCGTATCCGGTGGGAACCGTACCCCGCGATGCCGGAATGTGGATCGTGAACAAGGGATGGGTATTCACATTGCCCGTCTCGCCCCAATAGAAACGCGGATGAGAAATCACAATTTCCAAGCCTGTAACGAGCAGCGCGAAGAAGGACAGGACCGTGAGCCAGTGAGTCACGCGCACCAGCACGGAGTGACGGGAAACCTGCGACTTCAGGACCGGAGCGACGGTTGACACACGCGGAGAATAACACAGGGTGGAGTGGATTCGACGGGATTTTGCACGGTGAAGTCTCGATCGATGAACCAAGTGCAAAGGCCACTCCCATGGTGCGAAGTGGCCTCTGCGGTGACGCCGGTTTCCCGGGTTAGCGGGTGGTGAGAGAGGGACGCGTGTCGAGCGTGCCGTTGGCATAGCCCTTGGCCATTTCGGTAATCGGCTTGGGCTTGTAGTCGCCGGCGTGGCCTGCCTGTCCAAACTGGGTCATGCGCTGCGCAACCACCTTCTGCATGGCTTCGCGGGCGGGCTTCATGTAGTCGCGCGGATCGAACTTCTCCGGCTGGGTCCACAACACCTTCCGGATGGCGCCGGTGATGGCGAGGCGGTTGTCGGTGTCGACGTTGATCTTGCGCACGCCGTTGCGGATGCCGAGCTGAATTTCTTCAACCGGCACGCCCCAGGTTTCCTTCAGCTTGCCGCCGTACTGGTTGATAATGTCCTGCAGGTCCTTGGGAACCGAAGAGCTGCCGTGCATCACCAGGTGGGTGTGGGGCAGGCGCTTGTGAATGGCCAGCAGCACATCCATCTTGAGGACGGAGCCGTCTGGCTTCTTGGTGAACTTGTAAGCGCCGTGGCTGGTGCCGATGGCGATGGCCAGGGCATCCACGCCGGTGAGTTCGGCAAATTCGACTGCCTGGTCGGGATCGGTGATGTGATCCAGGCCGGAACCGCCTGCGCCGTGGCCGTCTTCAACGCCGCCCAACACGCCAATTTCGCCTTCGACCGTGACGCCGCGCTCGTGAGCGTAGTCGACAACCTTCTTGGTGACGGCGACGTTCTCTTCAAAGGTTGCGGGGGTCTTGCCGTCGGCCTGCAGCGAGCCGTCCATCATCACTGAGGTGAAGCCAAGTTCGATGGCGCTCTTGCAGGTTTCAAAGCTATTGCCGTGATCCTGGTGCATGGCAATGGGAATTTCGGGGTACAGCTCGCTGGCAGCCAGGATGAGGTGGAAAAGGTAGCGGTCCTGCGCAAACTGGCGCGCACCGCGGCTGGCCTGGATGATGACCGGGGACCTGGTTTCCTTGGCCGCTTCCATAATGGCCTGAATCTGTTCCATATCGTTGACGTTGAACGCGCCGACGCCGTAACCGCCCTTGGCGGCCTCGTCGAGGAGTTGCCGCATGGAGACTAATGGCATAGTCAATTCTCCTTCTTGAATCTTTCTGGGTCATTCGGCCGCCGGAGCGCTCGGGCCCTATCGGGCAGGAAAACAGGTTGTCAGGCGGCAGGAACTGCAATCGTCCTTATGGTAGCAGAGGTGCGCAAGCGGAATGTGTGCCGGCGGACACTCATTGCCCAGTTTCCGGTCTGGCGGGTGGCCCTGATCTCGTACCGCGCATTATCAAGTTAAGGGTGCCCCCGGTCCCTCGCCTTTGGGGACCGGCGAATCGGTCGATAGGTATGGCTGACGCCGGAAACTACTGAAGGTGAGGAAGTGAAACTCCCCCGTTTACTGATAACGGATGCGCTGGCCTTTCATACATTGCGAGAATACGCCAACCGAAAAGTTTGGGCAGCGTCGTGCTTTCATCCCCGGCCCCCAATTGCTAGGGACCGGGGGCACCCTCAGCATGGTCTGGAGATCTCACCGGGACCGGCGCCACCCGCCTGAGATGTGATCGTGGGAGGATAGTCGGCTATCCCTCAGTGTCGTTAGAAAGTAGACTGTCCGCTTTTGAGAACAAATGGAGTGTCCGGTCGTTAAAGTCAGTCGCAGTAGAGGCGGTGGGACGCTAATGGATGGAGCGGGAGGATCGTCGGATCAATATGACGGCGAATCTGGGCCCCGGGTAGAGAAACGGTAGAGGCCAGGGGCATTGTGCCCGAAGCTGCATGTCGATCGTGGGGATAGCGGTCGTTCAGCCTTTTCCCGGTCATCCTTCCCCGTTCGATCCTTGTATCATGTGGTGACGCGAAGTGCGAGCTGGTTGATTGTGGGCGGCAGACTGCGAATGAAACAACGAATACGTTTCTGCAGGTCACGCGACGAGGTGCGCATCGCTTTTGCGACGGCAGGCGAGGGTCCTCCGCTGATGCGCGTCAACAACTGGTTCACGCACCTCGAGCTCGATTGGGACAGTCCGGTCTGGCGCCATTGGTCCCAGGCCCTCGTTGAACGGCGAATGCTTGTCCGGTACGACCCGCGAGGCTCGGGTCTTTCCGATCGGGACGTGACCGATTTTTCCCTCGATGCCATGGTGACGGACCTCGAGGCGGTTGCCGATGCACTCAAGCTTCGTCGCTTTCCACTGATCGGCTTGTGCCAGGGCGGGGCGGTCGCCGTCGCGTATGCGGCTCGCCATCCTGAGCGTGTCAGTCGCCTGGTGCTCTACGACAGCTACCTCTATGGTGCCTTCGTGGAAGACGCGGGACAGAAGCTGGCAAGGCAGGCACAGGCGTTCTCGCAAATGATCGAAACCGGTTGGGGAAGGAAGGCCGGGGCGTTTCGCGAACTATTTGCGAATCTGCTGATGCCAGAAGGTGCCGGACCCGAGCTCAAGTGGATCGGTGAGTTGCAGCGGCACAGCGCGTCGGCGCCAACGGCTTGCCAACTATGGAATGCCTTCAACAAATTCGACATCCGCAGCGACGCGTTGAAGGTCACTGCACCCACGCTTGTTTTTCATGTGCGGGGCGATGCCATGGTGCCGTTCGAGGCGGGCCGGCGCCTCGCCGCAGCGATACCGAATGCACGCTTCCTGCCGCTCGAAGGCAAGAACCACATCCTTCGTGCCGATGAGCCGGCGTGGCTGATTTTCAAAAAAGAGCTGAATGAGTTCCTTGCTGCGGATGAGCAGATCGATACCTCCGCGCCGCAGGAGTTCGCTGCTTTGACCGCACGCGAAAGGGAGATTCTAGACTGGATTGCACGAGGTCAGACCAACGCTCAGATTGCACATCGCCTGCATATCGCCGAGAAGACGGTCCGCAATCACGTCACTAGCGTTTTCTCCAAGCTCGGTTTGCAGCATCGTTCGCAGGCCATTGTGATGGCTCGAAAGGCCGGCCTCGGCCGCGACAACTAGCTGCAGCGGCCCCCAACCTGGGACCTGCGTCCTGATAATCGCGGTTGCCCCACCAGGAATTTGATTCGATATATGACTGGCGCCTCATGACCACGCCCGCAGCGCTATGTCACCCTGCATGTGTAGAGTTCATACGAAACGGAGGGTACATGAGCGCGAGACGAGCAAGCCTTGTCCAGCAGCGACAACACCCGCTGCGGGAGCATTACCGCAGCCTTCCCGCCGACGCCTGGATCAGCGACGGGGCGCAGACCGTAAGCGCGTGCGGTGGGGATCCGTTCCACGGCGTCGTTGTGCCTGCCAATGGCGCCGACGCACCCGTGCAATTCGGAATTCATCGGGCCGTGGGTGGCTTTCACGACAACCCGAATCCTGGCGATCTGCTGTGCGCGGCATTGGCAGCTTGCTTCGATTCGACGTTGCGGATGATCGCCGATCATCGTGGCATTCGCCTGGAGTTTTTGGAAGTGAACGTCACTGCAGAATGCGACGTGCGCGGTTGCCTGCTGGTAGAAGGCGCGGTTCCTGTGGGTTTTCAGCGCATGCGTTGCGGTGTACGGCTGCAAACAAAGGATCACGTCGATGAAGACACGATAAGGATGCTCCTTGCCACCGCAGAACACAGTTGCGTCGTCATGCAAACGCTGCGTAGCGGTGTCGCCGTGCAAACGCAGGTCCAGCCAGCGATTCTGCGGCAGCCATCACTTTTGGAGCCCGCGCAGCCGGATGTGGAATAATCTGCCGGTGACTCCAACGGCTGGTTCCCCACACGATTGGTTTCTGCTCGGCTGCGCAGCCGGAACGGTGCTGGTTTTGCTGCTGCTGATTGCCCGCCTGCGGCTGCATCCGGCCCTGGCACTGGCCGTTGCGGCAATCGGCCTCGGCGTGGCCTCCGGAATGCCCTTGAAGCAGGTTCCCCTGTCGTTTACCGCCGGCGTGGGGAACCTGATGGGGCACATTGCCATCGTCCTGGGACTCGGCGCGATTCTAGGCAAGCTCCTGGCGAGTTCCGGCGGCGCGGCTGCTTTGGGAAGGCTGCTCGTCGAGCGGTTCGGTCCGCGCGGCTTGCCCTGGGCGCTCATGTTCCTGGGAATCCTGGTGGGAATGCCGGTGTTTTTTGAGGTTGGCCTGGTGCTGCTGATGCCCATTGTGGCGGAGGCGGCGCGGCGTAGCGGGAAGCCGCCGATCCTGGTCGGCGTGCCGCTGCTGGCGGGGCTTTCCATCGTGCATGGCGTGCTGCCTCCGCATCCGGCGGCCATGTTGGCGGCAACGCAATATCACGCTGACCTGGGAAAAACGATTCTGTTTGGACTGATGGCCGGTTTGCCGTCAGCCGCGCTCGCCGGGCCGGGCGTGGGCTGGGTGCTGATGCGGCGGTGGCAACGGCGTGTAGCCCAGGGGTTGGCGCCCGCGGTGGATGCGGAGACAACGGTATTCGCACCTACGGCGGAAGAAGACGCGGAGAGCGATGCGCGCGCGGCTTCGGGAAAGTTATTGCCAATTCCAGAACCAGCAGGACCGGCCCGCGCTGCCACAGCAATTCTCCTGCCGGTGGCGCTGATCTGCCTCGGTAGCTGGGCAGACTCGCTGGCGCCGGCGGGAGGCACGGCCAATCAGATCCTGCACCTCGTGGGTAGCCCGGATATCGCGCTCCTGCTCGCGGTTCTGGTGGCCCTGTTGACCCTCGGCGGCCGCGTGCAAACTGGCCGGCATCATGGGCGCGAACTCCTCCGCAAGGTAACGTCTGAGGCGTTCGAGCCCATCGCGAATGTCTTGGTGATCCTGGCGGCGGCGGGCGGGCTGAGCGGGATTCTGCGCGACTCCGGTGCCGCGCAGGCCACCGTCGGCTTGGCGCTCGGGGCGCACATGTCGCCCCTGGTGCTGGCGTGGACGCTGGCTGCAGTGGTGCGGATTTCAATGGGGTCGGCCACGGTGGCCATGGCAGTGGCTGCCGGAGTGCTCGCGCCGCTCGCAGGACATGCCGGAGTCCGTCCCGAACTGCTGGTGCTGGCCACCGGAACCGGGTCCCTGATCCTCTCGCATGTCAACGATCCCGGGTTCTGGATGATCCAATCCTTCTTCAAGCTGGAAGTGAAGGACACGCTCGGAACCTGGTCGGTGCTTGAGACCGTGCTGTCCGTCGCCGGCCTGGGTATGACGCTGCTGCTCGCGGCCGTTCTGGGATAACCTCGTACAATCGTTCCAATCGAACCCTGCCGTTCGAAACCTGAGGACACACTCTAATGCTCATTCGCTTCGCACTTGGTGTTGCTGCGTCGATAGCTTTCGCTGCGTCTGCATTTGCGCAGACGGAGAATCAAAAGCCGCTTTATCCGAACTATCCAAGTGAGACGCCTGGGCATCTTCAACCGGCGACTGCAGGTTTCGATTACGCACGGCGCGACGCGATGATCCCCATGCGCGATGGGGTCAAGCTGCACGTGGTGATCCTGGTGCCTGGCGGTGCGCAACACGCGCCCATCCTGCTGACGCGCACGCCATACAGTGCCGACGTGCTGACCACGATCTTGCATAGTCCGCACCTGGGGCCCTCACTCTATGGGTATGACAATGCCACGGACGTGATTATCGAGGGTGGATACATTCGCGTTGCGGAAGACATTCGCGGTAAGTACGGGTCAGAGGGCGACTTCGTAATGAACAGGCCCATTCATGGCCCGCAGAATCCGACCAGCGTGGATGAGGCCACTGACACCTACGACACCATCGACTGGCTCATCAAAAACATTCCCGAGACAAACGGAAAAGTGGGGATCCTTGG
>Ga0302320_10021537_pt1 | contig 12783 bp, 12 predicted proteins | sample Bog_T0_3_FD_202130 | JGI IMG/M metagenome (GOLD analysis project Ga0302320, IMG submission 202130) | Peat permafrost microbial communities from Stordalen Mire near Abisko, Sweden - Bog_T0_3 | ecosystem: Environmental > Terrestrial > Soil > Wetlands > Peat | place: Sweden: Abisko, Stordalen Mire...
GCGAGTCCTCATCGTCGATGACGAACCGATCGCCCGGCGCGGTATCCGTCGCTATCTGGCCGAACACGACGGCATTGAAGTTGTGGGCGAGGCGGCGAACGGAATAAGCGCGGTGGAGCAGATCAATGAACTTCATCCGGACGTCGTTTTTCTCGATGTGCAGATGCCTGATCTGGATGGTTTTGGAGTCATCGAGAATGTGGAGCCAGTGAACGGTCCCGCTCCCATATATGTATTTGTCACGGCTCACGATGTGCACGCCATTCGTGCATTTGAAGTGCACGCCGTTGACTATCTCCTGAAACCGTATGATAAGGAGCGATTTTCCAAGGCGCTGGTTCACGCACGCCAGGTTCTCGAACAGCGCAGGGAACCAAATCGAGATCTCGAACCACTGCTCCGATCCCTCCGTAGTCTCCGCCCGTTGGAACGCTTTGTGGTGAAGGACAAGAAGCGGATTTTCTTTGTCCCCGTTTCCAACGTGCTGTGGATCGAAGCCACGGGAAACTACGCCTGCATACACACTGCCAGCGACCGTCACCTGTTGCGGGAAACCATGGCGCACCTGGAAGAGAAGCTCGCGTCACATCACTTCATCCGCGTGCGGAAGTCGGCCATTGTGAACGGTGCCTGCATTAGCGAGATTCGACCGATGTTCGATGGGGTTTACGACATCGTACTGGCTGGAGGAACGGTGGTCACGTCGAGCCGGAGATACGCTCATAAGTTACGGGCGCTGCTGGAATCCTAGTCTTGGCAACTGGGATGTAAATTGGCGTGTCGGCTGGAATGCCAGCGGCGAAGATGACCGTAGCCCTCCTCGAAGCGCATCGTGGCTTTCAGCAGGATCACGACCGTGAAGAAGCGAACAGTGCTTTTCTTGGACTCATCGACCGGGGAACGAAAGGGGTGCAGTCTGCCTTGGAAGGAACACCGTACATATAAAACGTCGCCCGCGAAAGGACAGTCGCTTCCCGCCGCTGCTTCCTGGGTCAGGCCCCATATGCGCATTGTGTCTCGTAATTTCTGGACAGCTAAGGCTCAATTGGCTAGAACAGCCCGAGTCGCTCACCGACCTTGTCTAGAGCTATTTTTTCCATTCTGCGGATTGGGCGCAAAAGCGGTTCAAAAATGGCCGTACCCCGGCATCGACAGTCGGCAGGGAGTTTTCCCTTCCTGGCAAAAAGAGCTGGCTTTTGCAGAGAATTACCTTCCCATGGCGCACAATGGCAAGCAGTAGTGGGTAGGAACCTTGGCTTCGAAGGCCCCTGGGCAAGTCTGTCAAGTCCGTGCCCGGTTCAACATGTCAGGTATGTGACCGGTCCGTACCCCAGAGTACCCCACCCCCCTAACCCCCGGGGGGTATAAATCCATTCAATATTTTCTCGTAAAGATCTACGTATGAATAGTTTAAGAATTTCCTATGTTAACTTATTGGTAATCTTCACCTCTACATTTCAGCACATTTTAGCCTCGAATCAGCCGAAAATACCGCTTCGGCCGTCGCTCCGGGGCTCCTGCGCTAAGAATTTACTCTAGCTTCTCCAGTGCAGCTCCACCGGCCCATCCAGAGGATGCTTCGCCGTCGCCCCGCCAGCCGCATCCAGTCGTGCCTGCTTCAACGCGAAGTACCACTTGGCCGGCTTGTCGGCGTCGTCAATCAGCATCAGGCTGGGATTGTGCCGCAGCCCCTCGGCCTGCTGGATCATGGTCACCTGATCCTGGCGCACAAAACGCGCGCCAAAGAACTTCGCAATCGGCGTAACAAGCGGAACATGATAAAAAACGTTCCACGCCGCCACCACGTCGATGCGGCAGGTCGATGCGGTCACCGGAGTCACCGTGGTCAGGCTTGAGAACCACTTGTCGCCGCAGCGAATCACCTCCGTGCGCCGGTTGGGCAGCACAAAGTCGATGGTCGTCTCAATCGGCTGGCCGTAGACACCCAGCAGCTTGTAGGGCGCGGAGTTGCCGCTGGGCGCATGGGCGCTCATCCGAAAACCCTCTGCGATGGGCTCGAAGCGCTTGGTCTTTTCGCGGATGCTCGCGCGCGAACGCCACCACCAGGCCTGGTGAACAAATGGCCCGTGCGCCGGGTCCATCAGCCCGATAATCCCGTGATCCACGTTGCAGGGTAGATCCGCGCTGAGAAAGGCGGTGCGGTAGCGCGGGCCAAACTTAGCCAGCTCCGGTACCGGCCTTCGCTCCGTGCCCTCACCCTTTCGCCCGCTGCCCGGACTGGGAAGATAGACCCAGGCATGCCCATCGCGCTCCTCGCAAGCGTAGGCCGTGGCAAAGATGCGTGTGGCGTCCAGCCGGTCGTGGCTGCTGAGCGACGGGATCGTCGCGCATTGGCCGCTGCACGGCTCAAACTCCCAGCCATGGTACCGGCACGTGACGCGCTCCCCATCAAACCAGCCCACGCTCAACGGGATGCCGCGATGCGGGCAACTGTCGCGCATGGCAAACACGCGCCCGTCGCCGCGCCGCCCCAACACCAGCGGAATGTCGCACAGCATGGCCGTAGCCAGCTTGCCTGCGCGCAACCGCGAAGTGCGCAGAGCGGGATACCAATCGTCGTAAAGCAGCGTGGCGGTCGGCCCCTGGATCGGTACGCCCGCTTCGGTAGTGGTGGCAAACGCCATTTGGCACTCACCATACCATTGTGGCCGGGCCAAGCGCCAACTTCAAAGGCCTCCCGGCTGCTACATCCGAGGAGTAGTGTCGCCCTTTGCGTCGTCCGCGCCGCGGCCACAGCGCCGTTGCCGGCGCATGTTGATTCCCGTCATCAAGATCATCCCAATCGAGAGGCCCAGGATTCCTCCCCGGAGAAAATCGTCCCAGGAAGGCGTTAGCTGTGATGCCGGGTGGATGATCTTAGGCCAAAGGATAGAAATTGCCAGAAAAATGGTCGCGATGGGTAGTGTTGTGTTTGGGCTTTTCTGTCGGTTGCTGAACATGGGTGAAGGCTCCTTTCAGAGGTCGAGTTTCATCAGTCTTTGAGCGCGTAGCAGATCATCAGGAAGAGCTTGACGGCCACCATCGCGATAGCAACAGCAAGCAAATCCCAGCTCCAGATGTGGTTCACAAAATAGCGGTATTCAAAGAGGCACACTGCCACCAGACAGCCGACAATCCCGGCGAGGCTGGTGGAGCGGCGGCGATGTTCCAAAAAACGCTCGTCGACAAACCTGCCGAGAAGGGGGACTTTGCTGAGAATGGGCGTCTTCATTTTTCATTCTCCAGTTGGAAGATCTGGTCGGTAGGGCACTCGAAGATGCGAGCAAACACCAGGGCTAGCTCCAGGCTGGGCACATAGCGATTGCGCTCAATGGAGTTGACGCTCTGGCGCGAGACCTGTGCGGCCTGCGCCAGCTGCTCCTGTGTCCAGCCGCGGGCTGCGCGAAGCTCTTTAACGCGGTTTAGGATCGTGGGCGTCATGTAAAGTTAGCTTTCCAATCCAGAATAGAATGGTCCATCTGCAATGTCAAGCCGGCTTTCCATTAAAGAGAAGAAAAACCCGCTTCCGAAGGATGCGTGCAAATTGTCGCATTCCGAGTGAGGCAAACAGGCAGCCTGGGAAACACACGACTTCGCCGCCGATCTCCGTTTCGCTCTCTGCTATCATTTCTTCCGGCAGTGGAATGCTCCAAGCCGGCTTGGAGCGTGCCTCTTGGCTCGACTTCGGCCTCTCTGGGGTTACCCCGGGGAATCGTGAATAACTGAGCTTTCACCGCGTGAGCTTGGTTGCGCGGCTGCGCAAAGCAGCTCACGCAAGGTCAGACTCGTTGGAGCATTCCGCTGTTTCGTCAAGCGCCCAATTCGTCGCTCTTGACTGCGCTGGCCCGCTCGTTTCTTGCGGGTGAGCCCACCGTCGAAGAGACTGTGGCCCGCGCCGGCCGCACTCTCGGCCGGTCCTGGCGCTGGCTTCGCCCCATAGCCCAACGCTATGTTGAGAGATTCGGGAATCGTCTTCGTCCCCGGCATCGGGACGTGGTTCAGTTCCTTCTCGACGACCCAAGCTTCAAGCGCGCATGGATCAGACATTTCGACAAGCTTTCAGTAGATCAATGGCTGACCGGGCCGCAGCAGATGCAACCCGTCCCCGCCGCCGCAAATTGGAACATTCCAGCCATCGAATCCTTGGGCGCATTGGCCAGTTGGCTGCATCTCAGCCAGAGTGAACTGGAATGGTTTGCGGATCTCAAGGGCCTGGGCTCCAGGAGATGCGATCCCCGCCTCAGTCACTATCACTATCGGGTGTTATCGAAGAAGTCCGGCAGCATTCGACTGATTGAAGCGCCCAAGCCGCGCCTCAAAGAGTTACAACGGCAGATACTCGTCGAGATTCTCAATCGCATTCCAGTTCATTCGGCCGTGCATGGGTTTCTCAAAGGGCATTCCATCAAAACCTTTGCCACGCCCCATGTGGGCCAGCGCGTTGTCTTGCGCATGGATTTGCAGGACTTCTTTCCATCCTTCGCGGGGCCAAGGATTCAGGCCTTCTTTCGCACCGCCGGCTATCCCGAATCCGTCGCCGATCTGTTCGGCGGCCTCTGTACAAATGCCGCCGGGTTATCCGCCTGGAAAGAGGTGGAAAAGCCAGTAGACCCTGCTTTGCTGAGAGAAGTCCGCAGCCTTTATGCGCGCCCCCACTTGCCTCAGGGCGCGCCAACATCGCCGGCGCTTGCCAATCTCTGTGCCTACCGCATCGACTGCCGCTTGAGCGCCATGGCGCAATCGGCCGGCGCTCGCTACACACGCTACGCCGACGACCTTGCATTCTCTGGCGATGAAGCCTTCGACCGGTCCGCCGAAAGGTTTTCCACCTATGCGGCCGCTATCCTGCTTGAGGAGGGCTTCACGGTCCATCACCGCAAGACGCGCATCATGCGCCAAAGCACGCGCCAATACCTCGCCGGCATGGTTGCCAACCACCATCTGAACGTGATTCGCGCGGACTTTGACCGCCTCAAAGCGATCCTCACCAACTGCGTCCGTTACGGGCCGGAGAGCCAGAACCGTGAGGCGCATCCGGCGTTTCAATCGCATCTGGAGGGCCGCCTCGGATTTGTGCAGATGATCAACCCCGCGAAAGGGCTCCGGCTTCGCGGAATATTGGATCAAATTCAGTGGTAGGCAGAACGGGATTACGCCCCATCCCGATGCATCTTTCGCAGCGCGCGGTCCAGCTCCAGCTTTTGCTGAGTGAGTACGGCAAGCTCGGCAAAGTCGCCGTTGCGCTCGGCTTCGGCGATCAGCACGCGCAGCTCGCGCTGGCGGTTCGCAATGGCCCGCTCCTGAATCTCCTGGATCGCGCTCTGCACTTCGTTCTCCGTGGGAGGCTTGGTCTCCGCCAGCAAGGCTTCAGCCAGCAAAGCCCGCTGCGCCTCATCCTCGACCATATCCATGGGGTCGCGAGCCTGTCGTGCGGCCAGAGCCTGCATGGCCTGAAATGCGCCAAGGTGTTCAAACCACGTTGGCTGCTCGGCCAGAGCCTGGGCTGCCAGCCGCCGCGCGTTCTCTTCTTCGGGGTCGGTAATGGCCAGCGCCCGCAGCAGCACCCGCTCCACCTCGCTGAGCGTGGCAGCCCGCGCCTCGATATGGTCGCGCCGCTTGAGCGCTGCCTGACGCAATTCCTCGCGCAGCACCACAGAGTCAATGCCCAGCTTTTGCGCGGCGTCCGCTGCAAATTGGTCGCGTGCCAGCTTCTCCGGCATCCGGCGAATATGCGGCAGCAGGTAATTCATGGCCTTCACCTTCTGCTCCGCGCTGGCGCCTGGAAACATCTGCCGCGCCCGCTCGATCAGGTAATCGGCCTGGCGTCGAGCCCCGCGCAACGCCGCCGTATAGGCCTCCACGCCGCGCTCGCGAATGTAGCGGTCGGGGTCCAGCCCGCCATCGAGGGTGACAAGTTTGATGGTAAAACCCTCTTCGGTGAGCAGCGCGATGGACTTCTCCGCGGCATTCGAGCCGGCGGCGTCAGGATCGAAGTTGACCACCAATTGAGACGTGTGGCGTTTGAGGATCGCCACCTGCTGCTCGGTAAAAGCCGTACCGCTCGTGGCGATCACGTTCTGAATCCCGCGCAGAAAAACCGAGATGCAATCCATCTGCCCCTCCACCAGCACGGCAAACTCATGCTGGCGGATCGAGGCCTTCGCCTTGTCCAGATTAAACAGGACTAGACTCTTGCTATAGAGCGGCGTCTCTGGCGAGTTGATGTACTTGGCGCCCGCTTTGTCGCCCGTCTCCAGCGTGCGCGCCGTGAAGGCGATCACCCGCCCGCTCTCGTTTGCAATAGGGAACATCACGCGCTTGCGGAAGCGGTCGTAAATCGTCCCCAGGCTGCCATCTCCTTGTTCCTTGGAGCTAAAGAGTCCAGAGGCCCGGAGCGTTTCATCGTCGGCCATTCCTTTCAGCCGGTCGCGCAGCGCGTTGAAGCTGTCCGGCGCGTAGCCCATGCGGAACGCCTTGATGCCTTCCGGCGTCAGCCCCCGCCCGGCCAAATATTCCCGCGCCACAGCGCCCTCGGGCGAGCGCAATTGCTCCTCAAACCATGCGGTCGCCGTCTCGTGCAGCTCCAGCAGCTTTGCGCGCATCCGCGCCCCGGCGGCCTCTTCCGGCGACGAAAACTCCCGCTTGGGCAGCGGAATGCCGCATTTCTGCGCCACAATCCGCACCGCCTCCGGAAATCCCACGTTCTCGATCTTGGCCACAAAGCTGAACACGTCCCCCGAAGCCTGGCAGCCGAAGCAGTGATAAAACTGCCGCACCGCATGAACGGAGAACGAGGGCGACTTCTCCTTGTGAAACGGGCACAGGCCAGAGTAGTTCTGCGCCCCCGCCTTGCGCAGCCGGATGTACCCCTCGATCACCTTGACGATGTCGGCCTGCTGCTTGACGGTTTGGGCAAAGTCGCTCATGGAGTCTCTCTTGAGGATAATCCCGCCGGTTGCATCGGCATGCACTCGACAGCACTGGCCGCGTGCATTTCAACAGACCGCCATGAACCCGCAGGAGTACAATCCGTGCTGAGTGAGGGAAGTCAAATGCCAACTGTCTTTCTTGTTATTGCCGCCATCGTCGTCCTCTATTTGCTGAACTCCATCAAAATTCTGCGCGAATATGAACGCGGCGTGATCTTCCGCCTGGGCCGCGCCCTGCCCGTGCCCAAGGGGCCTGGCATCATTCTGGTCTTCAGGCCCTTCGATCAGATGGTGCGCATCTCCTTGCGGCAAGATGTACTCGAGGTTCCGGCGCAGGACGTGATTACACGCGACAACGTCACTCTCAAGGTGAACGCCGTGGTCACGCTTTACGTCGTTAATCCCAACGACGCCGCCATCAAGGTAGCCAACTATGTCTACCAGACCTCGCAGTTTGCCCAGACCACGCTGCGTTCGGTGCTGGGCGAGGTCGAGCTGGATGAGCTGTTGAGCCATCGCGACAAGCTCAACCTCAAGATTCAAACCATCATCGACCAGCGTACGGAGCCCTTCGGCGTCAAAGTCATCTCAGTTGAAGTGAAGCAGGTTGACCTGCCCGAGCAGATGCTCCGCGCCATGGCCAAGCAGGCCGAGGCGGAGCGCGAAAAGCGGTCGAAGATCATCCACGCCGAGGGCGAGTTCAACGCCGCGCAAAAATTGGTGGACGCCGCTGCATTGCTGGCCACCCAGCCCATGACCCTGCAATTGCGCTACCTGCAAACCCTCACGGAGATTGGCGTGGAAAAGAACACCACCATCGTCTTCCCGCTGCCCATGGAACTGCTGACGCTGCTCAATAAGATAGGAACCTTGGGAAAGGAACCCGCGGCGAAGCCGTAAACTAAGCAGATAACCACTGCTCCGGGCTCCCCCCTCGGAAGGATGTTGATCTATTTCATGGCAAGCTGGCGTAATCACCTCCCGCGGGGGCGTGGTAGTTGTGCCGTGCAAAGACGATAGGGCTATTTTCATTCTGAATACCATAGGCCCGAGGGCGAGTTATGTGGGGAGCGACAGATAAAAAAGGGGTTGATTCAGCTCAGCCCCAGAACGAGGCTGACCTGACATTGGGTCCGGCCATGCTGATCGGCATCTTGTTTGCCCTTTTGCTGGCAGGCGCGCTGGTCTTTGGCGGTGGTTACTACATGGGCCGTCGCAGCTCGCAGGATTTTATAGCCGCAAAGCCCGCGCCCGACGCGCAAGTACCCGTGCAGGCCGGTTGTGTGCAGGCCAAGCCATCGGCCAGTGCACAAATGGACCTCGCTCCCGACCTCGACAGTGCAGGCGCCGATCAAGCGGGCAATCTGCCTGCCTCTGGCGCTTCAGGCACGAATGCCGCTGGCGGCGCGCCCAATGCGGCGGGCGCCACGATTTCTGGTTCAGTGTCGAGCCAGCCTCAAGTCCGTCCCGCGCTTGACCCGGCGGCAAGCTCCCTGCAGGCCGCGGCTTCCCTCGGCGAGGCGATGAATGTGCCCCCAGTCATTCCTCCCACGGCCACACCGATGGTCCAGATCGCCGCCGTCTCCCATCAGGAAGATGCCGATGTGCTCTTGAATGCCCTGCGCAAGCGCGGCTATCCGGTCAGTGCCCGCCGCGAGCTCACTGACAACATGATCCACGTCCGCGTCGGCCCCTTCAAAAGCCGCGACGAAGCTAATAAATGGAGCCAGAAGCTGATGAACGACGGCTACAACGCCATCGTCCAGCCTTAGCAAGGCATTAGCGATTGCAAATCCAGGAGGGAGCAGGGGGGCTTCAGCTCACTGAAAATGGCTCCGCATACCGGCGCCTTTAGGCCCGGATCAGGCAATCTGAAGCAAACTAGGGCGTATCGACATATACTGACGCGCAGCGTTGCGAGCGAAAATCCGGCCATACGAAGCCGAGCCCGAAGGCTGTGGCGGGTCCACCGTCGAGGGCGAGAATGAAGTGTGGCCGGATTTGCGCCGCAACCCGAAGGGCCGGGGCCAATTTCTCCGATTTCTTCGTCAATCGTCGCTAAGATACACCCGGTATCTGTCTCTCCTCACTCCTCGAACTCGTAAAAATTGGCTCCCGGCGCTGTCGCGCCAGTATATGTCGATACGCCCTAGCATGATGGAAGGGATGGATTTCTCAGCCACAGGTTCCTGAGATCCCAATCGTTCCTTACCAAATGGAAAGGGCGCCATCCGGTAACCGGCAGCGCCCTTTGTGCAATTTCGATTTGAAAAAACTCAGACGTGGTTGCAGAGTCCCAAGGCCTTCCAATCTTCCATCTGGCGCTTCAACTGATCCATCTGCTGCTTGAGCTCGTCCATCTGCCTGGGATCGATCTTGAAGTCTTCAGGCTTGAAGTTCTTGCGGAATTCCTCCATCCGCTGCTTCAACTCGTCCATCTGCTTTTGATCGATTTTGAAATCCTCGCTCCCGAAGCTCTCGCGAAACTTCTCTGCCTGGCGCTTCAGATCGTCCATCTGTTTGGGATCGATCTTGAAATCCTCGGAGCGCATTTGTTCTTTCAACGCTTCGGCCTGATTGCGCAACGCCTCTGCGGCGGCTTCATCGTTCCAGGCCAACTGCTGGGCAAACTCCCGGTCAAGCTCTGCGACCATCGGACCGTCGCCAGCGGGGAAAAGCTCCTCGAAGTTCAGTTCGCCCTGCTTGCGCTTTGAATCCACCTGAAGCGTCAGGGTCTGCTGCTTCTTGTCGCGCAGAATCGTCACCTGCACCGGCTTGCCCTGGTTGGCGTGCAGCGCGCGCTCCCAATCCGCAAGGGTGACGATGGCGTCGGGGCCGACCTTGAGAATCACGTCGAAGGCCTTGATGCCCGCTGTGGCCGCCTCGCTCTTGTGCGCCACCTGCTTGACCATCAGCCCGTTGGACACGCCCAGATACTCGGCCATCTGCGAGGTCAGCGGCTCCACCATGGCGCCCACATTCAGCGTGCTGCCGAAGAACGGCATGTGGAATCCACCCGGCATGGGCGCATCGCCGCCGCCCGTGAGGATGCCCATGCCCGAGCCCTGCGCAAATACATCTCCACCACTGCCGATCTTGTTCCACACGTCGTGTTCCATGATGCGGCGGTCCGCCAGTTCGACGGCCAGGGTCTGCACGTTGCCGTCGCGGCTGATCTCAAGGCTTACTGTATGGCCAGCTGGAATCTCCCGCAGCATTCTGCGCAACTGCTCCGCGCCTTCCACGTTCTGCCCATTCAGTTGCAGCACCACGTCATTGACCTTGAGCCCGATCTTCCCAGCTGGAGCATCGTGGTCGATCAGCGTGACTACCGCGCCGCGCATTTCCTTGAGCTTAAGCGCCTGAGCCTTCTCCTGGTCTACATCCGTCACGTCCACACCCAGGTAGCCCTGTGAGCCGTTGCCCAGCAGCAGCAGATTCGGCGCGTCGAGAACCTGCACGATCCTCATGGCCTGCGCGCAAGCCCCAGGCGGCGCGACCGCCCCCATCGCCGCAGCGCCCAGCAACACGATATTTCCGAGATTTTTGTACGGCCTCATAAAGTGTTTCATCGTCTTCTCCCGTATCTCCTTTCATCCGGCTCCGCACTCTTTTCTTGCGTTGCAGTAACCGGCTTTCAAGGCACAGCTATTGAATCTCCGGCACCCGCCTCAAGACTTCTCTCGATACGGTCCGGATTTGCGGACTCTGGTCGGAATAAGCAACTGTGTGCAGCACCTGCCGCACGCTGGTATCGCCTTCCACAGGCTCCAGAATGTTAATCGCCGCCGTGCGAATCCGCGGGTCAGCATCGTTGAGCAGCGCCTCCAGCACCGCATCCCGCACCCGCACATCCTCGGCCACATAAGGCTCCAGCCCCTGGAGCGCCTTCTCGCGTACTCCCGCGTTCTTGTCGTAGCGCAGAGCTACCATGAGTGCGTCGCGAATGCCCGCCGCCTGGCAACTGTGCCCGGCGCGGCACTCGGCTGCTAACAACCCCACCGAATCGTCGCGAACACCGGCGGAAGCCGAGTTCTCACTGGCCAGCATCAACAACTGCCGGATCGCCGGATCGTCCAGCGAGCCTTGCATCCGCTGCGGAACCACCTGGTTGTAGCGCACCTCAACGATCTCGCTGTTGGGCTGGCGCACGATGCTCGAAATGTTTGCGATCTCAGCCGGCGCGGCCTGTGCTTGCTGGACTTGCTGCTGCCCAGTGTTCGCTGTGGCCAGCACGGCCGCCGTGTGCGCCGCCCGGTTTTGCGCAAACTGATAGCCGCCCAGGCATCCTGCACCGGCCCCGGCCACGAGCAGCAGGCTGGCGGCCATGGGTGCGGCCTGCAAGCTGGCAAAACTGTTGATCATCCGCTGGCTGAACCGCTCATACCAGCGAACAGGCGGCAACGCATCCAGCGCTTCCTCTAGTCTCATGCGGGAACGCGCCACCAGATTGGCCGGAGGCTCCGCCACCGGATGCGCATCGGCCAGAATCCTGAGCGCCAAAACCTGATCGCGCTCCATCTGGCATTCCGGGCACGCGGCCAGGTGCCGGTCCAGCTCATGGATATGTTCATCGGGCAGCTCTTGATAAGCCGCCGTCACAATCCGCTCATGTGCAAGTTCGCAATTCATCTCTACGTCCTTCCAGCCTCAGAAAAAACCTGCTTCGCACCCCAAAATCCGCATCCCGTTTGGGAATTGCCTGGGGGCGCATTACCGCAATTCCGCCAACTGTGTTCTCAACTTCTTGGTTGCCCTGAAGAGCGTATTCTTAGCCGTCTCTTCCGTGGTGCTGAGCATCTCTCCGATTGTGCGCAGCCTCAGTCCCTGATAGTGCTTCAGCTCAAAAACCATCCGCTCCCTGGGCGTCAGCTTTTCCAGAGCGCCCTGAATCCTCTCGCCGAGCAGCTTCCGATCCAGCTCCTTGGCGGGATTTGAAAATGACCGGTCGTCAGAGACTGAAGCCAGCCGGTCAATCTCGTCGCCGGAGTGGTCCATCACCACCGCGTGGTCTTCTTTGCGCGTCTTTTTGCGGCGTAGCTGGTCAAGGCAGAGGTTGGTCACAATCCGGTAAATCCACGTGTAAAACGAACACTCGAAGCGGAAATTCCCGATATACCGGTAGGCCTTCAAGAAGGCTTCCTGATAGATGTCTTCTGCGTCGTGCTCGCTTCCGGTGAGGTGCAGCGCCAGCCGCAACACCTGGTGCTCATACTGCCGCACCAGCGTGTCGAAGGCCAACCGCGAACCCGCCTGCGCCTCGCGAATCAGTTCCATCTCGGGCGCGCGCGCCTGCAAGCGCTCCTGTGCGGTTTGCGCTCCGCCCCGGTTTGCCCCGCCTGTTGCCGTGGTTGCACCCATACCTGGAGAGAATTGTACCCTCCTTGCAACTGGCCAGGCCAAAGCCGCTGGCGCCGCAACCGGTGAATTAGGGTAAATCGCCGCTTCCGTTGCCATGAAATCTCTGCTCCGGGTTCGAGATATGTCTGCACACGAATAGACGGGAAAGTGGGGTTTTGGTAAGCAGACAAGCAGCCGGGCTTGCCCCTGCCCGCTACACTAGGAAGCGATGACTGGAAACCTCTTTGCAGATCCCGCCCCCTCCGCCGCCAGCGCCGCCGCCGACTGGCTTACCGCCCACTGCGATGGCGGTTCCCGCGGCAACCCAGGCCCCTCCGGCTATGGCGCCGTGATTGAAGATGCCCAGGGCCGTGTTGTGGCCCGCTTAAGCCAGTTCCTGGGCCACCAGACCAACAATTACGCTGAATACTCCGGGCTGCTGGCCGTGCTGAAGTGGGCAAGCGAGAACGGCGTCAAGCGTCTGCGCGTGGTCTCTGACTCCGAGCTGATGGTT
>Ga0302320_10021540_pt1 | contig 12783 bp, 8 predicted proteins | sample Bog_T0_3_FD_202130 | JGI IMG/M metagenome (GOLD analysis project Ga0302320, IMG submission 202130) | Peat permafrost microbial communities from Stordalen Mire near Abisko, Sweden - Bog_T0_3 | ecosystem: Environmental > Terrestrial > Soil > Wetlands > Peat | place: Sweden: Abisko, Stordalen Mire...
CGTGGTGCACGACGAAACCGATAAAGTGCTGCGCGTGAACCGCTCTCTGGCCGCCATGATCGGCGTCGCTCCCAGCGAGCTGATCGGCGTCAACATACGCGCCCTGCTCGCCCTCACCAGCGAGACCGCGCTTTACTCCTGCCCCTTCTGCCGCGCGCTCGGCGACAATACTGATGAATTCGTTCACCCCGCGCTCGACCGCACCTACCTGGTTTCCACCTCGCGCGTGCACGGCGTCTCCGGCGAGAGCCTGCAAACCATTCACGTGCTCAAGGACATCACCGACCGCCGCGAGGCCGAGCGCCGCTACCGCGAATTGTTCGACAACATCCAGGAGGGATTGTTCTTCAGCACTCCAGATGGGCGCTTTGTCGAGGTGAACGACGCTCTGGTGGCCATGCTTGGCTACTCCAGCCGCGAAGAACTCTTGCAGGTGGATATTGCCACCCAGATTTATTTTTCTCCTGAGGAGCGCCAGCGCCACGCCGATGCCATGGAACAGGATGGCCACATGCGCAACTTTGAGGCCACGCTGCGCCGCAAGAACGGCTTGCCAATCTATGTGCTCATCAACGCCTTCGGCATGTATGACAATCTGGGGCGCTTGCTGCAGATTCGCGGGCTGATGCTCGATGTCACTGGCCTTCATACCTATCAATCGGAGCTGCAACGCGAGCGCGACTTCTCGGGAAAAATTCTCAGCAACACGCAAAGTCTGATTCTCGTCGCCGATACCGCGGGTTTGATCAGCTACGCGAACCGCCGTTGGTACGAAGCCGGCTTCGAGCAGCGCGAATTGCTGGGCCGTCCTCTGCTGGAGTTGGCCGCTCCCGGTTACGTCCGTCCGCTGGCCGATTCGGTGCAGGCCATCCTGCGCGGCGGCCAGGTCGATAACCTCGAGTTGCAGATCATGCGCGGCAACGGCCATGCCGGCCAGTTCTCCGTGAACCTTAGCCCCATGCGCGACGAGCAGGGCAACATCAACAGCATCGTCGTGGTCATGACCGATATCACGGACTCTTCCGAACTGCGCGGCAAGCTGGTCCACGCCGAAAAGATGGCCGCGGTCGGCCAACTGGTTTCCGGCGTCGCCCACGAAGTAAATAATCCATTAACGGCGATTCTCGGTTTCGCCGATCTGCTCATGGAGAATCCCGAAATTCCCGAGTCCGCCCGCAAAGACCTGCGCGTCATTTTGCAGGAAGCCCAGCGCACTAAACAAATCGTGCAGAATCTGCTCAGCTTCGCCCGCCAAATGCCGCCGCAGCGCAACGCTGTGCAGCTTAATTTAATTCTGCGTCGCACCATTCAACTGCGCTCCTACGATTTCAACAGCCACGGCGTCGAAATCATCGAGCACCTCGACGAAGGCCTGCCCGATGTCATCGGCGACGCCCACCAACTGCAGCAGGTGTTTCTCAACATCCTCAACAATGCCTACGACGCCGTGCACGAGGCCGGCCGCCCCGCCCGCATCGAGATCATGACCACCAAGGCCGGCGACGCCGTCGAAATTTCTTTCCGCGATAACGGCTATGGCATTTCTCATCCCGATAAAATTTTCGATCCCTTCTTCACCACCAAAGAGGTCGGCAAGGGAACCGGCCTCGGCCTCAGCATCTGCTACGGCATCGTGAAGGAGCATGCAGGTGAAATTCTCTGCCATAACAACACCGACGGGCAGGGCGCCACCTTCATCGTCCGCTTTCCCGCAGCGCCCCACACCGCGTCTCTCAGTGTGGCCGCAGGAGTGATACAAACATGACGACCCCTGCCATTCAACCCGCACTTCTACCCGTCCTGCTCATCGAAGACGAACCTTCCATCATGGCTCTGGTCAGCGCCACGCTCGAACGCAACGGCTATGAAGTCGTGTGCATCGAGAGCGGCGCCGAAGCCCTGCGCATGTTGGAAAAAGGCCAGTTCCTGGGCGTGGTTTCTGACATGCGCACGCCCGGCGGCGTCGATGGCGCGCAAGTCCATACCTGGATTTCCGCCCATCGCCCCGACCTGGAAAACAAAGTCGTCATCATTACCGGCGACTACGCCAACGAAGAGACCGTGACCACTCTGCGCAAGATAGGCGCGCTCTATCTGGAGAAGCCGTTCCGCGTGCAGGATTTAATTTCCGCCGTCGAAAAAACTATGGGGAAAGCCCGGTGAACCCAGCCCTGAACAACCCGCCCTCGACCAAGCCGCTGGCAAGTAAAGAAGACCTTCGCGTTCGCCTGCTCATCGTCGACGATGAGCAGACCATCCGCAAACTCTGCATCACGGTGGGCGAAGCATTGGGTTTCATCTGCCTGGAAGCCGAAAGCGGCGAAACCGCGCTGGCCCTGCTCGAAGAGCAACCCGTGCACATGATCCTGAGCGACATGGTCATGCCACATATGTCGGGCCTGGAATTCTTAGAGAAGGTGAAGAAGCTTTTGCCCCGCACCGAAGTGGCGCTCATGACCGGTCATGGCTCCATCGAGACCGCGGTGCAGGCGATGCGGCTGGGCGCGTACGACTACATCACAAAACCGTTTTCTCCTCTCGAAGAACTCCGCCTGTTCCTGCGCCGCATGGCCGAAAAAGTCCGCCTGGTCGAGGAAAACGAATTCCTGCGCCAGCGCATGGATTCCGAAACCGCGGTGCATGGCATCGTCGGCTCTTCGGCGAAGATTCAGGAAGTGCTGCGTGTGGCTTCGCGCCTCAAAGACACGCGCACTGCGGTGCTCATCTCCGGCGAGAGTGGGACCGGCAAAGAGCTGGTCGCGCGCGCCATTCATTTCCGCGGAGCGTTTGCCAATCGTCCCTTCGTGGCCGTCGATTGCGGATCGCTCGTCCCCACGCTGATTGAGAGCGAACTCTTCGGCTACGAGAAAGGAGCCTTTACCGGCGCGCTCAAATCGAAGCCGGGACTCTTTCAATCCGCCGACACGGGTTCGGTTTTTCTCGACGAAATCGGCGAACTGCCGCTCGAATTGCAAGCCAAGCTGCTGCGCGTGTTGCAGGAAAAAGAAGTTCGTCCCGTCGGCAGCAACCAGCGCGTCAAAGTGGATGTGCGCATCATTGCCGCCACCAACCGCGATCTCGAAACCGCCTATAAGAACGGAACCTTCCGCAAAGATCTTTATTTCCGCCTCAACGTCGTCACCGTGCATGTTCCCGCCCTGCGCGAGCGCCGCAGCGATATTCCCATGCTGGTGAACTGGTTCTGCGAGCGTTACGCTCCCGGTGCGGACCTGCGCGTTTCGAACGCCGCCATGAAAGCTTTGATGAATTACGACTGGCCGGGCAACGTGCGCGAGCTGGAAAACTGCGTGGAACGCGCCGTTGCTTTGGGCAACGGCACGCTGATCGACCTGGGCGATTTACCGCCATCGATTGCCGCGTTGACTTCGTCGGTGTCGCGCGTGGCTTCGGAATCCGCGGCAGAATTGGTTTCCGATCTTGCCGACGCCGAACTAAATTCCGGCGACAGCGGCTCTGGAACTCCGCTTTCCACTACCGATCTGGAAGACATTGAACGCGCCACCATCCAGCGTGTCTTCGAACAAGTCAAGGGCGATAAAGCTCTCGCCGGACGCATGCTCGGCATCAGCCGCGCCACGCTTTACCGCAAACTCAAGCGCTACAACATCAGCGGTGGCGCTGGTTCGGCACCCTCCAGCCACGCGCTGCAGTAAGCAAAAAAAGCACCCTGAGAAAGACTCAGGGTGCTCGAACCCTTTCATTGCATTACGGCCACTCAGCGTCTAGGCGCCGTTCGGTTTCTCTTTCTTCTTCTGTTCTTCCTCCTGCTTTTTCTGCTCCGGTGTTTTGGGTTGCGGTTTTGGCGGAGGCGGCGCGGGCTTGGCCTCTGCCGGCGGAGGCGTGCGCGGACGCTCGGCGGCTGCAGGCGGTGTATTCGGCCGTGCCGCAGGCTCGTTGCGGTTGGGCTCTGGCCGATTCGGCTGCACCGCGGGTGGACGGTTCTCCGGCTGCGCCGCAGGTTGACGATTCTCCGGAGGAGTTGGCCGGTTGTTGGGTTGAGTTGCCGGCGCCCGATTGGGTTGGTTCGGTTCAGGCCGGTTGTTGGGCGCTGCGGTGGTGGGCGGACGACTGGGCTGCGCCGGCGCCGGAGCAGCCGGACGCTCCATCGCCGCCGGCGGAGTCGTTGCCCGATTCGCCGGCTGGTTCGCCGGTCGGTTCATAGGTTGATTCGCCGGCGGAGCAGGCTGGCCTGGCCGCGCCCCGTTCGCCGGAGTTCCCGCGGCCGGGTGACCCATACTCGGCGTTGCTGGTTTGCCCGGAGGCGCTTGCTTCACCATCGGCCGCGCCGCCGCAGTGGCGGGACGCAGGGTTTGCACTTCGCTTCTCGCCAGCGGTTGTCCCGGATGCGCCGCGAGAGCCTGCTGCTGTTTCGCAAAAGGCACGGGAGGCGGAGGCGGAGTTTTCTTCGCCACCACCTGCCGGCTCGCAATCGCCGCCGGAGGCGCGGCCACGTGACCCGCCGTCGCCGCCTTCGCGCCCATCACGCTTTGCTGCGTGGGAGCGACCGCAACTCTTCCGCTTAATGGCGCCGACGCGATCTGCTGCGCGCTTACCTGCACCCGCGCACTGGCCACCGGCTGCGCGCTGACAAAGGCGTGCTGCGGAACCACCATCACGGCGCCCTGCACGCTACGGTTCGCATATGTAATGTTCGTGATGTTGGTGGTGTTGTTATTAATAATCGTCGTGCGATAGATGTTGGTGACCTGCGTGACATTCACCGTAGTGTTGCTGATGTTCACGCGATTCACGTATGCCTCACTCACGTGATACGACGGCACATAAACTTCTCGCGGACCGAGCGCGAACCATCCCACATTGCCGCCGAAACCGCCGGGCCCACCCCCAATAAACACAACCAGCGCGGGTGCGTAGACGGCGCGCACCGCCACCGGCCCGGCCACCCAGCCCCAGCGTCCGCCGACGCTTACCCAGCGGCCGTAGTGGAAGGGCGCGTAGCCCCAGGAATTGTCATCCACCCAAGTCCATCCCCAGGGGGAAATCCAATCCCAATGGCCTACGTGATAAGGCGCCCAGCCGGCGTCGACCTGGTTAGGAAACCAGACGTGGCCGTAGCTGGAATCGTCGCGCCAGTCGCCGTAGTCATCGAGGTCGTCAAAGCCGACAACGTCGCGCGAGAGATACTGGGCCGAGCGTGAGGAGTCGTAACGGTGATCGCGGCCGTCAGACCAGGCATCGAATTGGTCGGGACCGTATATCTGTTCTACATCGACGTAGATGGAGTCGGAACCGCTGACTGTTCCTCGCTGACCGGCGTGCAGATCGTAGGTCTGTCCGCCGCCGGTGACGTCGCCTTCGCCGTCGCGGACGCTGATGACGGTGTAGCTGCCATCGGCGCTGGCCTCGACCCGGTAATGTCCGGGCTGGAAGATAGTGAAGGCTTGGTTGGGCGTGTCTACCTCAAAGTCATCGCCATCATTGAGCCAGCGCACGGTAATGTTGAGGGTGCCTGCGCTGAGTTGGATCTGGGCGGTATTGTCATCGAGGTTCAAGAACGAGAAGCCAGTGTTGGGCGCGAGGCGGATGACGGCCGAGCCCATTTGCACTTCGGCGCGCGAATCCTGATCGGTCCAGAGCTGATCGCCTGTGCTCATGGGACGGTTGGGAACGGCGCCGACCCAATCGTTTTCGCCGGCGGGTTCGAAGGATACGGACCCTTGCAGGTAGCCGAGGCGGGCGACGCGACTGGGCGGATCGTCCCGATCTCCATCCTGCGCGGAGGCTGGTTTTGGCAGGGCAATTGTGGTGAACAGGGCGGTGATGAGCGCGAACGCGAGCAGTGCGCTGCAGCGGCCAAACTTCTTGCTTCTTTTGTCCATAGAAAGTATTTCTCCCAAGATTCGTCGCGAGACCGAGTCTCGCGGATTTTTTTCAGCCTTATTGGTTGCCGGAAGTGGCTGCTTCAGCGAGAATTGCGGGCGCATTTCTGAATCGGCCGGATGTTGAGCGCCAGGAAACAGGCCAGTGCGCACGGCCATCACTCGAGTGAGATAAGGATAACAGGTTGGCGGATGCGGAGGAGTCGATTCCTGACGGGGGGTTCGAATCCGTCCGAGTCCACCTTCCTTCGGGAAGATTGTCTCTCAGGGACAAGTGGAGGGTTCGCAGGACGGGGTGCGACCCTCCTTGAAGTAAATTGATTTGTGGCGGCGTTGGCCCGATAATAAGTGTGACCTTGACGGGGTACCGATTTATCGGTTCTCGCGAACGGCCTCGGGGATTTCCCGGGGCCGTTTTGCATTTTCGGATGGCGGCGAAATCGAGGGCGGGCTTTCATGCCGCAATCACCACTTCCCGCAAAAAAGCGAGAGATGGGTGCCCGGCCACCGGAGCGAAGTCTGTTCCAAAACGGAAACCGTGCCCCAATAAATGATGCGACGGGAGCGAAGCCTTGCCGTAACCGAAGTAAGCTCTGGTTCGTGGGCCTGTGGTGTAATTGGCAGCATAGCACCCTGTCATGGTCGCAGGTGAGGGATCGATCCCCTCCAGGTCCATTCTTTCTTCGGAAAGATTGTCTCTCAGGGACAAGTGGAGGGTCGTGGACAGGGTGCGACCCCTCCTTAAAGTAACTTGATTTGTGCTTGGGGTTGCGCCGATAATGGGGTTGCGACCTTGACAGGGTGCCGATTTATCGGTTCTCGCGAACGGCTCTGGGATTTTCCAGGGCCGTTTGCATTTCTCGGGAAAGACGACGACGTTGGCCCTAAGGCCAATTTCGGCCTCCCGACTCGAATTCCCCAAACTCTTTGTCATTCCGACGCGTGAGCGCAGCGAGACAGGAGGAATCTGCTGTCCTATAGGCGTCTCCCTGGAACCTGTTCCAAAACGAAACTCCGACTCGATAAATGCAGGATACAGTCCCGAATCCCTGTCACGACTGAAGTAAGCTCGGATTCGTGGGCCTGTGGTGTAATGGCAGCACAGGACCCCGTCAAGCTAGTTCAGGAAATACTGCCGATACAACGTATCCCTCTGCGCAGGCCGAAATCCCGCATCGCGAATAATCCGGCGTAGCTCTTCTTCTGTGGTGCAGTTGGTCACGCCGGCGGCTCTTACTACATTCTCCTCCAGCATCACCGAGCCTACGTCGTTGCCGCCGAAGCGGAGGCCCATCTGGCAGACTTTCAGGCCTTGCGTCACCCAACTGGATTGCACGTTGAGAAAGTTTGAGAGATAGAGGCGCGAGATGGCTAGAACTTTCAGGTATTCGACGGCGGTAGCTTCGTCCCAGTGGCGTCCGCCGAGCGCGGTGTTATGCGGCTGAAAGCTCCACGGGATGAAAGCGGTGAAACCGCCGGTTTCTTCTTGCAGGTCGTAGAGAGCTTGCAGATGGTTGACACGGTGTTCGTAATTTTCGCCGACGCCGAACATCATGGTGGCGGTGGTGCGCATGCCGATCTGGTGCGCGGTGCGGTGCACATTAATCCAGTCACCCGTAAGGCACTTTAAGCGGGCGATTTTGTAGCGGACTTCGTCGTCGAGAATTTCGGCGCCGCCGCCGGGGATGGAATCGAGTCCGGCATCGCGCAGGCGGAGGATGGTGTCGCGGATGCTGAGTTCGCTGTATTCGGCGATGGCGATGATTTCGGAGGCGGAGTAGCAATGCAGATGAATCTGCGGGAAGCGCTGCTTGATGCCGCGCAGCATTTTTTCGTGCCAGTCGATTTTGAGGTCGGGATGCAGGCCGCCTTGCATCAGCACGCCGGTGCCCCCGAGTTCGACGGTCTCGCGGATTTTTTCGTAGATGGTGTCGAACTCAAGGATGTAGCCTTCTTTCGCGGCGGGGCCCTTCAGCGGGCGATAAAAGGCGCAGAAGGTGCAATATTCAGTGCAGAAGTTCGTGTAATTTATGTTGCGGTCGATGATGTAAGTGACCGTGCCCTCGGGATGCAGTTTGCGGCGGACCGCGTCGGCTTCCATGCCGATGCCGATGAGGTCGTCGGAGTGGAACATATCCAGAGCTTGGGACTTGGTCAGGGACATTTACAGATTAATTCTAATGGAGTGGGGCGGCTTCGGCCAAATTCAAGAGCTTCTAACCGCGGTGGACGCGGAGAACGGCCGCTGAGAATATTCTGCGACTAGCTCTTCTTGTAACGGAAATATTGGATGAGCGACAGCACGGTGCCGATCACCGCCAGCCCTACCAGAATTCCAACTGCCGGTTTGTAGTATCGCGAAAAAAACCGCAGGACGTGGCGGCCGTAGTGGAATCCGAGCCAGGCATCGAGGGAGTAGCGGAGGCCACGCCCGAGAACTAATGCGCCGAGGAATTTTTTTCGCGAGTACTGCATGGCGCCGGCGGCTAACAGAAATGGGAGGAACGGGAACGGCGGAGGTATGAGGGCGGGAATGACGACGGAGGCAAATCCCCAGCGGGCAAAGGCTTTGGAAAACTGGGCGGCGCGTTTTTTTGAGAGCTTCCGCTCCATGGTTTCTTTGCCGCCTTTGCGGGCCAGGGCATATGTAATGTAGCCGCCAATAACCGCGCCCAGAGTGGCCATGAAAGCGTAGTAGGGCCAGGGCTCGTGATGGCGCGCGGCGAGCCAGATGGTGAGCACGTCCATGCTGCCGGTGAGCGGGATGACGGAATTGTCGGCGATACCCAACAGGACCAGGCCCGGACCGCCGAGGCGCCGCAGCTTCTGCCAGATGGGAACTGCGAGCAAGAGATGAAGATGGAAGGGCATTCGGCTGGGAGCGCGCTAGACCATTGCGGGTTTCGCCGCGCTTAAAAAACAGAGTTCGGGCGCGGCGGGCAGCGCCCCAATCTCGGCGGCGTAACGATAGAACAGTTGCAAGCCTTCCAGGCATGCCGCGTCGAGGTGATAGTAAATATTTTCCGTGAGGTAGGAGCGGACCGCCGACTCCGTGAGACCGAGGCGCGGAGCCCATTCGCGCGTGATGAGATCGAGGCTCGCGGGTGCGAGTCCGTGGTCGCGGGATTGCTGGAAGATGGCCGCTAAGTCTTGCACCCGCGACGCTGCCCGCAGCGAGTTCTCTTGCAGAGCTTGCTGGCGGACTGCCCAGAAGGCAAAGACGAAGGGCTTGCCGGTGTGGCGAAGCCATTCTTCGGCGAGGTCGATCGTGACATAGCGCGAGCGGTCGATCTGCAGCGCGGGATCTCCGATGACTAATGCGGAGTCGTGCGCAGCCAGCATCTTCTCTACATCTGGCTCCATCGACGTAAACGTCCGGCCGCCCCCGAGCCATTTTTCGAACAAAACTTTCGTCAGCGCGACCGAAGTCATAGACGACGTATCAAGGGCGACGGAGCGAATCTGCTCGACGGGGACGCGGCTAACAAGAAGGATGGAGCGCACCGGGCGTCGCGAGGCGATGGCAACCCCGGGCAAGATCATCAGGCCGGGGATTTGCACATAAGCGGCAGCCGGAATAATGCCAATGTCGGCGGTTCCGGCTTCGAGCGCGCGGGCGCAGGCTGACGGTAAGGTATAGGAAATTTCGAAGTCCCGCCCTGCCTCGCCATGCTCGAAATCCCACATGAGGGGAGCGGTGTTGAGGTAGGAAATCGCAGAGATGCGGAGACGGGTCATTCCTGTTTTGATTTTAGCAGACCTTTTTCAACAGGCGGTTGTGACGGCCAACCTTGACTTTGGTTTCCGCGAATGGCACAGTCCGCCCAGTCTCTATCTGCTGGTCTTAGACAGCAGTCCCGGGAAGACTGGAGTATTCCATGCCGAATGCCGCTGCTGCATCTGCATCTTTATCCGCAACTCATATTCTGGAGTGGCTGGCCATCTCGCTGACGCCGGGCCTGGGGCCGACGAAGGCGCGGAAGCTGGTGGAACATTTTGGCAGCGCGGAAGCGGTTTTTCACGCCTCGCTGACCGAACTGGAAGGAACCGGGATTCAAGCGGTTTCGGCGCAGTCGATCGCCACCGGAAAATCGGCGGAGTTGGCGCGGGAGGAGATTGCGCGGGCGGCGGCGGCGGGAGTAACGGTGCTGTCGACGGAGGATGCGTGCTATCCGCCGCGGCTGAAAGAAATTTACGATCCGCCGCTGGTGCTTTATGTGCGCGGCAACCCTGAGGTGCTGCGGCAGCCGGGGATCGCCGTGGTGGGCACGCGGCATCCCACGCCGTATGGCTCGGGGATGGCGGAGCGACTGGCGAGCGATCTGGCGGCGCAGGGGCTCGTGATTATCAGCGGCATGGCGCGCGGCGTGGATACGGCGAGCCATCGCGGGGCGATCTCGGCAAAAGGCAGGACCGTCGCGGTGTTTGGCACGGGCGTCGATGTGATTTATCCCAAAGAAAATTCCCGGCTGTCGGAGCAGATCCTGGCGCTGGGGGGTGCGCTGATTTCCGAATTCGCGATGGGAACGTTCGCTGCGCCGCAGAATTTTCCCATCCGCAATCGAATTTTGAGTGGCATGTCAGTGGGAGTGCTGGTCGTGGAAGCGGCGGAATATTCCGGAACGCGCATCACGGCGCGCTGTGCGCTGGAACAAAATCGCGACGTTTTCGCGGTGCCGGGCAACGTCACCAATAAAAATTCCTGGGGCCCGAACACGTTGATCAAGCAGGGCGCAAAGCTGGTGGCAACGTGGGAAGACGTCTGGGAAGATCTGCCGCCGGAAGTGAATCTGGCGCTCACTCCGACAGTGCCCAGTGAATCGGGGAAGGAATCTTCCGCATCTCTATTCCCGGACGAAGGGCTGCCGCCGCATGAAAAGAAAATCCTGAGCCTGTTGAAGGCGGACGAAGCGACGCAGATCGATGAAATCGTTGAACGTCTTGAAGCCGAAATGTCCTCCTCGGAAATCTTCGCCGCGCTGTTCGAGCTGGAGCTGAGCGGCAAGGTCCGGCAGATGCCGGGGAAGAATTTTGTGAAAAGCTTTTGAGCTGTCAGCTATCGGCTATCAGCTTGTGATGGAGACTGCAGGTGCAGAACTTTAGAAATCTAAAGGTCTGGGAACGGGCACATGCTCTAACGCTTGATGTCTACCAATCGAGCAAGTCGTTTCCTCGAGAGGAAATCTATGGATTGACCAGTCAGATGCGAAGGGCATCGGCGTCCATCGGCGCCAATATTGCGGAAGGATCGTGTCGAAGGGGCGATACAGATTTTGCACGCTTCCTCCAGATGGCTGCCGGATCGGCCAGTGAATTGGAATATCACCTGCTTCTTGCGCACGATCTTGACTTGCTCCGGGAGCCAGATTATGAACGCCTTTCCGGCCGGGCTGTAGAGGTGAAACGAATGTTGGCATCTCTCCTGCATAGGCTGAGAGCTGAAAGCTGATAGCTGACAGCTTTCTGCCGGTAACTTGTTGCTTTCGTCCCATTCGTGCTAGGTTCAAAGCGAAATCTTAAGAATTGAGGATACGTTGACCAAGAGTTTAGTCATTGTCGAATCGCCGGCCAAGGCGAAGACCATCCAGAAATATCTGGGAAAGGGATTTACTGTCGAAGCCTCGCTCGGCCACGTGAAAGATCTGCCCAAGAGCACGCTGGGCGTGGACACGAGCAACGACTTCGAGACCGACTACGTCGTCATTCCGGGCAAAGAAAAAGTTCTGGCCAAGCTGAAGAAGCTGGCGGGACCGATGGATGCCATCTTCCTGGCGCCTGACCCGGACCGCGAAGGCGAGGCCATTGCCGCGCATCTGGCGTTTGAACTGGGCGGAAACGGCCACGGCAAGAAGGCGAAGAAGAAGAAGACAAAAGAAGATACGGACGCACCGCCGCGCATTCAGCGGGTTACCTTCAATGAAATCACCAAGCGCGCGGTGCAGGCGGCATTCGAGCATCCGCGGGCGATTGATCAGAATCTGGTCGATGCGCAGCAGGCGCGGCGCGTGCTCGACCGGCTGGTGGGATACCAGGTTTCGCCGCTGTTATGGGATAAAGTTCGTCGCGGGCTTTCCGCCGGGCGTGTGCAGACTGTTGCGTTGCGGCTGATTGTGGAACGCGAGCGCGAGATCAAAGCGTTCGAGAAAAAAGAGTATTGGACGATCGACGCGCATCTGGCGGCGAGCAAGCCTCCGGCATTCGATGCGCGGTTTGTGGGCAAGGGCGAAGAGAAGATCGAAGTCACCAACGGAGAGGACGCGGAAAAGATCCGCGTTGCGCTGGAGGAAGCTGACTGGCTGGTGCGGTCCGTCGACAAGAAAGAGCGCCGCCGTAACGCCGCGCCTCCCTTTACCACCAGCAAGTTGCAGCAGGATTCGTCGCGCAAGCTGCGCTTCAGCGTGAAGCGCACCATGATGATCGCGCAGCGACTCTACGAAGGCGTGGAACTAGGCGAGGAAGGACTCGTCGGCCTGATCACCTACATGCGTACCGATTCCACGCGGGTTGCTCCCGAGGCCATTCAGGAAGTGCGCGAGTACGTGGGCAAGGAATACGGCCCGGCCTACCTGCCCGAAACTCCCAATACATATAAGGAGAAGAAAGAGGCGCAAGCAGCGCACGAAGCCATTCGGCCGACTTCGGCGATGCGGCATCCCGACCAGATCAAGCAGTACTTAAAAGAAGATGAGTTCAAAGTCTACAAGCTGATCTGGCAACGCTTTGTGGCATCGCAGATTATGCCGGCGGTGTTTGACCAGACGACCGTGGACATCGACGCGAAGGGCAAGGCTGAGAGTTTCTGGTTCCGCGTGACCGGATCGGTTATGAAGTTCGACGGCTTCCTGAAGGTCTACAAAGAGTCAACGGAAGGCGAGGACGTGGATGACGAAGAGCTGAAACACAAACTCCCGGCGCTCGAAGC
>Ga0302320_10021543_pt1 | contig 12781 bp, 11 predicted proteins | sample Bog_T0_3_FD_202130 | JGI IMG/M metagenome (GOLD analysis project Ga0302320, IMG submission 202130) | Peat permafrost microbial communities from Stordalen Mire near Abisko, Sweden - Bog_T0_3 | ecosystem: Environmental > Terrestrial > Soil > Wetlands > Peat | place: Sweden: Abisko, Stordalen Mire...
ACCCATATCACATCAAGGATAACAATTCTTTTGGTCCAAATATTGTAAATAATATTTAGAACAATATAAAGGAATATCATCCCAAAAACACCAGGCCCCACGCTCCAGGCTAATAATAAACCAACCAACAAAAGACCCGCTACAATCCCGACAGCCCGCCTGGAATCAACTAGCCCTAAAGCCAAAGGACGTTTTGATTTCTGGGGATGTATTTTATCAAATTCCAGGTCACACAAATCATTTAAGACATACACCGCGCTTGAGGCAAAACAGAAAGCTAAGATTGTCTCAAGGACGCGAGGCAAAACACCATGCATAAAAAATCGTCCTGCAAAAATAAATGGAAAAAAAATAAAGCCATTCTTAATCCATTGCCTACCTCTGAGAAATTCGATCATGCTTCCTCGTTGTACAATAAAACAAATTCTCCCTTAGGCGCATGGACAGTGAAATGTTCAATCAATAGGCTTGTTTTGTCTTTACGGATCTCTTCAAATTTCTTGGTTAATTCGCGGGCAACAACGATGACGGGATCATCCCAGACTTCTTGCATATCCTGTAAGGTCTTAAGCAGGCGATGGGGTGATTCATAAAATATCAGGGTGGCATCAAGGCCTTTTAATGTCATCAACTTATTGCGCCTTGAGCCGCTTTTGGGGGGTAAAAATCCTTCAAATAAAAAACGGTGCGCGGGCAATCCAGACGCTGTCAAGGCGCTGATACAGGCACTGACGCCTGGGATCACAGTAACAGGGATATTATTCTCCAACGCTTTATGAACCATTAAATACCCTGGATCACTGATGCCCGGTGTGCCCGCGTCAGAAACCAAGGCGATGTTCTTGCCCAACTTCAATAGTTCAATTATTTGATCTACCTTCCTCACTTGATTATGCTCGAAGAAGGAAGTCAGCGGCTTGTGAATTTCGTAGGCATCAAGCAGTATCTTAGTATGCCGCGTATCTTCAGCCGCAATGATATCAACCGCCTTGAGCGTCTCAATAGCCCGCAACGTGATATCTTTCAGATTACCTATAGGTGTGGAAACGATGTATAGCATTTTAGCCTTATACTGGATTCCCGACAAAAGCATTCGGGAATGACAATACTTTTTGATTCGGGAATGAAAAATATTAAATCTTATTCAACAGTAACGGATTTGGCTAGATTGCGCGGTTGGTCTACGTCGCAACCACGTTTGACGGCGATAAAATAGGCTAACATTTGCAAAGGCAATACAACCAGTAAGGGACTTAACATTTCAGGTGTCGGAGGGACTTCGATCACAAAATCGGCATTAGCCTTAATTTCTTTGTCCCCGCGCGTCGCGATGGCAATGACATTGCCCTTACGGGCCCTGATCTCCTGGATATTGGAAGACATTTTTTCGTACACATGCGATTGAGGATTGATGCACACCACAGCCCTGTATTCGTCAATCAAGGCAATAGGCCCGTGTTTCATCTCACCGGCGGCATACCCTTCAGCAGGGATATAAGAAATTTCTTTGAGCTTAAGCGCCCCTTCCATAGCCGAGGGGAAATTAACATGCCTGCCTAAATAAAGGAAACAGCCGAAATGGGAGTTAGCTTCTGCAATTTTTTGGATATTTTGCATGTCTTTGAGAATATCTTTATATAAAGCCGGAACCTTCAACAGGTGGCGGATCAATTCCTTTGATTCTTTGGGACTGAGACTTTTGCGGACTTCGGCTAATTTTAATGCTAACAAATAAAACATCATCAATTGGGCGCTGTATGCCTTCGTTGAAGCAACCCCGATCTCCTGACCGGCATACGTATACAAAATGCCATCAGCTTCACGGGCTAGCGAAGACCCCACTACATTGCAAATAGCGATCACCTTTGCCCCCTTGGCACGAGCTTCACGGGCGGCCGCCAGGGTATCTGCGGTCTCCCCGGATTGGCTAACGGCTAGGACCAGAGTATTTTTATCAACAATAGGATCGCGGTAACGGAATTCACTGGAAGTATCCACCTCAACAGGTAGACGGGCAAAACTTTCGATGATGTATTTCCCCACTAAACCGGCATGATAAGCTGTGCCGCAAGCCACCACCAAGACCTTGCGGGTGCGCTTGAGAACCTCATCAGATAAACCTAACCCATCCAAATTTAATCGCTCATTCTTTAGGCGTAAATTCAGCATTTGCTCAAGAACATAGGGTTGTTCATGGATTTCTTTGAGCATAAAATACGGATAGCCTTCCTTGCGGGCGGCAATCACATTAAATGACACTATATCGATATGAGCCTTAACACTTTTACCATCAAAGCTTGAAAGTTCAATCTTATCCTTGGTCAAGACAGCTATTTGCCCGTCTTTCAAATAAATAACCCGACGGGTAAAATCCAGGATAGCAGGCACATCAGAAGCAATAAAGTTTTCTTGGTCACCGACTCCAATAATAAGCGGAGAACCAACGCGCGCGGCAATCAGCATGCCAGGGTGATGGCGGCTTACAACCCCTAGCGCAAATGTTCCCCTAAGCTTGCTGATGGTATGACGCACAGCAGCGAGTAAATCGCCTTTATAAAAAGACGCGATCAGATGCGGGATAACCTCTGAATCAGTAGCAGAGTTAAACCTGCATCCCTTTTTCTTCAAAGCGGTTTTAAGTTCCTGATAATTTTCGATAATGCCATTGTGAACAACAGCAATCGTATGCTTACTGTCTGTGTGCGGATGGGCATTGATATCAGAAGGAAACCCGTGAGTAGCCCAACGTGTGTGTGAAATCCCCGCATGTGCAAAAGGCAGCGCTTGTGCACGGATTAACTCTTCTAAATTACGGATTTTACCTTTGGATTTACGAACAACGAGGTGAGCGTCATGGTCTAAAAAACCAACACCGCTGGAATCATACCCGCGGTACTCGAGCTTTTTCAGGCTCTCAAGCAATATGGGCAGTGCGTCTTTATTCCCAACGTAGCCGACAATACCACACATATAAGAATCCAATAAAAAATAACAGCTACTGATTTCCTAAAAAAATGACAGGAAATGAGTAGCTGTCACTTTTACTATAAAGATTTGATATTAATGAGCGTTATTACTTTGTTAGAACCATTCTTGCGGCGGGTAAAATATACTTCGCCATCGCAAGCAGCTGTCAATGAGCTGCGGCCAATCACATTAAGCCCACGTTTCCATTGATCACCCTGACGGGTTAAAATAGTGCCGGACTTAACTTTCTGGCCACCTGAGACTTTAATCCCAGCGGTTTCGCAATAATATTTACTTGTAATTCCTCCTACACGACCACCCATAGCTAAAACCTCTCTTTAATGTATTAATGTGAAGGGCATAATATACACTAAAACACATTCTTTGCAAAGAAAAAAATAAATAGGGACGTCTCCCATTAATTAATGGGAGACGTCCCTATTTATTTTATTTATTACCTGCTAAAATTGGATCAATTTCTGCTTTAAAACTGCTAATATCACGTGCGTTTGTTTTCTTTCCATTAAGATAGAATGTTGGTGTTCCGCGAACATCAGCGGTGGTTGCCAACTGAGCATCATCTTGAAGTTGTTTTTCCCACTGAGCATCTTTATTCTTATAATCGGCCATCAATTTGTCATAATTTAAACCTAGGTTCTTTGCATATTCCTTAACTTTATCATCTGAAACATCCCCGCCATTAGTCAACAATGACTCCATCATCCCTTGGAATTTACCTTGTTCATTGGCAGCCATCGCTAATTTTGCAGCTGGACGGGCATTAGGATGAAAAGGAAGTGGGAAATTCTTGATAACCACTCTAACCTGATTTGGGTATGCCGCTAAAACATCTTTGATAACTTGATAAAAACGGCCACAAAAGGGACATTGAAAATCAGAAAATTCAGTAATAGTTACAGGAGCATCCTTCCGACCCAAGACTGAAGAAATACCAATGGGAAGATCGTAAACTTTATTCATATCTTCAGCTGGCGGTTGCTGAGGTTGAGCAGCCTGAGGTTGTGGCGCTGCATTGATCTTATCTTGAAGCTGACCTAACTCTTTTTGAATATCAGCTAAAGGAGCTGACAAATTGGAACCACCATTGTTTCCTGAACTTAATTTACTTTCAATACTCTTTTGTTCAGCCTCTATAGATGAGAGTCTGGCATTTAACGGGTTTAACGCAACCCCAACAGCATTACCGACCCCAATTAAAAGGCCAATACCTGATACAATGCCGATTAAGACAACCAAGAGAACCACCACTAAACTATTCTTGTTTTCCATAAACCCTCTCTCCTTACTTGACCCCGCTGTTTGCCCTTACAGGGCTGGCGGGGCTTATACATTTAATTAAAATGACTGCCGATATATTACACTAAAATTTTTAGCCAAACAATATTTTTTTAAAGATCTACATGCCCATAATGTTCCAGGATAAACTTCATATCCGTCCAACGTTTTCTGCATCCATAAACAGCAATAACCAAAATATCCTTACCTCTCGGAATATAACCCACAAAACAAGATTGAGCCTCAATGGTCCACCCTGTCTTACCAAAAACATGTTGCTTCCAGTTAAAGAATAAAATCTTATTATGTGATTTCAAAAAAAAGCGGCGCCCTTCCCGGGAAGTAATGATAAGGTATTTAAACGTAATAGCCTGACGGAAAAAGTCGTTTTTAAGGGCTTGAGTGAATATCAAGGACATGTCTGCAGCAGTCGTAAACTGAGTGCCTGTAGATGGAAGGCCATGAGGATTAGCAAAATGACTATGCCGGGCGCCTAATTGTTGAGCCCTGGCATTCATCATCTCGACAAATTTACCCTCAGAACCACCCACCGCTTCAGCCAATACGACAGCCGCATCGTTAGCCGATTTAAGGATCAATCCATATAGCAAGTCGCGCACTCGGTAGGTTTCACCAACCCTTAAGCCTAATTTTGTTTGAGGCACCTGGGTGGCATGGGCACTCACCGTCACATATTTATCTAAAGGTAGATTTTCCAAAACCAACAATGCCGTCAATACCTTGGTGGTTGAGGCTGGAAAAACCTCCCGGTCAGCGCCAAGATCATATAGACGCTGATTCGTAGTAGTATCCCAGAGTAGTGCCGTATTGGCCGTCACATGGTACGGCCCTCTGTGCCTGAAATAAAGACGATACGCCATCCCCTCATCAGGGGCGATGAGAAGGGCTACTAAAAGAGCAATAAATGATACGCGTAAGAATTTCATAGCATGCAATATACGTTAGGAAATGGGCTTGTTCAATGCTTTCTTTAAAATTCGAACAGGGTCAATGAATCGGACCCGTTGCTAGGGCTGACTGATACACACAATCCAGCGCTTGAGACACAGCCATGGTGGGCATCAACATGGTGCCTTCGGCTAAATTAACCCGCCAGCCTTTGGGCGAAAGCGCAATCACTATGCGGATATTCTGTGCTAAGGGCCCGTCACAGGCAATCACATGAACCAGGGCAACTTGTTTTTTGGCATCATATAAAACTTCTTTGAATGACACCGCTATTCCATCCTGCGAATACTCCTTCATTACAAAATTGTCGGGATTAAAATGATTCACTAGATAGCTTTGCAAAGTACTGTCCTCCTTTATGCCAACAGGAATATGGGCATGCTTGGTTAAAAGTAATTCATAAAACTCATTCTGCCCACCCTCAACCCATTTTTTCTCAAATTTAGTACCATAATTGGCTTTGATTTTTTTAAACTCAACCGTAAATCCCGTGCCCTGGATATTTTCACCAACCCAGTCAATATAAGGTTGATAGTCAGTGACGATTTTTAAAACTCCCGCATCCACCAAACGGCTGTTAACCAGCTTTAAGAAATCAGTCGTGAATAGACGGTGCTTGGCATCTGATTTCTTGGGCCACGGTGGTGGGTAAAGGCAATGCACGCGTGTGATCGTCTTGGGAAAAAAATAACGCTCAAAGCCAGCCCTGGCATCTAACCGCAACACCCTTACATTGTCTAGCTCTGTGCGGCTTAATTTCCGCAAGGTCCTGTGAATACGCTCGCAATACTGTTCAAATCCAATAAAATTAATTTGGGGGTTCTCGCAGCTGATACGCTCCAAATATTCACCGTTGCCAAAACCTATTTCTACTTCAACGGGATTATTGTTGGCGAATACTGCAGGCCAATTGGTGGGGCGCAGCAAGACACCATGATTTAAAAATGGCTTTAACGAGACATAAAAAGGTTTCATGCCGAGGGCTTAGCCGGACGTAAAGAATTAAGCAAAGGCCAACCGCGGCCAATCAGCTTATTATTCTCAAAAACTAAAGGTAGCAATTCATTATCACTGACTACCCCATCGGGTTGACGGATGGATTCAATGTAATACTCTATATAATAATTTGTGCCCTTAATTTCTTCAGTTTTATAAGGATTAGGAATGGTCAAAGGTTTGTAATTAGGAGATTGATACGCATACCCTATAGCAAGCGCCTGTCCCATGATTTTATGCACCTGCTCCTTGCTCATGCCTTCCTGAACCGCTTTCAATCCGCTTTCATTCAATAATAATTCCTCTTGATTAGCAGACTGCATAGGGTTATAGGTAGGCGTTGAAGCACAACCTGCTAGGCACACGGGTAATAAAAGAATCCAGGTAAAACGCATATCAAGCTCCCTTTAGCGATAATGTTTAAACCGCGTCTTTGCGAGGAGCAAAGCGACGAAGCAATCTTTTAAAAGATTGCTTCGCCCTTCGGGCTCGCAATGACACCAAAACAAATGTTGTTTACTTATTTTCAATCTTTTTATTATAATAGATTTAGGAGATTTTACTATGGAACTTTACTTTTTAAGGCATGGTCTTGCAGGGCAACACGGAGATCCTCAATACAAGGACGATAACCTCCGCCCTTTAACCGAAGAAGGCCACCGAAAAATACATCTTGCCAGCCTTGGGATGAAAAGTCTGGGACTCAAATTTGACACTATCTTAAGCAGTCCCTACGTACGCGCCCGACAGACAGCAGAAATTGTAGCTAAAACCTACAAAATCAAAGGGCGAGCAATTACCCTGACCAATAATTTACTCCCCCCCGCTTCTATTAAAAAATTATTGGATGAAATTCATTCCAGTTTTCCAAAATCTAAATGCGTTTTGTTTGTAGGGCATGAGCCACACCTTACAAAGCTCGTCTCTTCTCTCTTAAAATGCAATAAGCCCCTAGCCATCGATTTTAAAAAAGGTGGTCTTTGCAATATAAGTCTGGATCAGGGAGAAGCCACGCTAAAATGGCTCCTGACTCCGCAACAATTAAACCTTCTCAAGCCAAGTCTTTAATTTATCAAACAATATTTTGATCTCGTTGGGGGTCAAAAGCTCATTGAGCAAGGCTTTATCTTCGTAATCTTCAAATTCTTTATTCCTCCGTCCAATCACCACAATATCACGTCCCGCAAACTTATTACGCCGATTGGCTGAAATGACAAAAATAAAATTATCCTTATTAAATTTGCCATCAACCGACGTCACGGCAAAAGATAATAAGAAATCATTCTTGATATAAAGAGGAATTGCCTGATCAACCCCAAAGGACACATCGTGAGACTTGTCTTTAACAAATGAAAGCGTATCTTGAATGTCTATGACTTGATACTCAGGCAGATCTTTCATCCTGGCATATTTATGGAAGGAAGGGTCTAACAGATAAACCTGATTATCCGTTCGATCCACTAATAATAAAACAATATGATTGGATTGCGCCCCTGAAAAAAATTCAGATTCCGTCACCATGGCAAAATTAACGGCATAGCGCCCATCAAGCAATGGTTTAATCTTTTCAAATAAATAGGTGGCTAGCTCCGCACAAAGGCCAAAACGCCCTTGCTCAAGCACTACCCCACCTTGTGCGTCATATTCATGAATATTATGCAGTGTCCAATTCCAATGACTAAAATCAACACTTAATGAAACTTGTGGCTTGACCATGTATGGAACTCCGGAATATTCCAATGGAGACATGATCTTCATAATAGCGTCATAAAAAGGAGGGGCTGGCAGGGGATCACTATTCCCCGCACAATGAAAAATTACCAGCAAAGCAATGATGAACAATAGATAAAATTTATTCCACATGGCTGTTAATTATGGACAAATTGCCAGAAGCAGACAAGCTAAAAATAATTTATCTTCCGCTCGCATGTTTATGAGGATATTATTATGAACTATCCTGCTCAGGCTGGTACCGATATGTTTTTTCTGCGTGAGAAATTTGCAACCGCTGCACTCGGCTAATCTTTTCGCCTGACCTCTCAATTGGTTATCCACCAAACCAATGGGAACAGCAAATTTTAGCAGAAAAAATATACCGGTATCAGCCGTCCAATACGTAAATTATTTTGATGGCATAATAAAGTATTTGCCCTCGGGCTCGGGTTTGTGTTATAAAATAGCCTCATGCAAACAGCTACCCCCATGATCAAGCAATACCGTGATATCAAGGCACGCCACAAGGATGCCATCCTTTTTTTCCGCTTAGGCGATTTTTATGAAATGTTTTTTGAAGATGCCACCCAAGCCTCCGCTATATTAGATTTGGTCCTGACCTCTCGAGGAAGTGACGCTTCAGGCAAAATTCCCATGTGCGGCGTTCCCTATCATGCCAGTGATAATTACATCGCTAAACTTATTAAGGCCGGCAAAAAAGTAGCTATTTGTGAACAGATTGAAGACCCTGCCGTTGCCCAAGGCATCGTCAAGCGCGACGTCATCCGTATTATCAGTGCAGGAACCTATTTAGATGAATCTACGGATTCACGTTACATCCTGGCTATTAACAATAATCCCCAAGCAAGTTCCCAAACTTTAGGAGTGGCCTTTATTGACAATTCCGGCGGAACTATTTTTGCCAATGAACTATCCTTGCATCAAACCATAGAACTTTTAGCCAAACTGCCAATTTTTGAATGCCTCTATCCCGAAGCCCAGGAAGAAAGTATCAAGAATCTTTTTTCCCATCCCTTGGTCAAGATGCGCTCCATAACGTTAAGCCCTTTAGGCGACTGGACCTTTAACACGGATATGGCCCGTAAAAGCCTATGTGCTCATTTTGCAACCCAATCCCTTAAAGGATTTGGCGTTGATGAGCTGGCCGCAGCGCAAGGGTCTGCTGGTGCATTGCTGGAATATTTAAAGAATATGAACAAAACGGGCCTCAAGCACATAGATAAAATTGCCCTTTACGCACAGGATGATCACGTGTTTATTTCACCTGCGGCGCACTACGGCCTGGAACTTGAGTCGCTGCTTTCAACCATTGACTTGACTTCAACGCCCATTGGTCGTCGGGCCCTACGCTTCTGGCTGTATCATCCCCTTAAGGATGTTCCTAGCATCCAATTGCGCCAGGAAGCAGCCCGGCTGCTGGCTAAAAATGTTCACTTAGGAGAATGTTTAAAAAATTTGCCTGATTTGCAAAAAGCACTCTCACGCATCTCCTGCGGTTGCGGCTCAATCAAAGATATTTTGAATATCCGCCAGGGCTTATTGCGCGTGCCCTTGATTACAGAGACCTTGATCGGCTCTGCTAATCAACTCTTAGAAATACAGGACTTAGATTCTCTTCGTGAATTATTGACCAAAACAATTAATCCCGATGTACCATTGGCCAAACCAGAAGGTAAGGTGGTTCAATCGGGCATTGATCCTGAATTAGATGAACTTAAAAATATTTTAGAAAACGGCAGGCAATGGCTGGCCCAATACCAGGCTGAGGAAATCAAAAAAACAGGGATATCCTCGCTCAAGGTCGGATTTACCAATGTTTTTGGCTTTTATATTGAGATCTCCAAAACCCGCCAGAATAGTGTGCCAGCCAATTACGTGCGCAAGCAAACCCTTGTTAATGGCGAGCGTTACATCACTCAAGAATTAAAAGAATATGAAGAAAAATTCTTAACCGCCCAAGATAAAATCATCGCCATTGAAAAACGAATACTCGGGCAAATAGAAAAATCCATCCTTGCTGATGTAGCGCGCTTGCATGATGTATTTCATCAAATAGCAACGGTAGATTGTTTATATGCCCTTGCCAAATTATCCAACTGGAACCATTACATCTTTCCCGAAGTTAATACTTCAACCATTCTTGATATTAAAGATGGACGACATCCTGTTGTTGAAAAAACAGTAACGGATAATTTCATTGCTAATGACACGCTCTTGGATACCAACGACAATCATCTGGTCATCTTGACCGGGCCTAACATGGCAGGCAAGTCTACCTATATCCGTCAAAGTGCTATTTTAGTGATATTGGCTCAGATGGGAGCGCCTATTCCTGCGGCTGAAGCCAACATTGGGCTTGTTGATAAAATCTTTACCCGCATTGGCGCTCACGATGATATTGCCAAGGGTCAAAGCACCTTCATGGTGGAGATGACTGAAGCCGCTGATATCCTCAATAATCTAACCCCCCGGTCACTGGTGATTTTAGATGAAATCGGCCGCGGCACTTCTACGTCCGATGGGTTGAGCCTTGCATGGGCCTTGGCAGAACACATGCACACCCAATGCGTACGCACCCTTTTTGCCACCCACTTTCATGAATTGACAGCCTTAGCCAATCAATTTACGGGTATTAAAAATTACAATGTGGCCGTTCGTGAATGGAAAGATAAAATCATCTTCATGCACAAAATCGTACCTGGTGGGTCAGACGATTCTTATGGCATTTACGTAGCTAAATTAGCGGGGATTCCAGAAAGCGTCATCAAACGCTCTAAAGAGATTCTTTCTGAACTAGAAATCGGTACGCCTAACCCTTATGCTAAAGAAGATAAGCAATTGAATCTATTTGCCCCTGTCAGTCAACCGCACTTAGAAGAATTACGTGCTGCACTTGAAGAGATTGATATCAACAGCTTAACGCCCATAGAAGCATTAAAAAAGTTAGATGAGTTGAAACGAAAATTACTATGACAAAAGTTAATATCCTAGCTCCTGATGTGATTGCCAAGATTGCGGCTGGTGAAGCGGTTGATCGACCGGCTTCTGTGGTGAAAGAACTTTTAGAAAATGCCATCGATGCCGGTGCCAACAGCATTGAAATCCATCTCAAAGATGCTGGCAAAGAATTGATTCACCTTAAAGACAATGGATCTGGCATTGCACGAGAAGATTTAGAAAAAATATTCCAACGCCATGCCACCAGTAAGATAGCTGCCATTGAAGATTTAGAAAGCCTACACTCGATGGGATTTCGCGGGGAAGCCCTGTATTCCATTGCTGCGGTCAGTGACGTTACCTTAACATCACGCACCTCTCAAGATGAAGGCTGGCAAATCCATATAAAAGGTGGCGAGCGCCAAAATCTTGAACCGGCAAGCTTGGCCCAAATTGGGACAGATATCAAGATCGTTGAGCTTTTCTTTAACACCCCTGCCCGGCGTAAATTCCTTAAAAATAATGCCTCTGAGATACATCAAATCATTAACATTGTTCTTCCCTATACCTTGATTTATCCTGATAAACGTTTTATCTTGACACACACAGGCCGAAGCATCCTGGATTTAAGCCCAGCCTCATCACGCCTAGACCGGGCTGCGGCAGCCCTCAACGTTGCCATGAATCACCTATTGGAAACGGATCAAGAATTCGTTGAGGAGCAGATTCGGGTCAAAATGATCTTGGGCAATATTAATATTCAACGCCCGCGGCGTGATTTACAGTTTATTTTTATCAATGACCGGCCGGTTGAAAGCAAAAACTTGAACTTCAATCTCAATGATGTTTACAAACTAGTCATGCCGCCAGGTGTTTATGGCACCTTTATTGTTAATATTGGTCTAAATCCCGCCAATGTGGATGTCAACATACATCCCACCAAGCGTGAGGTACGGATTAAAGATGAGGCTCGACTCATTAGCATCTTACGACGCATGGTGGAATACCAACTGATGCATAAGGGAAATCCCAAAAACCTGTCATTCCCGAACAACAATATGTCATTCCCGAACAATAACAATATGTCATTCCCGAAATCTTCTGTCGGGAATCTAGGTATGGATGTATTTGGATCCCCGACTAAAACATTCGGGGATGACAATATGAAAAACTTTCAGCTTTTTGGGGAAGACAATACCCTGCGCTCCAAATTCACCCGTGCCCGATTTATAGGCGCCTTTCTTCAAAAATTCCTCATCTTTGAAGTGGATGAATCACTCTTGATCGTTGATCAACACGCCGCCCAAGAACGCATCATGTTTGAAAAATTCAAGAATCAGCTTGAGAATGCCAAGGTTGAAAGCCAGCCAATGCTGACACCTTTATTATTAAAATTAACTCCTCAGGAGAGGATTGCATGGGAAGAACTGCAGGATAAATTAACCGAAGCGGGTATTGAAACAACTCAATTCGATGATGACACTATCGCCGTGCAGACCCAACCGTTATTACTTAAAAACATTGAAAATGTGGTGCGTACGCTTTTAGCTGGCGGGGACGCCCCACGCATGGATCATGACAGCTTGGCCCGTCGTGCATGCAAGGCTTCTGTCGTAGCTGGTGATCGTCTTGATATCGCTCAAGCCGCCTTCCAACGCAAACAATTGCTAGAATGCCACGATCCCTTCACCTGCCCGCATGGCCGCCCAACCCTCATCGAAGTCACCCAAGACTTCCTCGACCGCCAATTCCTCCGCACCTAGCAAATAAAGTCTTTTCCAGTCAATAGATGAGCCTGAATAAAGAGAGTTAAGATGTGCGGGCAATTTTCTCAAAAAGAGCCCGGCGTTGAGATTGAACAATTTTAGCCATTTGATTATCA
>Ga0302320_10021544_pt1 | contig 12781 bp, 13 predicted proteins | sample Bog_T0_3_FD_202130 | JGI IMG/M metagenome (GOLD analysis project Ga0302320, IMG submission 202130) | Peat permafrost microbial communities from Stordalen Mire near Abisko, Sweden - Bog_T0_3 | ecosystem: Environmental > Terrestrial > Soil > Wetlands > Peat | place: Sweden: Abisko, Stordalen Mire...
CTTGGGCTCGCATATCCGGGGCGCAAATCGAAAAGGTAGGAGAAGATAATCAGCCTGGGGACTTTATTGTGGATTTTCTCGACGATGCAAGCGGTGCGCATTCGCTACGAGTAGTGGTCGAGGCGCGAGATCGTCAAACTCCCGTCGGGCGACAACGGATATCGCAAGATCTCGCCCCCAAAATTAGGTACAGGAGGTCCAATGCGGCAGTTCATGTCTCCAGGACCGTATCAGGGCTTGCAAAAGAGATTGGCGACTGGGCGGAAGGCAATTGCGATAGCGGACCGTGGGTGGCCTGTACGCACGACCATCTGACACTCGCTCTAAGATTCGTCTTAGTGGACCAGAAGATAAAGAGACTTCGAGAGGTTCGTCCCGACATCGACAGCTCAGTCATCCAAGGGCAGGCGCAAGCTATCAGGACGTCTTTAGGAAGAATAAGGACGATCAAGACAAAGGTTACCAACCTTCGGAGCACGACCACAGACATAGAGTCAGAGGCCGACAACCTGAAAGCGGAAATCAGTTCAGCACTGAGCGCCATCGAGGAAGCCTTACGCCAAGAGAAGAAGGATGCGGCGCCATCAGCGACCCCCAGCATGATGGCTAAACCTGTGCTCGAGGCTGCGGGCTTTTAGCGGTGCGGGAGCACTGCACCCCAGCCCATGCGCAATCTGAACCAGACTGGCGTGAAGGCACTCGTCGATCAGGAAGGACAGCGTATCAGGAGGCACGCTTCAGAGGGTACGCCTTGCGAGCGATCGCACGAGCGCCCTGTGGCAACCTGGTTCGCGCTTTGGGCCCGCGCCTGGGATGTGCCTGCGCGTAACGCTCCGCCAACGCGATGCGATCGCGCGTGAGGCTGGGGTAGCCCTCCAGTATCTCCTCGACTGATGCCCCTTGCCGGCGCATCTCCGCCACCAGACGCACCGGAATCCGCGTTCCCCGAATTACCAGTGTCCCGCCCATGATCTCTGGGTCTGAGACAACCATCGCGTGGGCCTTCCTGTAACTGCTCGTCGCACTCTTCAGATTCATCTTCTCCACCAGAAGCAGGTTCAACAGATCCTGAATATTTCAATTGTAGTCTTCTCGGAGTGACGCTCCTTCTCTATTTAATCCGTCGAGTCGGCGGTAATCCACCCAGCCTACTCCGGCCCTCCTGCTTCACGCCCGCCCCCATATTTACAGATTCTTTACGCCCGACCCGGTAAAGTCGCAACATCACCAAATCCCACAACCCAGCCGGAGTCCCGTGACCACACGCAAGAGGCACCACAGGTCTGCCTTCAGCTTTCTCATGGGCAAGCCCCTCGCCACCTCCGAGGAGCGCGCCGAGCACATCGGCCCCATCGCCGGCATCCCCGTCTTCGGCCTCGACGCCCTCAGCTCCGCCGCATACGGCCCGGAGGCCGCGCTCACCCTGCTCATCCCGCTGGGCATGGCCGGCATCGCCCACATCGTCCCCATCAGCTTCGCCATCATCGCCCTGCTGACCATCGTCTACTTCTCCTACCTCCAGACCATCGACGCCTACCCCAACGGCGGCGGCAGCTTCACCGTCGCCACCGAGAACCTCGGCCCGCACGCCGGCCTCCTCGCCGCCGCCGCGCTCATGATCGACTACATCCTGAACTCCGCGGTCGGCATCTCGGCCGGCGTCGGCGCATTGGTCTCCGCGTTCCCGCAGCTCCAGCCCCACACCCTCGCGCTCTGCCTCGCCATCCTCGCCCTGCTCACCCTCATCAACATGCGCGGCGTCAAGGACACCGGCTCCGCCTTCCTCATTCCCACCTACCTCTTCGTCGGCACCCTCCTAATCGTCATCGCCGTCGGCGCCTTCCGCGTCCTCTCCGCGCACGGCCATCCCACGCCAATCGTCGCGCCTCCGCAGCTTCCCATCACCGGCTCTATGCTGAGCCTGTGGATCCTCGCCAAGGTCTTCGCCTCCGGTTGCACCGCCATGACCGGCGTCGAAGCCGTCTCCAACGGCGTCATGGCCTTCCGTGCGCCCACCCAGAAGAACGCCAAGCGCACCCTCACCATCATCATCCTTCTCCTGATGGTCTTCCTCGCCGGCATCGCCCTGCTCTGCCGCGCCTACAACATCGGCGCAACTGATCCCGGCGCCGCCGGCTATCAGAGCATCCTCTCCCAACTCACCGCCGCCATCATGGGCCGCGGCTGGTTCTACTACGTCACCATCGGCTCCATCCTGGCCGTGCTCGCGCTCTCCGCCAACACCTCCTACGCCGACTTCCCCCGCCTCACCCGCGCCATCGCCCAGCGCGACTACCTGCCCCACGTCTTCCTCATCCGCGGCCGCCGCCTCCTGTACTCGCACGGCATCTACGCCCTCGTCGGCTTCACCGCGCTGCTCCTTATCGTCTTCCAAGGCGTCACCGACCGCCTCATTCCCCTCTTCGCCATCGGCGCTTTCCTCGCCTTCACCCTCTCCCAGGCCGGGATGGTCATGCACTGGAAGCGCTCCGAAAGCGAGGGCGCCGTGCATCGCATGTTCATCAACGGCTTCGGCGCATTCGCCACCGGCATCACTCTGCTGGTCGTGCTGGTCGCCAAGTTCACTGCCGGCGCCTGGATCACCGCCATCCTCGTGCCCGCGCTGATGCTGCTCATGATCGCCGTGAAGAACCACTATGCCGGGATCGACCGCGAGGTCGCCGTCGATAAACCCATGGCCATCGACAACCTCAGCGAGCCCATCATCATTCTGCCCCTCGACAGCTGGACCCGCGTCAGCGAGAAGGCCCTGCGCTTCGCCATGAAGCTCAGCGGAGACGTCCAGGCCGTCCACGTCGATGCTGAAGAGTGCTACGACGAAGTCCGACAGATGTGGCAGCAGAACGTCGCCGACCCATTCAAAGCCGCCGGCAGGACCGCGCCCGAGCTGGTGCTCGTCCCCTCGCCCTTCCGCTTCGTCCTCGGCCCGCTGGTGGATTACATCCTCAAGGTCGAGCACCAGCACCCCGATCGCCAGGTCGCCGTGCTAATCCCCGAGCTCGTCGTCAAACGCTGGTGGCAGACCCCTCTTCACAATCAGCGCGCCCAGGTGCTCAAGCTGCTGCTGCTGGTGCGCGGCAATCAGCGCATCATCGTCGTCAACATTCCCTGGTATCTCTGAAGAAGATCGCGGGCCACACAGAACAGAACGGATTCCCCTTTTCTATAGAGCAATAACCTCTAATGCCGTCATTCTGGCGCAGCCAGAATCTCTGTATTGGCTCTTTTCATTTGCTATCCACCTTCAAGAAATTTGCGAGTCTACGCACAGACCGACTTTGTCTCCACCGCGCGCCGTGCAGGCGCAGCCATCAGACTCTCGATCAACGCTTCGAAGCAGTCCGCGTCAAGTTTGTGCGGCAGATGTTTCTTCATGATTGCAACAATCTCCTCCAGGCCCAGCCCCCCACGATATGGCCTGTCCTCAGACAACGCGCCATACACATCCGCAACCGCGATGATGCGCGACTCCAGCGACAGTTGCCCGCCGCTCAGCCCATTGGGATAGCCCGTGCCATCCAGCTTCTCGTGGTGTTCACCCGCAACCACCGCCAGCTCCTGGAATGCGCTCACCCGCTCCAGAATCCGCCGCGTCTGCACCGGGTGCTCGCGCATCGCCTGCCACTCCTCCGGGTTCAGCTCGCTCGGCTTGTCCAGAATCGCATTGGAGACGCTCAGCTTGCCGAGATCGTGCAGCAACGCAGCGCGACGCACGAAGTCAACGCGCTCGCTCGGCAGGCCAAGCCGCTGCGCAATACCGACCGCGGCCTCAGTCACGCCCAGCGAATGGCGAAACGTATACGGCGACTTGGCGTCCACCACATCCGCAAACGCCTCGCAGATCTGGTCAATCCTTTGCCCGTCGAGATACACATGCGTGCCTGGTTCAAGGTCCACCACCGCCCGTTGCGTCTCGCGCACATCATCGCTCGCCAGACAGTTGTTCCATAACGCGCCGCGCCGGTCCAGCGATACCGCAACCTCCACCAACACCGGGTCAAACCATCGGCCCGCGCGCTCGCGCAACACATCCATCGCCACCCGGGGCGACTTGCCCGTCGAAAAAACATCCAGATGCTGCGCAATCGCCAGTATCCGCGCCAGGCGCGGAATCTGCCGCCCTATCAGGCCGTCCGGGTAACCGCTGCCGTCCCAGTGCTCGTCCAGGCTGCGCACCGCCTCCGCCGCGCGCCCACCCAGCTCCAGCTTGCGCATGATCTGCGCTCCGCGGTCGCAGCGCATCGTGATCAATGTTTTATTGTTCTCGTCCTGCGTGCGTCCCATCTCCAGCATGTGGGCAATCCGCCGCACCGGCCCCGCCTCCGGCAGCACCGTCTTCCATAACAACCTCAGGGTCGAGAGCGTAGGCGTCTTCGGCCGCGTCCAATCCATCATCTTCGCTGCGGACTTCATCGCGCGGTCGTCACCGCCCACAATCTGGCACATCCGCGCAGCGTTGCTGCTGCAGCCGATGTCCTTCAGCAGCAGCGCGTAGTAGAGGTCGGTGAGGTCTGCCGAATCGATCCCCGCCTCGCGCGCAATGCGCATCCCCAGCAGGCAACTGCGCACCGCGTGGCCATGCACCGCGCCCTCCGTCAGGTCGAGCGCAAACGACAGCGCCGACAAGATCTCCGGCAGCGAGATGCGGCCTTCACTTGAATTTGCGCGTTGGCGATCGAGCGACTGCGCGAGACTCATGGGAGAGTTCCTCTTGCCGCCACCAAGCGCGCTGCGCTCCGTCCGGCGACTCCGCGAATCTGCTCCACCAGCCCGGGAGTTGGGCCTGACCCCACCGTATGCCCCGCGCCCCGCCCGCCCTATCCCCCATTGGTTGTATATGGCTGCGCAATCCACACTCAGGTAACGAACGTACAGCCGATCGCGCCCACTCGCGCAGCGACCCCCAAATCGCCGGTTCGCGCTATCCTAGTGCTCTGTGTCCCTCACCGCGACATCCGATGCCCCCGCCGCGCAGATCGCCTCTGCCGCCGCAGTCCCCGCGGCAGTCCATGCGCCGGCGCGCCCCACCCTCCTCGCCGACTACGCGACCCTCTTCAAGCTGCGCGTCTCCACCATGGTCATCATCACCTCCGCCGCCGGCTTTTACCTCGGCTGCCTGCGCTCCGGCATCAGTCCCTTCTCGCTCCAGCTCATCAAGGCGCTAGCCGGAATCGCCGCCGTCACCTGCGGCGCCAGCGCGCTCAACCAGGCCCTCGAACGCCGCACCGACCGCCTGATGCACCGCACCGAAGACCGCCCAATGGCGACCCACCGCATCGGCCTCGCGCACGGCCTCGCCGTCGGCTTCGCGGCCGTCTTTCTCGGCTCGCTCTATCTCGCATGGGCCACCAACCCCCTCACCGGCACGCTCACCCTGCTCACCGCCGTCGGCTACGTCGCCATCTACACCCCGCTCAAGCGCGTCACCACCATCAACACCTTCATCGGCGCCTTCCCCGGAGCACTCCCTCCACTCATCGGCTGGACCGCCGCCCGCGGCCTCATCGAGTGGCCCGCCGTCGCCCTCTTCGCCATCCTCTTCGTCTGGCAGTTCCCCCACTTCATGGCCATCGGCTGGATGTATCGCCAGGACTATGCCCGCGCCGGCATCCGCATCACCCCCACCCTCGGCGACCCTCGCTACGCCGCCCGCTCCACCGTCATCCAGGCCCTCTTCTACGCCGCGCTGATGCTCCCCGTCAGCCTCTGGCCCGTCGCCCTCGGCGTCGCGGGACGCGCCTATGCCGCTGCCGCCATCGCCCTCACCCTCGGCTACCTCTGGTACACCCTCCGCTTCGCCCGCATCGCCTTCACCCCAGCCCCACGCGACCAAAACATCGACAACACCGACGCCACGATCCAGCCCGCCCGCACCCTCCTCCGCGCCTCCGTCATCTACCTTCCCCTCCTCCTCGCCGCCATGATGCTCGACGCCCGCGGCCGCCTCCTCTTCTAACAAACCACTAGCCACCAAAAATGCCCGCCCTCCACAAACCGACCAACCTCCGCACCCCGCCCAGCGTCATCGCCACCATCCTCATCGTCTCCGCCGCGGCCAGTGCGCTCATCTGCTACCTCGTCTACTTCCACGCGCCATTGGACGTGGCCGGAACCCATCTGCGCTCGCTGCCCCTCGTCAACGCCGTCCTCAACGCCCTCGCAACCATCGCCCTCGTCACCGGCTATCGCGAGATTCGCGAGCGCCGCATCCTCCACCACCGCGCCTCGATGTTCGCCGCGTTCTTCTTCTCTTCCATCTTCCTCGTCTCCTACCTCGTCAACTTCACCCTCCACGGCGAGACCCGCTTCAACCGCTTCAACCACTGGTGGCCCTTCTACTGGAAACTGCTCGCCTCGCACATCGTCCTCTCCGTCGTCGCCCTGCCGATGATCCTCATCACCTTCTTCCTCTCCCTCACCGGCCGCTTCCCCGCGCACAAACGCCTCGCCCGCTGGACCTTCCCCATCTGGCTCTACGTCTCCGTCACCGGCGTCATCGTCTACCTGATGCAGGCGGCATGTCGCTAAACTTCATAGCGCCGTCATCCTGAGCGGAGCGCGAAGCGCGCAGTCGAAGGACCCCCGTATTTATCGTCGCTCTTGCCTTTGCTCTTGTCTTTACTCACAACTAACAACTCACCACTCACCACTGTCCTTATGCAGCCAGACACCCGCCAGCTCCTCCGCACCGGCCTCGCCATCTTCGCCACCGGCATCGTCGCCGCACTGCTCGCCCTCACCGTCTTCGGCGGCATGGGACGCCAGGGCCCGCACACCAACTCCGGCTGGATGGCCCTCATGGTCGCCATGGCCTGCCTGCCCACCGGCACCCTCACCCTCGCCCTCGGCCTCGCCAAGCTCATCGGCGACCGCAAACGCTAGCCCCGTCCCCCACAGCCCTTCCTCTGCTATCCTCAACCTCGTTCGCTTCTAGGTATCCCAAGGCTTTAGCCTTGGGTCTCCTTCGAATCCACAGAGATCGGAGCACACACCCATGGCAAAAGGCGTCAACAAAGTCTTCCTCCTCGGCAACGTCGGCAAAGACCCCGAGATTCGCGCCACCGCAGGCGGCATGACCATCGCCAGCTTCACCCTCGCCACCGCCGACCGCGCCAAGGACGCCTCCGGCAACTGGGTCGACAAGACCGAGTGGCACAACCTCGTCGCCTTCCAGCGCACCGCCGAGATCGTCCGCGACTACGTCAAAAAGGGCACCCAGCTCTTCATTGAGGGCAAGATCCAGCAGCGCTCCTGGGACGACAAGGAGTCCGGCCAGAAGCGCTACAAGACCGAGATCCTCGTCAACGAACTCTCCCTCCTCGGCGGCCGCCCCTCCGGCGAGGGCGGCGGCTACTCCAAATCCTCAAGCACCACCGCCAGCGCCCCCGCATCCGCCCCCGACTACGCCGACCAGGGCATCACCGACGACGACATCCCGTTCTAGAGCAGAGTTCGCTACAAACTTCGTCGTCAAGGGCCAAAGGCCCGTCATATACCAGCCTAGGCCGGAGGCCTAGGTTAGCGGGCAGTAGAAACGCAAGGGCTGTAAGCCCGGCACATGCCTCTTACACATCCTCGAGGAATCCCTTCTAGTCCATGCTCGACGAACCCACCTTCCGCCGCGAATCCGACCGCGCCCTCGAATCCCTCAAGCAGGCCCTCATCGCCGCCGATCGATCGTTGCGAATATAATCGACTCATTCCGTGGAGGAGTTGTTGCGCACACCAGATACGCGGGCGATGGAACCTGTTTGGGATGCCGTCGTAATCGGGGCAGGTATGGGCGGTGGGTTCACCGCGCGGTCCCTTGCAGAGGCGGGGTACAGAGTCCTGCTAGTCGATCGGGGATACAGTGAGCCGCACGGTGGCCCCGAGACCGGAAGTCCAGAAAGCGCGCTCGCAGAGTGCAGATGGCCGACGGAGATCGCCTGCGAAGTGGACGGCGAAATCACCCGCCACTTTGGCATAGTGGGTTGCGGAGTCGGTGGCAGCACCAATTTTTACGCCGGGGCATTGGAGCGTTTTGACCGTCATGATGTGGACACGCATCCGCAGCATCCCCATCCGACGGGCGGATGGCCAATCACATACGATGAGCTTCTTCCGTATTACGAAGAGGCTGAGCGGATGTTGCATGTCGCCGGCACCCGCGATCCTCTGGATCCGGAACGATTCGAGCACCTTCAACAACCTCCCGATCTTGGACCCGCAGATACGCAATTCGTGCAATCCTTCGAGAAATGCGGTTTGCACCCTTACCGGTTACACGTCGGCATTCGCTACCTTCCAGGTTGCGACGAATGCCTTACTGGGCTCTGTAAAATAAAGAATTGCCGGGCTGACGCGCGATCTGCCGTCGCCGAAGCGCGCATTCAGCCGACGGTCATGGATCGCACCGAGGCGGTGCGGCTGGTTGCCTCCCATGACAAGGTCTCAACCGCGATACTGCGGCGCGACGGCCAGGAGATTGCCGTGAGCGCAAGGGTATTCGTGCTCGCGGCAGGCGCAATCCACACACCCAGGCTCTTGCTGAAATCCAGCGGAGAGGACTGGCCCGATGGATTGGCGAACCGATCCGGAATGGTCGGACGCAACCTGATGTTTCACAGCACATTGCGATTTGCCATGTGGCCGAGCAAGGGCCTCCCAGGCTCAGGGCCGCGCAAGTCGATCAGCTTTAGGGATTTCTATTTTTTCCAGGGCGAACGTTTGGGCTCTGTTCAATCCAGCGGCTTCAGCGCGGGATATGGCGATCTATTGATGCATCTTTACGACACATTCGATCGCGGTATGCTCCGCTGGCTGGGCGTGGCGCGTCCCTTTCTCCGCCTTCCAGCCGCATTGACGATTAGGCTGCGTGGCCAAGGCACGATCTTCGCTTGTTGTTTGGAGGACCTGCCATATCCTGACAATCGCGTAGCAATCGACTCGAACGAGCCGGACGGCGTCCTCATGAAATACAACATCCGGCAGGAACTTCGCGACCGTAGTAGCAGATTCGAAGCAGTATTGGAAAAGCACTTGGCTGGGCAGCGCATGGCTTTCCTTACCCGAGGTGTCAATCTCAATCTCAGCCATGCATGTGGGACTTGCACCATGGGGAGGGATCCCAAGACAAGTGTTATCGATCGCGACTGCCGGGCTCATGGAATCGGGAACCTTTACGTCACTGACGCGTCGTTCATGCCAACCAGCGCGGCGATTAATCCTTCACTTACCATCGCTGCGAATGCACTCCGGGTCTCTGAAAGCATCAAGCGAGCGCTGGCAGGAGAATTGCAAACTGAACTAATAGGACGCTGACGCGATTTTCACGCCGCCGCGTCCGCATCTTACACTAACCCCATGTTAGACGAACCCACCTTCCGCCGCGAATCCGACCGCGCCCTCGAAGCCCTCAAGCAGGCCCTCATCGCCGCAGAGGACTCCTCCGGCACCTTCGAGTTCGAGGACAACAACGGCGTCATGAACATCCTCTTCGAGAACGGGTCGTCGAAGTTTGTGGTGACCCCCAACACGCCCGTCCGACAGATTTGGATCTCCGCCCAGGCCACCAGCTTCAAACTCGACTGGTCCGACGCCGCCCGCGCCTTCGTCCTTCCCAAAACCGGCGAGCCGCTCCTCCCCCTCACCGAGCGCCTCCTGCGCGAACACCTCGGCGACCCCTCGATCAAGATCGGCTAAGGAGTCTTCCGGCAAATTCCTCTGTCCACCGCGCCCCGCATCCGATAGACTGTCTGCAATTGCCTCAATTTTGCTGCAAGGCCTCACCCGAGCCCGCCTTACAAAACTCGCAAATAGCCGCGCCTCACCCGCGCGACCCTTGCTCGAAGTGTACTTGCTCCAAGAAGGGCTTGAGCCAATGCCGCCCCTGCTCTCGGTCGCCATCATCACCAAGAACGAAGAGGCGAACCTGCCGCGCACCCTCGCCAGCGTGCAGTTTGCCGACGAGATCATTGTGCTCGACTCCGCCTCCACCGACCGCACAGTCGAGATTGCCCGCGCCTTCAACGCCACCGTCTACGACGAGCCCTGGAAGGGCTTCGCCGGCTCCAAAAACTCCGCCATCGCGAAGTGTACCGGCACCTGGGTCCTCTCGCTCGACGCCGACGAGGAGCTCAGCCCCGAGCTGCAGACCCAGATCAAGACCCTGCTGCCCTCGAACCCGCCCACCGACGCCTACTACATCAACCGCCGCAATTATTTTCTCGGACGATGGATCAAGCACGGCGGCCTCTATCCCGACCCCAAGCTGCGCCTCTTTCGCCGCGCCGTCGCCAACTTCACCACCACCCCGCAGTCGGAAGACCGCCCGGTGCATGAGACCATCGCCTTCGACGGCGAGGCTGACACGCTCGACTACGACCTCATCCATAACGCCTTCCCCACCATCGACAGCTACATCGAGCACATGGACCGCTACAGCACCGTGGGCTCCGAACTGCTGGTGTCCGCGGGCAAGGTCAGCCGCTCGTGGCCCGCGTTTGTCTGCAATGTACTGGTGGTCCCAAAGCTCACGCTGCTCTGGAACTACATCTTCCGCCTAGGTTTCCTCGATGGCCGCGAGGGCCTGCTCATGCACCTCTACCACTCCACCTACACCAGCTGGAAGTTCGCCAAGGCCTGGCAGGCCGCCCGCACCAAACCCAGCTAGAGCGTATTCCTATTTCGCCGCAGAGCAATACCTCAGATGCCGTCATTCTGGCGCAGCCAGAATCTCTGTATTGGCCTCTCAGTTCTTAAATCCGCGTCAATCCGCGAAGATCCGCGGTCGTTCTCCCCTACCACGGCAGCGCGTCGCCCATGTGGAAGAAGCCGCCCGTTGGGCCGTCATCCCCAAGCGTCGCCAGCCGCACGCTCGTCTTCGCCCCATCCACGATCTCCATCGGCGCGCCCTCGCCGCCCATATCCGTCTTCACCCAACCGGGGTGGGCCGAGTTCACCTTGATCTTCGTGCCGCTCAGCTCATACGCCAGATGGATGGTGAAGCTATTCAGCGCAACCTTCGACGCATCGTACGCAAACGTCTTCGCATCGTAAATCGGCGAGCCCTTGGTCGCGTGCAGCGTGTTCGACCCCAGAATGCTCGACAGGTTAACGATCCGTCCCGCCTTGCTCTTACGCAGCAATGGAAGCAGCGCCTGCGTCAACGCAACCGTCGAAAAGAAGTTTGTCTCAAACGTCTCGTGCAATGTCTTCTGCGAGATGCTGCTGGCCTGGCTGGAGCCCATCGGCTCGATCATCACCCCAGCGTTGTTGATCAAAATGTCCAGCCGCCCAAACTCCTGCTCAATCTTCTTCGCCGCGGCCGCGCGGTCTGCCTCACCGTCCACATTCAGCTTCACCGCCCGCGCATCCACGCCCACGCCGCGCAACACCTCTGCGGCCTCCTCGCCGCGTCCCAGGTCGCGCGATCCCACCAGTATTCTCACCCCCAGCTTGCCCAACTGGCGCGCCGTCTCCAGGCCAATCCCTTTGTTCGCGCCGGTGATCAACGCAACCTTCGTGTCCGCATTGCTCATTGCATCCATCTCCTGTCTGAAATTTCAGACGTGAAGATGAGATTGCAGTCGACAACAAAAGTTTCGTAAATATCTTCGGCAGCTTCGAACGCTTTTTCATGCGATCCAAATCACACCCAGCAACTCGCAACCGCATTCACCACGGCAGCGCCAAATCCATATGGAAGTACTCCCCACTCGGCCCGTCCTCGCCCACCATCGCCAGCCGCACACTCGTCTTCGCCCCATCCACCAGCTCCAGCGGCGCCTTCTCGCCACCCATGTCCGTCTTCACCCATCCCGGATGCACCGAGTTCACCTTGATCTTCGTCCCCCTCAGCTCATGCGCCAGATGCAGCGTGAATGAGTTCAGTGCGGTCTTCGATGCGTCGTAGGAAAACGTCTTCGTGGCATAGATCGTCGAGTCCTTCGGTGCCAGCAGCTTCAGCGAACCCTGCGCGCTGGACACATTCACAATCCTTCCCGCCTCGCTCTTCCGAATCAACGGCAGCAGCCTCTGCGTCAGGTCCACCACCGCAAAGAAGTTGGTCTCAAACGTCTCGCGAATCGCCTCCACCGGCGTCGTGCTGGTCTCATACCCCGCCCCCTGGTCCAGATTCACCGCCGCATTGTTGATCAAAATATCCAGCCTCCCAAACTCCCGCTCGATATACTTCGCCGCGGCCGCGCGATCCGCCTCGCTCGTCACATCCAGATGGATCGCCCGCGCGTCCACGCCCACCCCGCGCAACACCTCCGCCGCCTGCTCACCGCGCCGCATCTCCCGCGAGCCCACCAGCACCGTCACTCCCAGCTTGCCCAGTTGGCGCGCCGTCTCCAGGCCAATCCCCTTGTTCGCGCCCGTAATCAGCGCGACCTTCGTCGCTTGCGTATCGCTCATCGAACCCCATCCCCCGTCCAAATTTCAATCCTGCACATAAGACGCGTCAGGAGCGAGGACCTCCGCATACCTCCTGGGGATGGGCCGCCGCTTCATATCGCGCCCCACCACCACATGCACAGTCTCGCCCTCGCACAAGAGCAACCCGTCCTCGGCGCGCACAATTCTATAGCTGAAGCGCACGATTGGCCCGCGCAATCCCGCCACACGCGTCTGGATCGTCAGCTCATCGTCGTATCGTGCCGGCGCCTTGTAGCGCACAGTCGCCTCCACCACCGCAATCCAGCACTCCTCCTCCACCTCCAGCCGCTTGTAGTCGAGCCCCAGCGAGCGCATCAGCTCCACCCGTCCCACCTCA
>Ga0302320_10021546_pt1 | contig 12780 bp, 6 predicted proteins | sample Bog_T0_3_FD_202130 | JGI IMG/M metagenome (GOLD analysis project Ga0302320, IMG submission 202130) | Peat permafrost microbial communities from Stordalen Mire near Abisko, Sweden - Bog_T0_3 | ecosystem: Environmental > Terrestrial > Soil > Wetlands > Peat | place: Sweden: Abisko, Stordalen Mire...
TTGCATTTCCAACCTTAAACAAATTGGATTGGCTTTGCATCTTTATGCGTATGATAACGGTGATTATTTTCCATTAGCCTCCGATTCTGCAATCGGTGGAACCAATATTTTGATTTTGACTCTCCAACCCTATTTGCCATTAACGACCCAACCGACTGGCGGGGCAAAATACGCAAGGCGTTCATTTGTCCCAGTGCCCAAACCACATTTGTGAATCTGGGAACCAATCAAGTGGTCCGCACCTATTCTTGCGCAGGCACCATGCTGGGCTTGCAAACTACCAGCAGCGGTTTGACGGCGACCGTGCCCAGAAAATTTGCCAGTGTTGCCGGCATAGACGTGACCGCCATACTTGTCGTGGTGGAAGGGCGGCAGCAAAGCACGCTGGCTTCCTCATCAGATGTCAATTCCAGCCCATCCAACATTCAATGGTCCAAGGCGCAAACCGACTTGCAGAAGAACAAATTCTTCGTCTTTCAAAAGGGCAGACATGGCAAAAAGAATATCGCCCGCGAATCGGTAAGGCAGATCTGGAAATCTTGAAATACGCCAGCATTCATTTACTGGCGTGGAGAATTCGTGCTGCGATTTGGGGTGCGCAAAGCGTAATCTTGAAACAACAAATGATGAGTTCCAGAGAGCAATTCTTCAAAAGAATCAAAGCGGCCATTGAGCCGCGCATCGCGTTGGGCGCGCGAGCCAGGCGGGCGCGTCGCCTAGGCGTGATGAGCGCGGCGCGAGACCGCCAAGGCCCCGCACAATTCGCTCAACGTGTATTGCTCGCTCATGGCATTTAGACAAAAATAGTTTGTGCGGCTGCTCAATGATTGAGGCTGTGTTGATATTCGGCGATTCCGGACAACTCCTGTTTGGCCCGGTCGGCCAGCGGGCCGGATGGAAATTGATTCACCCAATCAGAGGCTGCGCTAAAATTCTGCAAACCCCATTGATGCACCACGGAAATGGCGGCTTCAATCTGGGCTGGGCCAGGTGGCATCTGGTCGATAATCAAATTGGCGGCGGCTTCCGGTGCAGTTTGTGACTGCACGTAGGCGATGCCGTGAAAACATGCAGACTTTCGATGGAATGGGGCACGCATTTATCCGTTCTATCAAGCGCCGACTTGGTCGAGGGGAGGAAGTTGAAATTGTAGGCGGCCAGCGAAAGCCTGCTTGGGAAGTTGCTGCTGAAATCTTTAGCCATTTGAAGCGGGACGCCGAACAACACCCGTCGCTCGCCGGATTTGCAACGAATTTGGCTAGTTGTGTTGTCACAATTCCAGTGAATTACACAGGGCGGCAACGCCGTGACATTCGCCGGGCTCTTGAGAGAGCAGGTATGCGTTTAGAATGTTTCCTCCACGAACCATTTGCCGCGCTGGTTGGTCATTTTTATGATTCGGAAACGAAGCTTAAACATATAAAGGGCGACCGTGTTTTGGTTTTTGATTGGGGTGGTGGCACCTTGGACGTTTGTTTAGCCGAAGTCTCAGAAGACGGTAAATACATCTATGAAACGGCACATGATGGCATTGAAGACCGTGCAGGTGATGATTTCGATAAAAAAATAATGTCGATTCTCAAACGGCGATTTTTAGCCCAGACGAAGCTGCCACTTGATGATATCGAATTGAAGGGGGCGGCTTCAGATCGTTTTTGGATTCGTTCCGAACTAGGAAAGATTGAACTAAGCAGTTCCCAACAAGCTGAAATTGAAGTTCCCAATTTTTTTGAGCTGATGGGGAAACCTTTTGACCTTCGCGAAATGATGACCCGCGAACAGTTTCAAGAGGTGATAGAAGAAGAGTTGCTTGCCGCAGAACAATGCGTTCTGCGTTGCCTTAAACACGCACGCATTACGGCTGGTCTTGTAGATCACGTTTTAATGGTTGGAGGAACCTCCAACATTCCCGCTGTGCGTCACATGCTGGAGCGGCATTTTGGTTCGCGGGTGAAAGTAGCGAAAGAGCCAGATGCCGCCATCGCCCGTGGCGCAGCGGTCGTGGCCGCCGAACTACCGTGACCCGGTGGGAAAACATGCCGACAAGTTTGCCCTGACGCAATCGTTGCGGCGGCGGCGCAACACCATCGGCAAGAAAATCACGAGCCACGCCATGCGAGCCTTCTATGTCACCGTGCGGCGGAGCCACGGAATTCCTGACATTCAAATCGCGTGGGAAATCCAGCCCGGCTCATACGGTTGAGCATCCGTCCGCATCACTAACGCCTCACAAGTCCGCAGGCCGGTGACCCGACCCGGATGAGTTTGCCTGTCGTATTCATGTTGTATTCGCTTTTTGTTTGGCGCGATACAACGAGAAATTTTCGTCAGGTGAAAAAGACGTGGTCTAATTTATGGTCTAATTCACTTTTTCGGTCAGAAGGGAAATTGCGGAGCACCTTGATAAAGCCTTGCAGTTATTGGCTTTAAGATGGTGCACCCAAGAGGAGTTGAACCTCTAACCTGCTGATCCGTAGTCAGCCGCTCTATCCAATTGAGCTATGGGTGCGACCGTTGATTTTATTGAGTTTCACCGCTGCCTGTCCATCGTCAACTTGACAATTTGGTATTGCATTCTGATACAATCTGCATGAAAGCAAACCACGTCATAATCTGCTGATATATGGCAGGAAACCCATTATGCTATGCGAACTTGATTCGCTACGTGCCGTCCGGGATACATTTTGCTCGAATCAGTGGCAAAGGCAAGCTCATTCGGACAGTGCCTTAATTTGAATTTAACTTTTTGCACCTTGCAGCGCACCAACCAATCGAGCAGCGTTTGGCCTTTGCCCGTCCATTTGGATTGAAAACCACAATGTCACCCTGTCAAAGCGTTTTACCCTGAAAGATTTCAGTGACAGGCACGGATCACGCTAAACCGCTCTGGCTCACGGTTGGCCTGCTGGCGGGCCGGACATGCCCGCGCCCGCCATGCCAGTAAGCAGCATTATTTTTGGGGACACGTTTCGACCACGACCACACAACACAAGTCCGCAATAGTATGCAAGATGTAAATGCAATGTGGTGCAATCTCTGCGGAATGGCGGATTGATATTCAAGGAAAGCTCACGATTGCGGCCGCTATCGCCAAAAACGACGCGCTACGATTGGATTAGAACGGCGATTTTGAAACGGCGTGATGGACGGGAAAGGGGAAAATGTGATGCGTTGGCGTGAAAAAAAAGTGGTCCGGTCACACGAGCTGCGTCACAGCCCGGACTGTCACAGCGATTTCGGTTTGAGCGAGACTCGCTTGATTTGTTCAAGGCTGTGAGCTTGCTGCAAATGCGCATAGCGTTTCATCAGCAGCGCGCCGCCGTCTTTGTGTCCAAGCCACTTCGCGACCGTTGGAATACACAGTTAGTTTCGCGTTAGACAGTCTTTGTCCATGTGAGCGTGTCAGACTTGGGTTTCAATTTCAGTCCTGCCATCAGGGGACACGTAGGAACGTTTGCGGAGTGACGGGTGGCGGCAATCCATCGCTCCGCAACCTGCTCAAATGAGAGTTTTGCAGCTTCGGATGGCATAAGTCGGGAAATATCAGCCAGCAGATCGGCCAGCCTTCGGTTGGCAAGCTGGCGGTCCGAAGTCTTCAGTGAGCGATTAAAAAGTTTGCCGTTTTTCTTAATTCAGCCATAATAAATGCCCGATGATTGGTTGCGCCACAAGCGTTCACCTACGTTTATCTAGAAACTTTTTGGTGTTTTTGGCTGGTTTGAGTCCATTGGAGAATAATAGGGGTGTAAAAGTGGGGCGCAACAATATTGTGAAGGCTCATAAAAGTCGCATAAAAATTGGTTTTGCCAGCGTAGCTCAGGGGTAGAGCAGAGGACTCATAAGCCTTTGGTCGGAGGTTCAATTCCTCCCGCTGGCACCATTCCACCACTTCGAGAACTTTCGACGAGTGCCGACCACGGTTTAACGCAAGAGCCTACAATGTCAAACTTGAGACTACATACATGCAACCGGATGGAGAATCTGGCCGAGGCTCTAGCTGACGTTATCCGCCGTCCGCTTCGTTCTCCGCTCGAACCAGAAATAGTTCTGGTGCAGAGCCAGGGCATGGCGCGCTGGCTCAAGCTCCAACTCGCCCAAAAACACGGGATCTGCTGCAACTACCGGTTTCCCTTTCCACGCGCCTTCAGCTACGAGGCATTTAAGGCTGTCCTCGGCAATCTGCCAGCGGAGGAAGCCTATGACCCGGAAGTGTTGATTTGGCAGGTCATGAAAACAGTTCCAGCGTTCCTGGATCAACCCGGCTTTGAGGCCGTAAAGAATTATCTGGGGACGGAACACGACGAGCGGAAGCTTTATCAACTTGCCGATCGGATCGCCAATGTGTTTGACCAATATTTGGTGTTCCGGCCTGAACTGATCCGGCAATGGGAGGCGGGGGAAGATCACGGCTGGCAGGCGAAGTTGTGGCGCGAAGTCAGCGGCCCGTTCCGCGACCAGCATCCGGCCGCGTTGCAATTCAGATTCATCGAGCATTTGGAAAAAAGCAGTGCTCCCATTGCGGGCTTGCCTGAACGAATCGCCATCTTCGGCGTTTCGGCTCTGCCACCCTTTTATCTGCGCATCTTCGCGGCGCTGTCCCGTCACGTGGAGGTCAGCCTTTATCTCCTCCAACCTTGCGAACAATTCTGGGGATATATCAGTTCCGTGCGCGAGCAGGAGAAAACACTGAAGCGCGCCGGTAAAGGGGCCTCGGAGGCAAACCAGCTTCATTTGGAGCAGGGCAATCGTCTGCTGGCCTCGATGGGACAATTGGGCAGGGATTTTCTGCTGCTGCTCCAGGACGCCGGCGATTGGCAGGAATCAGAGCCGGCGCGTTTTGAACCCGCCGGTGATAAAAATCTTCTGTCTTGCATCCAGAACGACATTCTGATTTTGGAGGACAACGCGACCGCCAAAGATTCCAAAAAACCAATAACGGAGAAAGACGATTCAATTGAAGTCCACTCCTGCCACAGTCCGTTGCGGGAACTTGAGGTGCTTTACGACCATCTTCTCGACTGGTTCGAGCGCGACCCCGAGCTGGCGCCCCGTGATATTCTGGTGATGATTCCCGACATCGAGTTGTATGCGCCCTACATCCAGGCGGTGTTTGGTTCGCCGGAAAATGATTTGTTCCGTATTCCATTCAGCGTTGCCGATCGGACGGCGCAGACGCAGAGCCACCTGATTGACACCTTTCTTTTCCTGCTCAAGCTCGTGGACTCTCGTCTTGGTGTCAGCCAAGTGATCACGCTGCTGGAATCCGCACCCGTCCGCCGGAAGTTTGAACTGGACGAAGACGACCTCGAATTGGTGCGACTCTGGGTCGATGCAGTTCGGATCCGTTGGGGGCAAGACGAGCAGCAGCGCGCCGGGCTGGGTCTGCCGGCGTGGTCTGAAAACACCTGGCGGCATGGGGTTGAGCGCTTGGTGGTGGGCTACGCTATGGCTGGGAATGGGGAAGAACTTTTCGAAGGCATCCTCCCCTACAACGACATTGAGGGAAACCCGAGTGAAGTTCTGGGCCGATTGGCAGAATTCCTTGAGCAACTTTTTGCTGGCGTTGATAAACTTAAAACAGCACGGCCGTTGAGCGAGTGGTCAGCAACTTTCCATTCAATGCTGGAAACTCTTTTTGAAACTAGCGACGAAGAGTCCCAGGAACTTCAAGTTCTCAACGACTGCTTTGAGAAACTTACTGCCGCGGTTGAGCGCGCGGGCTTCGATCAGCCGGTCGGGCTGGCCGTGGTTCTGGAGCAGTTGAACCGTGATTTATCAGAAGATTATTTCGGTTCTGGTTATCTGACTGGGGGCGTCACCTTCTGCGCCTTGAAGCCGATGCGGAGCATCCCGGCGAAGGTGATTTGCCTGCTGGGCATGAATGATCGTTCCTTCCCGCGGACCTCACCGCAATTGAGCTTTGACCTCATGGCTCAAAAGCCTCAACTCGGCGACCGCTCCAGCCGCGCGGATGACCGCTACCTGTTTCTCGAAACCCTCATTTCGGCGCGCGAACGGCTCTACATCAGCTATGTCGGCCAGTCCATCAAAGACAACCGTGAAGCGCCGCCATCGGTGCTAGTCAGCGAGCTGTTCGATTATGTCGCGCAGCGCTTCGAGTTGCCGGGCCGCGATATCATTGAGGATCACGTCTTGACGCGGCAGCGCTTGCAGGCTTTCAGCACTGCCTATTTCCAGGGAGGCAAGCTCTTCAGCTATTCCCGGGAAAATCTGAAAGCCAGCCAGGTCATCGCGCCGGAACGCAAGCCGCCCGGTAATCTTGTCCCAAAGCCGCTGCCCGAACCTGAACCGGAATGGCGGCGGCTGACGCTGCAAACGCTGGCAGGGTTTATCTGCAACCCGGCCAAATTTCTAACCGAGAAGCGTCTGGGTTTGAAGTTGCTTGACGAGGCCGTGGCCTTGGACGAACGCGAGGCGTTCGACATAACCGGGCTGGAACGCTATTCACTACAACAGGAACTGCTGGAACTGAAGGTGGGTGGCATGAGCCTGAAGGACTCCTGCAATTTAGTCCGAGCTGCCGGTCGGCTGCCGGCAGGTGTTGCAGGCGAGGTCCATTTCGCCCAGATCCGCCGGGATGTGGAAGTTTTCAACAAGCGGCTACAGCCATTCAATCCGGGCCAGTTCCTACCGTTGGCACCATTCGAACTGGCCATCGGCGATTTTAGGTTGAGTGGCAACATCAGCCACGCAACGCCCGACGGGGGACTGCTTTTCTACCGGCTCGCCAGCATCAAGCCCAAGGATCTTTTGCGGGCGTGGGTGGAACATCTCCTTTTTCACGCGACCCAACCTGCCGACAAGGCGGCGGAAACGGTCATCGTCGGGACGGATTCCATTATCAAGTTCGCCCCGGTTTTGGACCCGCTGCCGCTGCTTGAAAAAATGCTCGAAGCCTACTGGTCAGGGTTGAGCCAGCCGCTGAAGTTCTTTCCTGAAAGTTCGTATGCATTTGCGGACGCGGATCTCAAGGTGGCAACCGGCACCCAGGGCAAAACCACGCGCGAACCGATTGACTTCGCTTTGGAGAAATGGAATGGCAATGATTATCTCGGGAAGCCCGGCGAGTGTCAGGACGAATACATTTCCCTGTTCTTCAAGGATGACGATGCGCTGGACGGGGATTTTGAAATGCACGCGCGGTCCGTGTTCCAACCACTGCTGGAAAAATTGGAGGAGGTTGCAGAGTGAACACTCCATTGCCATTCCACCTCACCGAAACGCCGTTAACACGCGGAGTCAGCCTCATCGAGGCCAGCGCGGGCACGGGCAAAACCTACGCCATCACGGCCCTGTTCGTGCGGCTGATCGTGGAGGAAAACCTTTCGGTGCGGGAGATTCTGGCGGTCACCTACACGGAGGCGGCGACCGAGGAATTGCGTCACCGCGTCCGTCAAGCGCTGGTTCAGGCCGCGCAGGCGTTTGCCACCGGGAAAAGCGAAGTTCCCTTCCTCAAAGCATTGGTGGCCAGGTTCGGGGATCAATCCGTGGAGATGGCAGCGCGGCTGCAAGTCGCCCTGTGCGATTTCGACGAGGCGCCGATTTACACGATCCACGGTTTCTGCCAGCGGACACTTCGTGACCGCGCGTTCGAGAGCAGCCTGCTCTTCGACACTGAGTTGGTCACCGATCTGTCGGCATTTCTGCAGGAGATCGCTGATGATTTCTGGCGCCTGCGTTTCTATGAGGCCGGGCCGACCCTCGTGAATTTTGCGCTCAAGAACAAATTCGGTCCGGCCCAGTTTCTGAGCCTGCTCAATACCTGCAACAATTATCCGCAGATTGAGTTTCTTTCGTCGGCCCAGGGTCACACCTTGGATTCGCTTTCGGCCACATTGGAGAATTGCTATCAGGCGGCGCGTGAGGTCTGGCTCTCGGATGCGGCCGAAATCAAGGCCTGCTTTGGTTCGACCATCAAATGGGGCAACAAGCCTTACAACAACGACGAGGAAATGGCCTCCCGGTTTGATCAACTGGACACCTGTTTTTCCGAGAGCGACACCGCTTTCGAAGCCCTGTCAGCCTTGGGTGATTTTTGCACCAGGCAATTGGCGGAAAAGAGAAACCGGAAATCCAAGTCCCCACCTCCGCTTCCAACCCACCAATTTTTCGCTTTATGTGAGGCGGTGTGCCAGTCAGAGCAGGTTTGGCTGGTCGGTCTCCAGCTCGCTTTCGTGGAGTATGCGAAGACGGAACTTCCACGCCGGAAGACCGAGCGCAAGATTCAATACTTCGATGACCTGCTGACGCGGCTGAACAACACCCTCTCCGGGCCAGGTGGCGAATCTCTCGCCGCCGATTTGCAGGGCCGCTATCGGGCAGCGCTGATTGATGAGTTTCAAGATACTGATCCAGTGCAGTATTCAATTTTCTGCCGCGCTTTCGGCGGCGGAAAATCATTCCTCTTCCTGATTGGTGATCCCAAGCAGGCGATCTACGGTTTTCGCGGGGCGGACATCTTCACCTATCTTGAAGCCTCCGATCAGGCCACCGCCCGTTACACCCTCGGTGAGAACTGGCGCTCGGAATCGGGCCTGGTCACGGCGGTGAACAAAATCTTCAGCGCCGCGCCGGGCAGTTTTGTGTTTGACCGCATCGGGTTTCAAGAAGCCGTGCCGAGGGGCAATGCCGACGCTGAACCGCTCACGGTGGAGGAAAAGCATGAGCCGCCATTCAAGCTCTGGTTCATGCCACGCAATGGCGCGAAGGAGGTTACAAAAGGCCTGGCGAATGAAACGCTGCCAACGGTGGTGGCGGGCGAGGTTGTCGGGTTGCTCAACGGCAACACGAAGCTCGGCCAACGCCGGCTCAAGCCTGAGGACATCGCGGTTCTGGTTTTGGCAAACTGGCAGGCGGCCAAGGTGCAAGAGGCGCTGGGCCAGTTCAAAATCCCGAGCGTGCTCCACACCACGACCAATTTGTTTGAATCCCACGAGGCCGCCGAACTCCGCCGGATGCTGGCGGGCGTCGCACTGCCGGGCGACGAGCGTCTGGTCAAATCCGCCCTGGCCACCGACCTGTTCGGCCTGGATGGCTGCCAGTTGGCGGAATGTCCTGAATCCCAATGGCACGATTGGCTGCAACTCTTTCACGAATACCTCGGGATCTGGAATCGCGACGGCTTTTTCCGGATGTTCCGCCTCTGGCTGCAACGGCAGCAGGTGCGGCAGCGGCTGCTGGCATTCCCGGATGGCGAACGCCGGCTCACCAATCTGCTTCACCTTGGTGAAGTTTTGCACCAAGCGGAAACCGAACGGCGGCTGGGCGTAACCGGCCTGCAAAAATGGTTGGCCGAACAGATCGGGCAAGGCGAAGAGGCTTCGGAGGAACATCAGTTGCGGCTGGAGCGGGACGACAACGCCGTGCGGATTGTCACCGTTCACAAAAGCAAAGGTCTCGAATATCCCGTGACCTTCTGTCTTTTTTCATGGAAGGATTCGAACATCATCGACAAGCGGACTGGGGAGGAAATGGTTTTCTTCCATGATGCCACCCGCGATAACCGGCTGGTGCGTGATTTGGGGCCGGACGTGGATGACAGTCATCGGCAGCAGGCGCGACAGGAGCGGTTGGCGGAAAACGTGCGTTTGTTTTACGTCGCGCTGACGCGGGCCAGCCATCGTTGTTATTTCGCCTGGGGCGGCGTCAAAGATGCCGGCACCTCGGCACCCTCGTGGCTGCTCCACCGCCCGCCAACGCCAACCGAACCGTTGCTGGAAACCCTGGAGACGCATTTCAAATCACTCAACGATGAGGCCATGCGAGCAGACTTGGCGGCGTTGAGCGACAAGTCGAAGGGAAATCTTGCCATCGTTGACCTGCCCGGATCGGTGAGTGCCGTTTACAAACCCGAAGCCAGCGGCGGCGCCACCTTGGAATGCCGTCAGTTCAAAGGCAACATCCGGCGAGACTGGGTAATTTCCAGCTTCACCTATTTCAAGGCGGGCTTGCACGAAGAACTGCCCGACCGCGACGGGGTAGCAGCTCCGGAAAAAGAAGCCGCTCCCGCCAAAGGAATGTTCGCTTTTCCCAGGGGAGCGAAGGCCGGCACTTGTCTTCACGAAATCCTGGAGAAACTTCCCTTCAATGCCGCTGGCGAGGACATGCTCAAGCTCGTCAATCAGCGATTGCCGGCGCACGGATTGGCCGGGCCGGGCCACAGCGAAGCGGTCCAGCAGATGTTGGAGGCGCTCTTGCAATTCCCGCTCGACACCGAACGAAAGGATTTCACCCTGTCAAAGCTCGCCGCTCCTGACCGGCTCAATGAATTGGAATTTTATTTCCCGATTCAGAACGTGTCACCGGCCCGTTTACAGGAGGTGCTGGGGAAGTTGGGTTGGTCGTCCGCCGTGCCGGCGCAACTAGACCGCCTGGCGTTCGACCTGATCCAAGGTTTTCTCAAGGGTTTTATCGACCTCGTTTTTCGGTTTGAAGATCGCTATTACCTCGTGGACTGGAAATCCAACTGGCTGGGCAATCAGATGGAGGATTATTCGCCCGACGCCGTTAAGGATGAAATGCGCCGGCAATATTATTTTGTCCAGTATCACCTCTACACCGTGGCCCTGCACAAATACCTGGCCCTGCGTGTGCCCGGCTACGATTACGAACGCCACTTCGGCGGAGTGATTTACCTTTTCTTGCGCGGACTCGATCCGGCTCACCCCGAGCGCGGGGCCTATCGCGATCGTCCGTCGCTCAACGCTGTCGAACAACTCTCGGACTTGCTGGAGGGCAAATGAATATCAACAAATCTCACCGCTCACAACCGGCCGCAGCCCTTGCCCCGATCGACTCACAGTTTGCCGGCTTGATGGCTCGGCTGTCCGGCGGGTCGCCCGAGGTGAAGCTGGCCGCCGCTTTGGTGAGCTATTCCCGCCGACTGGGAAACATCTGCGTGGATTTGGACGAATACAAAGTCAAACCGCCGCCGGTGGAGCTGGCCGCCGAATTGGGATTCGATGTCTGGCCTGATCGATCCACTTTGCTCAAAGGCCTCAAAAACTCCCTGGTTGTTGGCCAACCCGGCGACTTCAAGCCGCTGATCTTGGATCAGCAGGACCGCCTTTATCTCCACCGCTATTGGAAATATGAATCGGGGCTTGCCGAATCCATCGTTCGGATGGCGACCGAAAATGCTCCGCAGGTGGATCAGCAAAAACTTAAAAATGGAATGGATCGGTTGTTTCCCAAAACGAGCGGCGGCGAAATTGACTGGCAGTTGGTCGCCGCTTTTGCCGCCATGCGCCGGAGGCTTTGCATCATTTCCGGCGGGCCCGGCACCGGGAAAACCCGCACGGTGGTGGTTCTTTTGGCGCTGTTGCTCGAACAATACCCGACGATGAGAATTGCCATGGCCGCCCCGACTGGCAAAGCCGCCGCCCGCTTGCAGGAAGCGGTGAAAAATGCCAAGGCTACGCTGGCCTGCGAGCAAACCACTAAAAATCGGCTGCCTGACGAGGCCAGCACCATTCATCGGCTATTGGGTTACATTCCTGATTCAGCCTTTTTCCGGCACAACGCAGAGAATCCGCTTCCGTTTGATGCGGTGGTGGTTGATGAAGCCAGCATGGTTGACTTGGCACTCATGGCCAAACTCGTGTCAGCTATTCCACTGTCGGGACGCCTCATTTTGCTGGGGGACAAAGACCAATTGGCTTCTGTCGAAGCCGGGGCCGTTCTCGCCGACCTGTGCAACGGCGGCGAACAGCGCCGGTTTTCAGAAACATTCAGCGTTGAATTCAAGACAATCACCGGTCAGACCCTGACGTCCGAGTCTGGCACTGGCAATGTTTTGGAACTGACGGATTGCATCGTTGAACTGCGGAAAAATTACCGGTTCGGCGATCAGAGCGGAATCTACCGCCTCAGCTGGGCGGTGAATGAAGGGAATTCTGAAAAAGCTCTCGCGGTGCTCCGCGAATCCAGCGGTTCGGCCGACGAGCAAGTCTCGTGGAAAACCCTGCCGCCGCCCGCGGCGCTCAAAGAGGCTTTAAAACCTCACGTTCTTTCACGCTACAAGGATTATCTCCAGGCGACGAATCCCGCAGATGCCCTCAATGCCTTTGGCCGGTTCCGCATTCTTTGTGGCCTGCACAAAGGCCCGTATGGCGTGGAAAACTTGAACCGCATGGTGGAGGAAATCCTGACAGAGGCTGGGCTGATCAATGCCACCACGGCATTTTACGCAGGACGTCCGCTGATGGTCGTTCGCAACGATTACAACTTGAAGCTCTTCAATGGCGACATCGGGTTTATCCGGACAAACGAAAATCAAGAGTTGCGCGCCTGCTTTGCGGGACCGGAGCAAATCCTCCGCGAGGTCATGCCCCTGCGACTGCCCGAACACGAGACGGCCTACGCGATGACTGTTCACAAAAGCCAAGGATCGGAGTTTGAAAAGGTGCTGATGATTTTGCCCAAGGACGATAGCGTCGTGCTGACGCGTGAACTCGTTTACACCGGGCTGACGCGCGCCAGCATCGGAGTCGAACTTTGGTGTGACCCGGAACTTTTCACCACCGCCGTCCGGCGTAAAATCAGCCGCCGGTCTGGGCTCCGGAAGGCGTTGTGGTCAGGCGCAGAAAAATAAAAAACCGTCTCAGGTTAAACGAACTTGAATTGATTACTGAACAATTTTTTTGAATGGACAATTTTTCTTTGCAGTTTGCGTTTGAAGAACAAAGCGCACGTAAATAATAGACTATAGCAATTAACAATAACAATGGGACATATTGGCGATAAAAAGGAAGGGGTTGG
>Ga0302320_10021547_pt1 | contig 12779 bp, 9 predicted proteins | sample Bog_T0_3_FD_202130 | JGI IMG/M metagenome (GOLD analysis project Ga0302320, IMG submission 202130) | Peat permafrost microbial communities from Stordalen Mire near Abisko, Sweden - Bog_T0_3 | ecosystem: Environmental > Terrestrial > Soil > Wetlands > Peat | place: Sweden: Abisko, Stordalen Mire...
ACATCCGCGATCTCCTGGCCTTCATGACCGCACGCGCGCGGATGCCGGAAGCCGGCAAGTCCAAGCGCAAGAAGGCGTTCCCGGCCGGGCTCGACCTGCGCGCGGTCGATCTGGCGCTGCCGCTCGCCGACACCAACATCATCCGAAAGCTGCTGTTCGTGCCGCCGTCGATGCGGGCGATCGACCTGTTGGCGCAGATGCAGGCCTCACGCATCCATCTGGCGCTGGTGGTGGACGAATATGGCGGCACCGACGGCCTGGTCTCGATCGAGGATATCGTCGAGCAGATCGTTGGCGAGATCGACGACGAGCACGACAGCGACGAGCCGCCGGCGATCGTGCGGCAGGCGGATAATTCGTTCATCGCCGATGCGCGCGCCAGCCTCGACGACGTCCGCTCGGTGATCGGCGAGGACTTCGTGACCGGCGAGGCCGGCGAGGAAGTCCAGACGCTGGGCGGCTATCTGGTAACCCATGTCGGCCGCCTGCCGGTGCGCGGCGAAGTCATTTCAGGACCCGGCAATTTCGAGATCGAAGTGCTCGACGCCGATCCCAGGCGCGTCAAGCGCCTGCGCATCGCCACCCGCAAGGAACGCCCCGCCGCGCGCCCCGCGCGCGAAGGCCGCCGCCGCGAGGCTGCGCCGGAAGCGGGTCCCGCCCAAGCCAACGACAATGCGAGCCCGCCGCCCGGTGAGGGAGCCGGTTCGCAGTGAGCATGGCCGACAAACTCCGCGGCGCCGGGCTTGCGATCATCCTGTCCTGGGGATGGAAGCGCGCCGTGATCGCGCTGGTCGCCGGCGCGCTGTCGGCGCTCGCCATGGCCCCGTTCAATGCATGGCCGGTGCTGTTCCTGACTTTTCCGGTCATGGTCTGGCTGATCGATGGCGCCGGCGCCGGCCGCGGCCGCGGCGTGCCGGCGGCGGCGATGTCGGGGTTCTGGTTCGGCCTCGGCTATTTCGTGCCGGGATTGTACTGGATCGGCTACGCTTTCCTGGTCGATGCCTCTACCTTTGCCTGGCTGATGCCGTTCGCGGTGCTGGGTCTGCCGGCCTATCTGGCGCTGTTCACCGCCTTCGGCTTCGCCCTTGCGAGACTGATCTGGACCCGGGACGGCTCGCGGGTGATCGCGCTTGCTGCTGCGCTGACCTTGAGCGAATGGCTGCGTGGCCATGTGCTGACGGGCTTTCCGTGGAACGCGTTCGGCTATGCGCTGGCCGAGCCGCTGGCGCTGGCGCAGGCGGCATCGCTGATCGGCCTCTGGGGCCTGACATTTCTCAGCCTTGCGATCTTCGCGAGCCCAGCCGTGCTGGTCGACGGCCGTTCGCGCGGACGAAGGCCGTGGATCGCGCCGGTCATGGCGCTGGTGCTGCTGGTCGGCATGGGAATTTTCGGCGCCGTCCGCCTCAGTCTGCAGCCGACCACGACGGTCGCCAACGTCAAGCTGCGGATCATGCAGCCCAACCTGCAGCAGGACGTCCGCTTCAATTACTCCGCCAAGGCGGAGGTGATGCAAAAATACCTGACGCTGTCCGATCGCGCCTCGGGGCCGCAATCCACCGGGGTGCGCGACGCCAGCATCCTGATCTGGCCGGAATCGGCGTTCCCGTTTTTCCTGACCCACGAAGCCGATGCGATGGCGCAGATCGCCGACCTCTTGCCCAAGGGCACCGTGCTGATCACCGGCTCGGTGCGCGCGCCGGATCAGCCGCCCGGCACCAGGATCACGCGCGCCTACAATTCGATCTACCTGATCGATCACGACGGCAGTGTGCTGTCAGTATACGATAAGTTGCATCTGGTACCATTTGGCGAGTACCTGCCGTTCCAGGGCTGGATGGAAAAGCTCGGCTTCGTTCAGCTCACCAAGGTTCAGGGCGGATTCATTCCGGGCACGCGGCGCCACACGATGGAGGTGCCGAACGCACCGCGCGTGCTACCCTTGATTTGTTATGAAGCAATTTTTCCCGGCAGCGTTGCGGCGCGCGACGACCGTCCTGGCTGGATCGTCAATCTGACCAATGACGGCTGGTTCGGAATCTCGACCGGCCCCTACCAGCATCTGCAGCAGGCGCGCCTGCGTGCGATCGAGGAGGGCCTGCCGGTGGTTCGTGCCGCAAATACGGGCATTTCCGCGGTCATCGATCCGCTGGGGCGGATTGTCGCTCGGCTCGGTCTGGGCGTCGAAGGCGTGCTTGATTCGAGCCTGCCGGTCGCGATCGCGCCAACTATCTACGCGCGCAGCGGCGATATTCCAGCCGGGATCATGGTTGTCGCCGCCCTGATTTTCGTTATTCGACGTCGCGTTGCATCAAGACGCTCCTGACGCCTGCATATTCATGATTGGTTTCGGGAACCGTTAGAATTTTTCTCAACCACAAATCCACCAGTTGACAGACTGGTGCCGCAATTCGCATTCTGCGCGAGTCGAGAATTCACCCAGTCAGTTCATTGCTCAAATTGTCTGCATCTCCCTGACCCTCCGAGCAAGATTTGACGGTATCAGCGCCTGAAGCATACTTCGGTTTGCTTCATCGACAGCCGTGATCCCCTAAGGAGTGTTTGGAAATGTCGACCAAAGCGCCGAACCCTGTTGACAAATATGTCGGCAGCCGTGTGCGCATGCGCCGTATCATGTTGGGCATGAGTCAGGAGAAGCTGGGCGAGGCGCTCGGTCTCACCTTCCAGCAGGTTCAGAAATACGAGAAGGGCACCAACCGCGTCGGCGCCAGCCGCATTCAGCAGATTTCCGAAATCCTGCAGGTCCCGGTGTCGTTCCTGTTCGAGGGCGGGCCGAGCGGCATCGCCACCGCCGAAGGCTACAGCGAAGGAAGCTCTCCGACCTACGTTTCGGATTTCCTCGCAACCTCCGAGGGCCTGGCGCTGACCCGTGCGTTCACCCGCATCACCGACGCCAAGCTCCGGCGCAGCATCGTCGACATGGTCGAGCAGATCGCCGCGCGCGAGGGACCCGACAAGCGCTAGATTGTCATTGGCGGGCATCTGACGTACCAGACGCTGCGATGAGCGCCGCCAAGACCGATCCCGATCATGCTGCAGCGTCCGGCGATGCCGACATCGTGCGCCCGCACGGTTCGTTCTTCGGACGCCGCAAGGGCCACAAGCTTCGTCTGCATCAGGCCGATCTGATCGAGCAGCTGCTGCCGCAGCTTGCGCTCGATATCGCGGCTCCGAGCCCGATCGATCTCGCCGGCCTGTTCGATCCGCCCGCCTCCGAGGTCAGGCTCGAAATCGGCTTCGGCGGCGGCGAGCATTTGAGCGCGGAAGCGGCCGCTTTCCCGCATGCCGGCTTCATCGGCTGCGAACCCTATGTCAACGGCATGGCCAAGATCCTGGCGCAAATCGAGGCCCACAACCTCGGCAACATCAGGCTGTTCGCCGGCGATGCCACCGAGCTATTGGCCTGGGCGCCACCACGATCGCTCGACCGGATCGACCTGATCCATCCCGATCCGTGGCCGAAGCGGCGGCACTGGAAACGGCGATTCGTGCAGGATACGTCCGTTGCGGCGATGGCGCGCCTGCTCAGGCCGGGCGGCGAATTTCGCTTCGTCAGCGATATCTCCGATTACTGCGCCTGGACGCTTGCGCATCTTTCGCGCTCGCCCGATTTCATCTGGACCGCGGAGCGCGCCGCCGACTGGCGGCTGCCATGGCCCGGCTACACCATGACGCGTTACGGCCGCAAAGCCGAACGCGAAGGCCGCCAGGCCGCGTATCTGCGGTTTCGCAAGCTGGGGTGAGCGTGGCAATCGGTCAACGTCGTCCCGGCGTTCGCAATCCCAATGATTGTCGTCGCCCGCGAAAGCGGGCGATCCAGTACGCCGAGGCTTCTCGATTCCATCGCCGCCTTCTCTGGAATACTGGATCACCCGCTTTCGCGGGTGACGACAACTGAGGGGTATTTATGCGCTCAACAAATCACGCCGGCTGCCGCGTCTTCCAGAAACCCACCACCCGCTCGGCGGTGGCCGGCATCAGGCGGGAGAAATTCACCCGCGCGGTCTCGATGTCGGCCGGCGCGGGCACCCGCTGGGGGCCCAGCCGCAGCAGGATCAAGGCGCGCACGGTGGCCCATTCGAGGCCGAGGGTCTTGCCGACGATCAGAAGTGGGTCGTGGCGGTCGCCGGCCACCAGGCGGTCGAGGGTTGCGATCTTTACCCCGGACATCGCCGCCAGCGCGGCGACCGATTCCTCGTATCGGTGGCCCTTGGCAAAGCCCAACAGCGCCGCCTCGTTCAACTGACCGGCGCGGTGCAGCGCCAGGATCGCGCGCTGCGCCGGTGCAAAATCGCGGCGGCTCTCGACCCGTTCGGCGCTGCCGGTCATCTCGCTCATCGCATGCTTGATCTCGGCCTGCCGGGCCGGCTTGACGACGTCGAACAGGCGGCGGCGGATGACGTCGAGCGATCCCGCCAGCAGCTCTTTCAGCTGATGGCCCGAGAGATCGTCGCGCTGGCCGACCGCGAGCGTCAAAACGCCGTCCTGACCGGCGCGACTGATCAGAACGGAATATCCCGTTGGCGAAAACGCCGCGCCAGCATTGCCGGCGGCACGCCGGACCACCTCGCGGTCGCCGCGGCGCACGATGACATCGGTGAGAGGGGCTGAGAGTTTTGGCCGCTCCGACATCGCCAGCAGATGACCCTGGCCCTTGACGCGGGCGATCTCGATCAGGGCCTCGTCATCGATCACAGGCGAGCGGCGCAGCAACGGGCCGGCGATTCCGATTTCATTTTCGCGCGCGAGCTGCCCGACCAGCCCGCGCGGGGCGTTGGCAATCAGCGACAGCCGCTCCGCCAGGGCGGCGCGCGCGGCGAGTTCGGCGTGCGGGACCAGCCCGATCAGCACGCCGTCGAACAGCTCGACGTGATCGGCGCGGAAATTCGCCGCGCCCTGCAGAAACAATTCGCTGATACGGCGCGCCGCCTCGGCGCAGCGCCTGGGATCGCCGCCCCTGACGATCTCGTCGAGCCCGGGAATCAGGGAGGTGGCGACCGACATCAAGCGCACTCGAGCCGGCGCAGCGGCCGGGTTTCGCGGGCAATCTAGGCGGGCTTGGTGAAGGAAGGGTTAGGTTCGAAACCGCGCGCCGGAACGCCGGCCAGATTGCAAGCAAAACCGCGACTAAAATCGCAAGTAAAATCGCAAGCAAAATCACAAGTAAAATCGCACGTCGTGGCTCGGCAGGCCTTGCCGGAGGCTGCGAAAACCGCTATATCAGCGCCAACTTATGGTTCTCATACGATCGCGTATTGAGAGTGGGCCCCCCGGGACCCGCTCTTTTTTATTACCTGAACGAGCCTCCGCCGCCAATGGCTGAAGTTCCGCTCAGGCAACCAGCCGGACCGCCGCAATGGCCCGGCCTCAACCCAACGCATGTCAGATCATCTTTTGACCCTGGATATGACCGATCCAACTGTCGCCACCGTGGATGCCGAGCTGCTTGCCGAGCCGCGCCTGGTGGTAGAGCCGGGCATGGCGGCGCGGGTGTCGGCGGTCGCGGGGCCGGTGCTGCAGGGCATGGGTTACCGGCTGGTCCGGATCAAGATTTCGGGCGAATTCGGCTGCACCGTCCAGATAATGGCGGAACGGCCCGACGGAACCATGCTGATCGACGACTGCGAGGCGATCTCGAAGGCGCTGTCGCCGGTGCTCGACGTCGCCGATCCGATCGACAAGGCCTATCGGCTGGAGATTTCCTCGCCCGGGATCGACCGCCCGCTGGTGCGCCGCACCGATTTCGAGCGCTATGCCGGCCATCTGGTCAAGATCGAGATGGCGGTCGCCCATCAGGGCCGCAAGCGGTTCCGCGGCACGCTGGGCGGCGTCAGCGGCGATGCCGTGGCGTTACATCGCGATGACATACGCGCGGGCGAAGATGCCGACGTCATGCTGGTGATGGAGGATATTGCCGATGCGCGGCTGGTTCTGACCGACGAGCTGATCGCCGAATCGATGCGGCGCGGCAAATTGGCCGAGCGTGAGCTCAAGCAGAACCTCGGGCTGATGCCGGCGCCGCCGCCGCATGCGAAGCGAAGCGATCCGAAAAAGAGCTACGCGCCGAAGCCGAAATTGAAGCCGCAAAGCGTTCGCAAGAGCGCCCCGAAGAACACCAAGGAACACCGTCTGGCCGCCGAACGGGCGCGGCGAGGCGAAATCGACCCCAGCGAAGGAGGCTAAAGCCATGGCAGCTGTCAGCGCCAATAAACTCGAACTGCTGCAGATCGCAGACGCGGTCGCGCGTGAAAAATCGATCGACCGCAGCATCGTCATCGCGGCGATGGAAGACGCCATCGCCAAGGCGGCCCGCGCCCGCTACGGCAGCGAAACCGACGTTCACGCCGAAATCGACGCCAAGAAGGGCGAGTTGCGGCTGTCGCGCCACATGCTGGTGGTCGAGGTCGTCGAGAATTCGTCGAACCAGATTTCGCTGGTGGACGCGCAGCGCGCCAATCCGGGCGCCCAGGTCGGCGACACCATCGCCGACACCCTGCCGCCGCTGGAATATGGCCGCATCGCCGCCCAATCCGCCAAGCAGGTGATCGTGCAGAAGGTGCGCGAGGCCGAGCGCGACCGGCAGTATCAGGAGTTCAAGGACCGCATCGGCGATATCGTCAACGGCATCGTCAAGCGCGTCGAATATGGCAGCGTCATTGTCGATCTGGGCCGCGGCGAGGCCATCGTGCGCCGCGACGAGATGCTGCCGCGCGAGGTGTTCCGCAACGGCGACCGCGTCCGCGCCTATATCTTCGATGTCCGCCGCGAAACCCGCGGACCGCAGATCTTCCTGTCCCGCACCCATCCGCAATTCATGGCGAAACTGTTCGCGCAGGAAGTGCCCGAGATCTATGACGGCATCGTCGAGATCAAGGCGGTGGCCCGCGATCCCGGATCGCGCGCGAAAATCGGGGTGATCTCGCGGGATTCCTCGGTCGACCCGGTCGGCGCCTGCGTCGGCATGCGCGGCTCGCGGGTGCAGGCCGTGGTCAACGAGTTGCAGGGCGAGAAGATCGACATCATCCCGTGGTCGCCCGATATCGCGACCTTTGTCGTCAACGCGCTGGCGCCGGCCGAAGTCGCCAAGGTCGTGATCGACGAGGACCGCGAGCGGATCGAGGTCGTGGTGCCCGACACCAACAACCAGCTGTCGCTGGCGATCGGCCGGCGAGGGCAGAACGTGCGGCTCGCCTCGCAGCTGACCGGCTGGGACATCGACATTCTCACCGAGTCCGAGGAAAGCGAGCGGCGCCAGGCCGATTTCGAGAACTCCACCCGGGTGTTCATGGAATCACTCAACGTCGACGAAGTGGTCGGCCAATTGCTGGCGTCGGAAGGCTTCACCTCGGTGGAGGAACTGGCGCTGGTCGACGTCAAGGAACTGGCCGGCATCGAGGGTTTTGACGAAGAAACCGCCAACGAATTGCAGAGCCGGGCCCGCGAATATCTGGAACAGCTCGAAGGCGAGCTTGAAAACAAACGTAAGGAGCTCGGTGTGGATGACGCTTTGAAAGCAGTGCCCGGCGTGACCTCGAAGATGCTGGTCAAGTTCGGCGAGAACGAAATCAAGACCGTCGAGGATCTCGCCGGCTGCGCCACCGACGATTTGGTCGGCTGGACCGAGCGCAAGGAAGGCGGCGAGCCCGTCAAGCATCCCGGCATTCTCGATCCCAACGAAACCTCGCGCGACGAGGCCGAGCACATGATCATGCAGGCGCGCGTGATCGCGGGCTGGATCACGGAAGCCGATCTGGTCAAGAAGACCGAAGAAACCGAGGCCTCCGAAGAACAGCCGGCTTGACGCCCGTGTTCCACCGCAACGACCACCGGTTCTGCGCGACCGTAACGCGCAGATGACAGGAGCGATGACCCACGCATGCTTGCTTTCGCCGACCCCTATCTCGACAACGGACCGCGGACCGAAAAGTCCGCGACGGTGCGGATGTGCGCGGTCACGCGCGAGGTGCGGCCGATCGGCGAGCTGATCCGGTTTGTGGTGTCGCCGCAAAACGAGGTGGTCGCCGACCTGAAGCGCAAGCTGCCGGGCCGCGGCCTGTGGGTTTCGGCCTCGCACCGGATGGTTGCGGAAGCGGTCCGGCGTCACCAGTTTGGCAAGGGCTTCAAGCGCGAGGTTCGCGTCTCACCGACGCTTGCGGCCGATACCGAAAACCTGCTGGTGCGCAGCGCGATCGAGGCGCTGGCGATGCTCGCCAAGGCGGGCCAGGTCGTCTCCGGCTTCAGCAAGGTCGAGGAGGCGCTCAAGGGCCGTCAGGCCAGGGCCCTGATCCACGCTTGCGACGGGGCGGCGGACGGAATCCGGAAATTGGACGCCCTGTTGCGCCAAAATGGCGGGATTGACGACGAATCCGACCGGTTTCCGGTTGTGACAGTGCTGACTTCGGAACAATTGGATTTGGCACTGGGCCGGTCAAATGTGATACATGCTGCCCTGCTCGCGGGCCCGGCGAGCCAGACGTTCCTTTCGCGCAGCCAGCTCCTGGTCCGATACCGGATGGCGGATGACGAGGGAACAGCCGGCCACGCGACCAAGAATTCGCCGATACAGACTGTGCGGACACGCACGACGAAACAAGATTAGGACTGCTGAATGGTCGATACCAAAACGCCTGGCGACAAGACACTCAGTGTCCCGACCAAGACCTTGACGCTCAAGCCGCGCGTCGAGACGGGGACTGTGCGCCAGAGCTTCAGCCATGGCCGCACCAAGCAGGTGGTGGTCGAAAAGCGTGGCAAGCGCCGGCTTCCCGGCGATCCGCCAGCGTCGGAGCCGCATGCGCCGGAGCCGGTGGTCGCCAAGGTCGCGCCGGTCAAGGCGCCGCTCGCCCGTCCGGCGACGCCGTCGGCGCCGCCGCGCAGCGCTTCCGGCGTCGTGCTGCGCACGCTGACCGAGGATGAGCGTACCGCCCGCGCCAGCGCGCTCGCCGACGCCAAGGTTCGCGACGTCGAGGAACGGCGGCTGGCCGAGGAAGAAGCCAAGCGCCGCAACAGCAAGGAAGGCATCGAGCAGGCCGAGCGCGAGGCTGCCGAGGCCCGCCGCAAGGCCGAGGAAGACCGCCACCGCCAGGACGAGGAAGCCAAGCGCAAGGCCGAACTCGAGGCCAAGAAGCGTTTCGGCGAGGCCGAGGCCCGTGCCGCGGCCACCGCGCGTGCCGCGTTGCCCGCCGCGCGCGCCCCCGGCGTCGCCGCTGACATCACCGACGAGGATGAAGGTCCGCGCCAGATCCGTCGCGGCCCCGGCGGCGCCGTCCGTCCCGCCGTGCCCCCCAAGACCACCGCCAAGCCAGCGCCGCAGAAGCAGCGCGGACGCCTGACGCTGGTCACCGCACTCAATGCCGATGACGTGCGCGAGCGCTCGATCGCCTCGTTCCGCCGCCGCACCCAGCGGCTGAAGGGACATGCCTCGAACGAGCCGAAGGAAAAACTGCTCCGCGAGGTCATCATCCCGGAAGCCATCAATATCCAGGAACTCGCCAACCGCATGTCCGAGCGCGCGGTCGACGTCATCCGGCTGTTGATGAAGCAGGGCGCGATGCACAAGATCACCGACGTGATCGACGCCGATACCGCGCAACTGATCGCCGAGGAACTCGGTCATACCGTCAAGCGCGTGGCCGCCTCCGATGTCGAGGAAGGCCTGTTCGACGCCGTCGACGATTCCACCGATACCGAGCCGCGTTCACCGGTGGTGACCGTGATGGGCCACGTCGACCACGGCAAGACCTCGCTTCTGGACGCGCTGCGCCACGCCAATGTGGTGTCCGGCGAAGCCGGCGGCATCACCCAGCACATCGGCGCCTACCAGGTGACCTCGCCGGAAAGCGGCAAGAAAATCACCTTCATCGACACCCCGGGCCACGCCGCGTTCACCGCGATGCGCGCCCGCGGCGCCAAGGTGACCGATATCGTGGTGCTGGTGGTCGCGGCCGATGACGGCGTCATGCCGCAGACCATCGAAGCCATCAATCACGCCAAGGCGGCCAAGGTTCCGATGATCGTGGCCATCAACAAGATCGACAAGCCCGACGCCAAACCGGACCGGGTGCGCACCGAACTGCTGCAGCACGAGGTTCAGGTCGAATCGCTCGGCGGCGACGTCGTCGACGTCGAGGTCTCCGCCAAGAACAAGACCAATCTCGACAAGCTGCTGGAGATGATCGCGCTGCAGGCCGAGTTGCTCGACCTCAAGACCAACGTCTCGCGTCCCGCCGAAGGCACCGTGATCGAGGCCAAGCTCGATCGCGGCCGCGGTCCCGTCGCCACCGTGCTGGTGCAGCGCGGAACCCTGCGGGTCGGCGACATCGTGGTGGCCGGCGCCGAAATGGGCCGGGTCCGCGCGCTGATCAACGACCAGGGCGTCACCATCGACGAGGCCGGACCATCGGTGCCGGTCGAAGTGCTCGGCTTCAACGGCCCGCCGGAAGCCGGCGACCGTCTCGCGGTGGTCGAGAACGAAGCCCGCGCCCGCGAAGTCACCAGCTACCGCGCCCATCAGAAGCGCGAGAACGCCGCCGCCTCCATTTCCGGCATGCGCGGCTCGCTCGAGCAGATGATGTCGCAGCTCAAGACCACGGGCCGCAAGGACTTCCCGCTGATCATCAAGGCCGACGTGCAGGGCTCGCTGGAAGCGATCCTGGGATCGCTCGAAAAGCTCGGCACCGACGAGGTCATGGCGCGCATCCTGCACGCCGGCGTCGGCGGCATCTCGGAATCCGACGTGACGCTGGCGGAAGGTTTCTCGGCCGCGATCATCGGCTTCAACGTCCGCGCCCACAAGGAAGCCGCCGCCGCCGCCAAGCGCAACGGCATCGAAATCCGCTACTACAACATCATCTACGACCTCGTCGACGACGTGAAGAAGGCGATGAGTGGCCTCTTGGCGCCGACGCTGCGCGAGACCATGCTGGGCAACGCCCTGATCCTGGAAGTGTTCAACATCTCCAAGGTCGGCAAGGTCGCGGGCTGCCGCGTCACCGATGGCACCGTGGAACGCGGCGCCAATGTCCGGCTGATCCGCGACAACGTCGTCGTGCACGAAGGCAAGCTGTCGACGCTGAAGCGCTTCAAGGACGAGGTGAAGGAAGTGGCTTCCGGGCAGGAATGCGGCATGGCGTTCGAGAATTACGGCGACATGCGGGCCGGCGACGTCATCGAGTGTTATCGCGTGGAGACCATCCAGCGCTCGCTGTAAGTTCGAACCTTACAAAGGGTGCGCGTCTCTTTTCGTCATTGCCGGGCTTGACCCGGCAATCCATCCGCCGATGGCGGACTCTTGAAATGAAAAGATGGATGCCCGGGTCAAGCCCGGGCATGACAAGGTGAATTAAATGCCGCATCACCACAAAAAGAGTTCCGGCCCCGGCGGCTCGCAGCGCCAGCTGCGGGTCGGCGAAATCATCCGCCATGCGGTTGCGGAGATTCTCTCGCAGGGCAGCGTGCACGATCCGGAACTCGAGGGTCACATCGTCACCGTGCCCGAGGTGCGGATGTCGCCCGACCTCAAGCTCGCGACCATCTATGTGATGCCGCTCGGCGGCCGCGATACCGACATCGTGCTGGCGGCGCTGGAGCGCAACCGCAAGTTTCTGCGCGGCGAAGTGGCGCGGCGGGTTAACCTAAAATTCGCTCCTGATGTCCGCTTCCGGGTAGACGAACGATTCGATGAAGCGGAACGAATAGAGAAATTACTGCGAACACCCGCGGTGCAAAGAGACCTAGCACCAGATTCGGACCAAAGCTGATGATCGTGACCACCGCCAACGGCCTGATCGAGCCGCAAAACGCTGATTCGCAGGACGCCGAAAAAAATATTTTTACCGATCCCGGTCGCGACCAAAACCGTGCCCGCGGCAACAACGATCCGCGCGAGCAGAGCGCGCGCGGCGGCAAGCAGCCGCGGCAAAACAATCAGCCCCGCCGCGACAAACGCGACGTCCATGGCTGGGTGGTGCTCGACAAGCCGATCGGCATGACCTCGACGCATGCGGTTGCGGTGGTGAAGCGGCTGTTCCAGGCCAAGCGCGCCGGCCATGCCGGCACGCTCGACCCGCTGGCCTCCGGCGGCCTGCCGATCGCGCTCGGCGAAGCCACCAAGACCGTTCCCTTCGTGATGGACGGCCGCAAGCGCTATCGCTTCACGGTTTGCTGGGGCGAGGAGCGCGATACCGACGATACCGAGGGCCGGACGGTCAAAACCAGCGAATTGCGGCCCTCGGCGGCAGCGATCCGGGAGCTGCTGCCGCGGTTCACCGGCCTGATCGAACAGACCCCGCCGCAATATTCCGCGATCAAGATCCAGGGCGAGCGGGCCTATGATCTGGCGCGCGACGGGGAAACCGTCGAATTGAAGCCGCGCCCGGTCGAGATATTCGAATTATCCCTTGTAGAACAACCAGATAGTAGCCATTCCGTGTTCGAGGCCGAATGCGGCAAGGGCACCTATGTGCGGGCGCTGGCCCGCGATATCGGCCGGATTCTCGGCTGTTACGGCCATATCTGTGCGTTGCGCCGGACCCTGGTCGGTCCATTCGGCGAGGCGGATATGATTCCGCTGGAACAGTTGGAGGCTTTGTGCGATAGAGCCGCGTCTGGCGAGGGCAGCCTCGCCGACGCGCTTTTGCCCGTTGAGACCGCGCTGGACGACATCCCGGCACTGGCCGTCACACGGGCTGATGCGGCAAGGCTCCATCGGGGCCAGGCCGTTTTGTTGCGCGGACGGGATGCGCCCAATAGTAGCGGCACAG
>Ga0302320_10021548_pt1 | contig 12779 bp, 10 predicted proteins | sample Bog_T0_3_FD_202130 | JGI IMG/M metagenome (GOLD analysis project Ga0302320, IMG submission 202130) | Peat permafrost microbial communities from Stordalen Mire near Abisko, Sweden - Bog_T0_3 | ecosystem: Environmental > Terrestrial > Soil > Wetlands > Peat | place: Sweden: Abisko, Stordalen Mire...
AGTTGAGAGACCGTCACCCCACCCCGTCTCGCATCTTGCGATGCGAGCCGACCCTCCCCCTCCAGGGGAGGGTAAGAAAGAGCGCCTGGACCGATTCAATTAATCTCATCTCACGTCTAGTCGCACGTAGCCCCCGAGCGACCGCCGATCAGTTCACGCGCGCGGCATGCCGAGCGGACGGGATTCGCGCGTCTGCGCCGCCAGCCGGATCGCGGCGTTGGGGGCGCCAAACCCCTGATAGTTGCCGCGCCGCTCGACGATCTCGAAGAAGAACCGCTCGTCGAAAATGTGGGTGTAGATCTGGAAGAACTCGGCGTCGCCTTCGCGGTCGTACAGGATCTGGTTGTCCCGGAGCGCCGCCATGGTTTTGGCATCGAGATCGAACTTGGCCTCGATGTCGTCATAGTAGTTCTCGGGGATCTTCAGGAAGCTCGTGTTTCGCGCGCGCATTTCCGCCACCACGGCGAAGATGTCGCTGCACGAGAACGCGATGTGCTGCACGCCTGATCCGAAGAATTCCGAGATGAAGCGCGCCGACAGCGTGCGGGTGGCGGCCGAGCCGTTGAGAATGACGCGCAGGCTGTGGCCGGCGTTGATCAGGGCCTGGCTCTGCACGAGGCCAACGGGATCGGCGATCTCCATCTGCGGCAGCCGCTGCAGGTCGAGGATTCCGGTATAGAACAACAGCCAGGACAGCATCTCGTCGTAGGGCATCGATTGCGAGATGTGATCGACCGCCCCAAGGCGATCGGTCGCCGCGTCGCTCGTGACCTTCTCGAAATCGGTGTCCCAGTTCTTGCCCGCGGTTTCCAGAAAATACAGCAGGCTGCCGCCGACGCCGCGGATCGCGGGTATTTCAAGCTCGCCCGGCCCGACCGGCTGGTAGAAGGTGTGCGCCTTCAGCGCTTCGGCGCGGGTCATGGTGTTGGCGGCGTCATCGACGTCGAGCGCGATGGCGCAGACGCCGGGGCCGTGGGTGACATAGTGCGAGTGGGCAAAGCCATCCGGCTCGCAATTGATGACGAGTTCGATGGCGCCTTGCGACCAGCGCTCGACGTCCTTGCTGCGATGCGAACCGGTCTTGCGAAAACCGAGCTGGCCGAACAGCGCCGCCAGATCGCCGGCTTTGGCCTCGCTGATCGCGAATTCGATAAACCCGACGCCGCGGCTCGGCGCTCTCGGTTGCAGCCTGGCTATCGGCGGATGGGACGGGCTTTCGGCAAGCTGATCCTCGAGCAGGATCAGCGAGCGCAAGCCGTCGGTCGCGGTGCGGACCGCCGAGCCGGAGCGGAACTGGTCGTTGAAGATCTCCAGCGAGAGCGGGCCGGTATAACCGGTTGCCAGCACGGCCTCCATGAAGGCGGCCACCGGTAGATCGCCCTGGCCCGGAAAACAGCGGAAATGCCGGCTCCAGGACAGCACGTCGAGGCCGAGTTTTGGCGCGTCGGCGAGCTGGACCAGGAAAACCTTGTCGGCCGGAATCGACCCGATCGTCGTAAGGGGAAAGCCTGGCGCCAGCACGTGAAAACTGTCGAGAATGATGCCGATCGATTTATGGTCGGCGCGGCGCACGATTTCCCAGGCATCGCGATAGTCGTTGACGTGACGTCCCCACGCCAGCGCTTCGAAGCCGACGCGCAGGCCGCGCGCGCCGGCACGCTCGCCGAGCTCTCGAAAATCCGCCGCGGCGCGATCGATGCCGCCGAGCGAGGCCGGGGATACGTTGCTGCAGATCAGCAGCAGATCGGTCTGCAGTTCCTGCATCAGGTCGAACTTGCGCTCGGCGCGTGCAAAGTTGCGGGCGCGCTGCGGCTCGGGCATGCCCTCGAAATCGCGGAACGGCTGGAATGCGCAAATGGAAAGACCAAGATCGCGGCAGAGTTTCCCGACGTCGCGGGGACTGCCGTTGAACGACAGCAGGTCGGCCTCAAAAATCTCGACGGTGTCGAAACCGGCAGCGGCGATGGCGCGCAGCTTTTCATCGAGGGAACCGCTGAGCGAAACAGTGGCGATCGAACGTGCGGTCATGTGGCCTGCTCCATGATGTGGCGTGGCGAGACGCTGGCGCCGGTTCGTGCCGCTTCCCGTACGGCCTCGACGACCGCCAGCGTAGCCATGGCGTCTTCCACCGAAATCAGCGGCAGCTCCCGGCGCGCGATCACCGCGAGAAAATGCCTGAGCTGTTCGACCAGCGGATCGATCGCCGTCACGGTCATATCGGCGCGTACCAACGGCGCATACCATCCGTCCTGGCCGGGATAACTCCACAACTCCATGGTGGGGATGGCAATCGAGCCTCTGGTCCCGGCGAAGAGATAGCATGGCTGGTCTTGTTTGGGGTAGTCGGCGTTTTCGCCCGACGACAGTTCCCAGCTCCATGGCGAAGGCGTCGCGTCCGATATCGTGACGGTGCCGATGGCGCCGCCTTGAAACTTCAGCAACAACGCCGCGGTGTCCTCGACCGCGAAGCCGCGAACCTTGTTCGAGGTTAGCGCCTGTACCTCGGCAATTTCGCCGGCGATGAAGCGGAGATTGTCGATGTCGTGCACGAGATTGAGCAGAAGCGGACCGCCGCCGGGTTCGCGCCGCCAGGCAACCTCGAAATAATCGTCGGGCTTTTTCAGAAGCCACAGCCCGACCACCGCCGTCAGCTGGCCGATTTGACCGGAGGCTATGGCCTCGCGCACCGCCTTGATCATCGGATTATGGCGGCGATGGTGGCCGACCAGCACCGGCACGCCGCTCCGTTGCACCGCCTTGGTGAGATGCTGCGCCGAGGCGACGGTATCCGTGACCGGCTTCTCGACCAGCGCCGGCACCCCGCGCTCGATGCAGTCCATCGCCATCGCCAGGTGCATCGCATTGGGTGAGGCTACAATCACGCCATCGGGTTTTCCCCGCTCCAGCAATTCGCGGAGACCGGCATACCAGGGAATGTTACGGGCTTCGGCGAGTTCTTTAGCTTCCGAAGAGGGATCGGCGATCCCGGCGAAGCTGCAGTCGGGCGATGCCTCGATCAGCTCGATATGCCTGCGGCCGATCAGGCCCGCGCCCGCGACGCCGATGCGCATCATGCCGTTCTGCTCGATCATCAGGATTGATAGGCCGCGGCCGCGCAGCTCCTTCGGGATAGGTTAGCGTTTTGGCGTTCTAACACAATTACTCATTTATGCCACAAACGTAACAGGATGTTATCTTTTGCGGAGGCGCGGCGCCGGCGTCCTAGCGCTGGTCCGGCTGGGTTCGATCATGCGCATTTCCGAGCGCAGGCACTCGATGAAATGTTCGACATGCTGCGACAGCGGGGCGCCGCGCTTCACCGCGATGTAGGTGTCGAACCGGGTCGGCTCGGTGATGCGAAGCAGCTCGACACCGGGATAGCCGCCATGCGCGACGGTGAATTGATCGATCACCGCAATGCCAAGGCCGGCCTTGACCAGCGCACAGACCGTGGTTCCGAAGCGCGCGCGGATCGTAATGTCGTAGCTCAGTTTGTTGCGGGCGAATATCTCGGCCATGATGCGGCCGTAGGGATCGTTCGGATCGATGCCGATCAGCGGGTAGCGGATGATTTCCGCGGCCGAAACCTGCTTGCGTCCCACCAGTTCGTGCCCAGTGGGCACCATGCAAAACAGCTCGCCGGAGGCGAGCGGCATGAAGTCGAGGCCGGAATGATCGAGCCGGTAACTCATGGCGACGCAGTCGCCCTTGTCCAGCATCAAATAGTCGATCGCTTCCTCGATCTTGAGGATGTTGATGTCCATGCGCAGGTCGGGGTAACGGCGCCGGATGCGCTCGATCGCACGGGGCACCATGACCTGAGAAATGCTGGGCACCGAACCGATACGCAGTTCCGATAATGCGCCGCGGCCGATCTTCGAGATGATCCCGGTGAGATCGTCGACTTTCTTGTAGACTTCGTTGATCTGTTCAAAAATGCTCTTGGCCGCCGGCGTCGGAAAATAGCGTCCATTCTGGCGCTGAAAGAACCGGAAACCGAGCGACTTCTCGGTGTATTTCACCAGACGGCTGATGCCCGGCGCCGAGACATTGAGCAGTTTTGCCGCCCCGCCGATGGTGCCGGTGACCATGACAGCGCGAATGACCTCGACCTGGCGCAGCGTCAACATTTGTTAATTCCTGGAACGATGTTCCGAAGCGGCTGACTTGCGCGTGACATTTACGGCTTCGGCAAGATTGGATATCAAACAATACCCTCTCGCGAAACCGTGCCCATCCCACAAAGCGCGCCGCAGTTCATGGCAAGGTTGGTCTGAAAGCAAGTCTTGCCATGTCGAATGATTCATCGCCTGCGCCGGACGACGAGATCGACCTGCTGGTGATAGGCGCGGGCGCGGCCGGAATGACCGCCGCACTGGTGGGCGCGATCGAAGGTCTTCGTGTCGTTCTTTGTGAGAAAACCGAAATGGTGGGTGGTACGACCTCCACCTCGGCCGGCACGGTCTGGATTCCCGGGAGCAACCAGAGCAGGAATGCGGGTATCCCGGATTCGATCGAAGACGCCAGAACCTATTTGAGCGCGATCATCGGGACGGCCGGCGATAACGAGCACCGCTCGGCCTATCTGGTGACCGGGCCCACCGTGCTCGACTATCTGCAGGCGCAGACCGAGGTGAAGTTTGTGCCAGCTGCCGCCCATCCGGATTACCGCACCGATCCCGGCGCAGCCTATGGCGGCAGGGCGCTGGGCGCGATGCCGTTCGATGGAAGGAAGCTTGGCGCTGATTTCGCGCGGGTGCGGCCGCCGCGTCCGGAATTTCTCGTTCTCGGCGGCATGATGGTCGGCAAGGCAGACATCCCGGCCTTGCTGGCGCCGTTCGGTTCGATCAAGGCTTTGCTGCACGTCGTCCGGCTGCTCGGCCGCCAGGCGATCGACCGCCTTCGCTATCCGCGCGGTACCCGCCTCATCATGGGTAATGCCCTGGTCGCGCGGCTGCTCCAAAGCCTGCGCCGCCGCGACGTCCCGATCATGTTCGGGACGTCGCTGAGCGGCCTTATCGTTGAAAACGGCAAAGTGGTCGGCGCGAACCTCGCCGGCCCGCTTGGACAACGCAATTTGCGAATCCGCAAGGGTGTGGTGCTGGCGACCGGTGGCATAGCCTGGAACAGCCAGCTCCGCGCCAGGCTGTTTCCCGAAGCGGCCCAAAAATTCAGCCTGTCGCCGCAATTGAACACCGGCGATGGCATCGCTGCGGCGCTCCAGGCTGGCGCCAACCTCGATAAAGATTTGCAGAGCCCGGCGCTGTGGATGCCGAGTTCGGTCATGCATCGGCGTGACGGAACGAGGTCGGTCTTCCCGCACATCATGCTCGATCGCGGCAAGCCGGGACTGATCGCCGTCAACGGTTTTGGGCGCCGTTTTGTCAATGAAGCCGATTCCTATCACGACTTCGTCACCGCGATGTTGCGGTCCGACCGCGGCGTGCCGGCCTATCTCGTCTGCGACCGCTCTTTCATCAGGGATTTCGGAATCGGCCTCGTTCATCCGGGCATGCGCAGCCTCGGCCGCTTTCTGGAGGCCGGCTATCTCAAGCAAGGCGATACGGTTCGAGCGTTGGCGCAGCAAATTGACGTCGATGCCGCCGCCCTCGAAGAAGCAATCGCCAGACATAATCGTTTCGCTGACACGGGGGTCGATGAAGATTTCGGTCGCGGCTCGAGCCCCCTCAACCGCTTCAATGGCGATCCCGCAAATCTGCCAAATCCGTGCCTGCGAAAGATCGGGCCGGGGCCTTATTTTGCGGTCGCCGTCTGGCCGGCAGATCTTGCCAGCAGCGCCGGTCTTGGCACCGACCAGAACGGCTGCGTGCTGGACGCCAGCAAGCGGCCGATCGAAGGACTGTACGCGGTGGGAGCCGACGCCGCGTCGATCTTCCGGGGAACCTATCCGGGACCGGGGACCATGATCGGCCCGGCCATGGTGTTCGGCTGGCGCGCAGCCATGCATGCCGCCGGAAAGCTTGCGGGGTGAGTCCTCCGCGCTTCAATGGCGCACGATCGAAATGCGAATCCGTCGGGTGAACAAAGGCGCATCTTGCGCCGTGCCCACCAGGTCCGCGCAAGATCAAGACGGGGCACGTTTGCGCTCTTGACCACCCTGCGCAGGATGACCCGACGGGCAAATCACCGATACCCCTGTCAAGTCATTACCGAAAAAATATTCTGCTTTTCAGAATCAAAAATCAGCCCTATATTCATCCCCGTCCTGTCCCACTGAAAGGGGCGCTCGCGATCGTCACGACGCGGGGCAGGATGCGATGGACGCGGAAGGTGCCGAGGACGTACGGCATCGGAGGCGGACGGCCAAGTCGTATGGTCCTGACACCTCAAAGGCTGGTGTCAAGTCGGTGGAGCAATCTGCCGGCGACGGTGTCAACAAAGCCCGATCGCCGGGGAGATTACGAAGCAACCGTAAACCATTGCGTGCGGAGCGCCGGGTGTTCTGGTGTATCTGTAAAGACTGCGCCCGTTTTTTTTATTTTGGGCGTAGGTGGTTGCGGGTGCATCAAGCGCCCGGCGTTCCCACGCCCTTTATTGAGGGCGAAACCAAAGATCATACCTCGCGCGAAAAAATTCACGCGGCGAGATCGCGAAGGCGTGTCATGCGCTATTTGAAAATTGAATCGAAAGTCGCGCAACAGCGCTGCGTCTTTCTTCTCCCCTCCCCCCGCGAAGCGGTGGGGAGGGGTGGGGGTGGGGGGTGGCGCGGCATATACTGAAGCAGCGATTCCTGCTGAGACACCCCCCACCCCCCGACCCCTCCCCGCACTCGCTTCGCTCGCGGGGGGAGGGGAGAAGGACCGGCTCGCATGTGCGATGCGAGCCCACACAGAATCCGTGTAATATCGGCATTCGACCGCTGGCACGCATCGATGCCAGCGCGATTTCAACCGCACCTTTTTTTGGCCCTCCCCGTGAACCTGAAGCAGCTCGAATATTTTGTGCAGGTGGCCGAGCTTGGCAGCTTCAGCAAGGCTTCGGTGGTGCTCGACGTCGCGCAGCCGGCGCTCAGCCGCCAGGTGCGCAGCCTCGAGACCGACCTGCGCCAGCAACTGTTCCTGCGCAACGGCCGCGGCGTCGAACTGACGGACGCGGGCAAGCGGCTGTTCGACCACAGCGTCGCGGTTTTGCAGCTGATGGCGCATGCCCGTGAGGACCTCGGCGCCAGCCGCGACGAGCCGGTCGGAAAGGTGACCATCGGGCTGCCGCCGAGCATGGGCCGTCAGTTTACGCTGCCTCTGATCGACCGCTTCAAGAAGCAGCTCCCCGCCGCCAGGCTGGCGATCGTGGAGGGATTGTCGAGCCATATCGTCGAGTGGGTCACCACGGGGCGCGTCGACGTCGGTCTGGTTTATAACCCCGAAGCCCAGCCCGGGCTTGAGATCACGCCCCTTTTGCAGGAGCCGCTTGGACTCGTCAGTCGGGTGGCCGGGGGCAAGAAAAAACGCGCCGCGTTGCCGCCGCTGCCGATGAAGGAACTGCCGCGCTTTCCCCTGATCGTACCGGAGCGTGTCCACGCCATGCGCCGGCTGCTCGAGACCCAGGCGGGGCTTGCCGGCATCAAGCTCGATATTGCCTGGGAAGTATCGAGCGTGCCGTCCATCATCGACCTCGTTTGCGCCGGCTACGGTCATGCGGTTCTCACCCAAAGCGGCGTTGCCGCATCGGCGCGCTCGAAGGAACTGGTGATGCGCAGGCTGGTTGAACCGTCGCCCGTCAGCGTGCTGTGCCTGGCGATTTCTGCGCACAAGCGTGCCACGCCGCTGACCCAGCACACGATGCGGATGCTGACCGCCTTGATACGGGCGCTTCCCGCTTGATCAGTTTCGGCATGGTTCGATCTCTCAAGCTATGCCGTAGCGGTATATCTGATATAGGGGCCGCCCGCTGGCGAAGCGCCGGGCAAATCGCCACAGTCCGTTGGTCGCTTCGCCGGAATCGCCGATCCTGCTGCGCGGTTGATCCGGCGCGCGCCGGCCATGCTGCAGCGATCCTTGCCGCGGTCGCTATCCCGGATATGATCGCCGGGCTCGCGCTTCAGGTAGAGCGGGCCGGCGCTCCGAAAACGTGGCCGGACCTGCCGCGGCACCGGCCCACAGAGCCAAATCAATCGACCAGCCGTCTTCCAGGGGGACCCAAGTGATCATCGACGTACACGGCCACTACACCACGGCGCCGAAGGCGCTTGAGGACTGGCGCAACCGGCAGATCGCCGGCATCAAGGATCCCTCCGCCAAGCCCAGGGTCAGCGAGCTCAAGATCAGCGACGATGAGTTGCGCGAGAGCATCATCAACAACCAGCTCAAGAAGATGCAGGAGCGCGGCAGCGACCTCACCATCTTCAGCCCGCGCGCCAGCTTCATGGCGCACCACATCGGCGATTTCGAGGTATCCTCGACCTGGGCCGCGATCTGCAACGAATTGTGCTGGCGCGTCAGCCAGCTGTTTCCCGACCATTTCATCGGCGCGGCGATGCTGCCGCAGTCGCCCGGCGTCGATCCCAGGACCTGCATTCCGGAACTGGAAAAATGCGTCAAGCAGTATGGCTTTGTCGGCATCAACCTCAATCCCGATCCCTCCGGCGGACACTGGACCTCGCCGCCGCTGTCGGACCGGCAGTGGTATCCGATCTATGAGAAAATGGTGGAGCTCGACATCCCCGCCATGATCCACGTCAGCACCAGCTGCAACGCCTGCTTTCATACCACGGGCGCCCACTACCTGAATGCCGACACTACCGCGTTCATGCAGTGCCTGACCTCGGACCTGTTCAAGGACTTTCCGAAGCTGCGGTTCCTGATCCCGCATGGCGGCGGCGCGGTGCCCTATCACTGGGGCCGCTTTCGCGGGTTGGCCCAGGAACTGAAGAAGCCGCTGCTGAAAGATCACCTGCTGCACAATATCTTCTTCGACACCTGCGTCTATCACCAGCCGGGCATCGACCTTCTGACCAAGGTGATCCCGGTCGAGAACATCCTGTTCGCCAGCGAGATGATCGGCGCGGTGCGGGGGATCGACCCCGAAACCGGCTTCCCCTATGACGATACCAAACGCTACATCGAGGCATCGACGATCCTCAGCCCGGAAGAAAAACACAAGGTATATGAGGGCAATGCGCGGCGGGTATTCCCGCGGCTGGATTCGGCCCTCAAAGCGAAAGGCAAGTAGTCATGAGCACTCCGATCAACGACCTCGGCGTCGTCAAGCGCAACATCGTTCGCGCCGACAAGGCGGCGGTCGAGAAGCTTTCGCGCTTCGGCGTCGCCACCATTCACGAGGCGATGGGCCGGGTTGGACTGATGCAGCCCTACATGCGGCCGATCTACGCCGACGCCCATGCCTACGGCACGGCGGTCACCGTGCTGCTGCAGCCGGGCGACAACTGGATGATGCATGTAGCCGCCGAGCAGCTGCAGCCGGGCGACGTGGTGGTCGCGGCCTGCACCGCCGAAAACACCGACGGCTTCTTCGGCGATCTGCTCGCGACAAGTTTTCGCGCCCGCGGCGCCAAGGGGCTGGTGATCGATGGTGGCGTGCGGGACGTGAAGGACCTGACCGAGATGCAATTCCCGGTGTTTTCGAAGGCCATCAGCGCCAAGGGCACGGTGAAGGCGACCCTGGGCTCGGTCAACATCCCGGTGGTCTGCGCCGGCGTGCTGGTGAACCCGGGCGACGTCGTGATTGCCGACGCCGACGGCGTTGTCATCGTCCCCGCCAGGGTCGCGCAGCAAGTGGCTGACGCCGCAGCGGCGCGCGAGGCGAACGAGGGCGAGAAACGCGCTCAGCTCGCCAATGGCGTTCTGGGCCTCGACATGTACAAGATGCGCGAGCCGCTGCAGAAGGCCGGCCTCAAATATATCGATTGATCAACGCGTCTCACGATCTGGATGATGAGACCTGAGAGAAGCAAACGGATGACATTCGAGAAGACCCCGGGCTGGCTGGACTGGTACGCCGGCCCTTCCAAGCCGTTGTTCAAGGTGCCGGCCGGCGCGGTGGATGCACACTGCCATGTGTTCGGGCCCGGCGCCGAGTTTCCCTTCGCGCCGGAACGCAAATACACCCCTTGCGATGCGTCCAAGCGGCAGCTCTATGCACTGCGCGACCACCTCGGCTTCGACCGCAACGTCGTGGTCCAGGCCACCTGCCACGGCGCCGATAACCGTGCGATGGTCGATGCGCTGGTGAATTCGGGCGGCAAGGCCCGCGGCGTGGCGACGGTGAAGCGCAGCGTCAGCGACGCCGAGCTTGATGCGATGCATGCCGCCGGCGTGCGCGGCGTGCGCTTCAACTTCGTCAAGCGCCTGGTCGATTTCACGCCAAAGGAGGAATTGATCGAGATTGCGGGCCGCATCGGGAAACTGGGCTGGCACGTCGTCATCTACTTCGAAGCGCCCGATCTGCCGGAACTGTGGGACTTCTTCACCTCACTGCCGACCACGATCGTCGTCGACCATATGGGCCGGCCCGACGTCAGCAAGCCGGTCGATGGTCCGGAATTCGAGTTGTTCGTGAAGTTCATGCGGGACCATCCAAACGTCTGGTCCAAGGTAACCTGCCCGGAACGGCTGTCGGTTGCAGGCCCGCCTGCGCTGCATGGCGAGCGGCATCCCTACCGCGATGTGGTTCCGTTTGCACGGCGCATCGTCGAAACCTTTCCCGATCGTGTGCTGTGGGGAACCGACTGGCCGCACCCCAACTTGAAGGACCACATGCCGGACGACGGACTGCTGGTTGACTTCATTCCGCAGATTGCGACCACTTCAGAACTGCAGCACAAGCTTCTGGTCGACAACCCGATGCGGCTGTACTGGCCCGAACAATCCTGAGGAGACGATCCGATGTCACTCGATAAACCCTACAAGGACGTGCCGGGCACGACCATCTTCGACGCCGAGATGTCGCGCCTCGGTTATCACCTCAATCAGTTCTGCATGTCGCTGATGAAAGCCGAGAACCGCGCGCGGTTCAAGGCGAATGAACGCGCCTATCTCGACGAATGGCCGATGAGCGAGGAGCAGAAGCAGGCGGTGCTCGCACGTGATCTCAATCGCTGCATCGAGCTTGGCGGCAACATCTACTTTCTCGCCAAGATCGGTGCCACCGACGGCAAGAGTTTTCAGCAGATGGCCGGCAGCATGACCGGCATGAGCGAGGAAGAATACCGGAACATGATGGTCAGCGGCGGTCGATCGGTCGAAGGCAACCGCTACATTGGGGAGAAGAAGTAATGGCCCATATCTCTGCGAGCGTTTATACCTCGCACGTCCCGGCCGTCGGTGCGGCGATCGACCTTGGCAAGACCGCCGAGCCGTATTGGCAGCCGCTTTTCGAGGGCTATGAGTTCTCCAAGCGGTGGTTGAAGGAGCAAAAGCCGGACGTCATCTTCCTCGTCTACAACGACCACGCCAATGCGTTCAGCCTCGATATCATCCCGACCTTTGCGATCGGCACCGCGCCGGAATTCACCCCGGCCGATGAGGGCTGGGGTCCGCGTCCGGTGCCCAACGTCATCGGCCATCCAAAACTGGCCGCTCATATCGCCCAGTCGGTGATCCAGGACGATTTCGACCTGACCATCGTCAACAAGATGGACATCGACCACGGCCTCACGGTGCCGCTCAGCCTGATGTGCGGCCAGCCTCAGGCGTGGCCGTGCCCGATAATCCCGTTCGCGGTCAATGTCGTGCAATATCCGGCGCCTTCGGGCCGGCGCTGCTACTTGCTCGGCAAGGCGATCCGCAAGGCCATCGAGTCCTATGACGAGCCGCTCAACGTCGAGATCTGGGGCACCGGCGGCATGAGCCACCAGCTGCAGGGGCCCCGCGCCGGGCTGATCAACAGGGAGTGGGACAATGCCTTCCTCGATCGCCTGATCGCCGACCCCGAGGGACTTTCCGCCATGCCGCATATCGACTATGTGCGCGAGGCGGGCAGCGAAGGCATCGAACTGGTGATGTGGCTGATTGCCCGCGGCGCCATGGACGATGTCAACGGCGGCAAGCCTTTGACCGTGCGCCATCGCTTCTATCATGTGCCTGCCAGCAACACCGCTGTGGGCCATCTGATCCTGGAGAATAACTGACGTGACCAAGACGATCAAAGTGGCCCTCGCCGGCGCAGGTGCGTTCGGCATCAAGCATCTCGATGGCATCAAGAACATCGATGGCGTCGAGGTCGTTTCTCTGGTCGGGCGCAGGCTGGATGCGACCAAGGAAGTCGCCGACAAATACGGCATCGGGCACGTCACCACCGACCTCGCCGACAGCCTCGCGCTTGGGGAAGTCGATGCGGTGATTCTCTGCACGCCGACCCAGATGCACGCGTCGCAATCCATCGCCTGCCTGAAGGCCGGCAAGCATGTCCAGGTCGAGATTCCGCTCGCCGATTCCTGGCGCGATGCACAGGCCGTCGCCGAGCTGGAGAAGAAGAGCGGACTGATCGCGATGTGCGGCCATACCCGCAGATTCAACCCCAGCCACCAATGGGTGCACAAAAAGATCGTCGCCGGCGAATTCAACATCCAGCAGATGGATGTGCAGACCTTCTTCTTCCGCCGTTCGAACATGAACGCGCTCGGTCAAGCCCGCAGCTGGACCGACCATCTGCTGTGGCACCATGCGGCGCACACCGTGGACCTGTTCGCCTACCAGACGCGCTCGCCGATCGTGAAGGCCAATCCGGTCCAGGGACCGATCCATCCGACGCTCGGCATCGCGATGGACATGTCGATCCAGCTCAAGGCGGCCAATGGCGCG
>Ga0302320_10021550_pt1 | contig 12778 bp, 12 predicted proteins | sample Bog_T0_3_FD_202130 | JGI IMG/M metagenome (GOLD analysis project Ga0302320, IMG submission 202130) | Peat permafrost microbial communities from Stordalen Mire near Abisko, Sweden - Bog_T0_3 | ecosystem: Environmental > Terrestrial > Soil > Wetlands > Peat | place: Sweden: Abisko, Stordalen Mire...
CGCGAAAGCCACGGAAAGAATAGCTGCCCGCCGCATCGGTTTTTCCCTGCTCCTGCGTCGTCCATTTCCGGTGAATCAAATCCTCGAGCGCGGGATAAGCCGGCTTGGGGCTGAGGTCGGCCCGTAGCAGGCCGCCATTTTTCCGCCACGACAACCGGTCGCAAAGGTCCCACCATGTGATCCCTTTCACCGACGGATTGGCAAAGCACATGGTGTAAAACTTGACCGCGTAATCGGCCTGAGCCTTCTCGTCCCAGACTCCATCGGAGAGCAGGCCATGCGCAAAGGGCTCGCCGGACGACTCCGGTGTGAATTCGGTAATATAGAGGTCCTTGCCCAGCCCGGCGTACTGAGCCAGAATCCGCCGCACCGACACGAGTGGAAACCGCATGTTTTCCGGTTCGTGGGCCTGGATGCCAATCCCGTCAAAAGGAACCTGATTGGCAATCGACTTTTGCAGCAGGGCATAGAAGTCCGGGCAGCCATCGGCCATCACGTTGAAATCATTGACGATCAGATGCGCCTTGGGATCGGCCTCATGAGCCCAGCGATAAGGATCGTCGATTTTCAAGTCTGGAAAATGAGACGCTTCGTTAACCACCTCCCAAAACTCGATCTGGCCGCGATAGTGGCTGATCACCTCCGTGACGCGTTTGCGCTGCGCCTCAGGAGAAGGCAGTCCGTGAATCCAGGGAGCGATGCCATCTGGATTTCCCCACAGGAGCGGATGCCCCTTTACGCGGATGCCATGTTCCTTGCACCACGCCACCACCTTGTCGGTATTGGCATAGTTCGGCTTGCCCGGCTCCGGTTCATAGCTTTTCCAGTAAAAGCCCGTGGTGGCGAAATTAAACAGCTCCGCAAAACGGCTTTTGTAAGTTTCGTTCTCGGCTTGGTTGCCAAACTGGTCGAAGCCGAAAATGTTGCAGCCGAAGAGAAACTCGTGGTGAATCAATTTGACGCTGACCGAAGCGCCGGGGATGACCTGACCGGCGGAATCTTTCACGACGACCGCTCCATCTTCCTTTCTCACTTTTTCGATTTCGCGGTCGGCATCCGCGAGCACCTCCTCTTCTTGTCGCGCCTGGGCTTTCGAGAACTCGATCTGCCAGAGGGCGGGATCGCCCAGCCCGGGCTCGCTCTGCCCGCCGGTCGGTATGATGGTCATTCGCTTGACGTAAAGGTTTCGGTCCTCGGTTTGCGTTTTGGCATCGTTCGTGAATTCCACTGTGATGCGGTGCTGCCCGGCTTCGACGGAAAAGGGAAAGGACAAGACCTTCAGCTCTGGCGTATCTACCATAACCGTCGCCAGGGATTCGTCGTCCACATGCACGACCATCCGCGCCCATACTCCGGTCACGGGGGAGCCTTTGGCCTCGACCTCCAGCTTGTAGGCCCCCGGCGACGGAAACTGAATAAAATCGCCCCATTCGCCGTTGGACCACACATTCCAAACGCCGTCCGTCATGCCGCCCACGGTTTTAATCCGCGCCTGTCCCGCATCAATGGTCAAAGCGGCGAGTGGCTGCAGAGCCATCAGGAAAAAGAAAAGAACCTTGTTCATGGTAGTCATATGACACGAATGGACTGAGTAAGTTGCCATGAAAAAATCGTCTGGAGGCTACGACTTGTTCAGGTTAAGCGTGTCAAAACGGCATCATCTCCTACTATACTCCCAATCATGAGCACCCCGTCCGCGCCCGTCTCCAGTCACTCCGAGCCCAAGACTTCGCATCCCAAGGTGCGCTTATGGGTCAATGAAATGAAAGCGCTCTGCCAGCCCGACACCATCTACTGGTGCGACGGCAGCGAGGAGGAAAAAGAGAGCCTGACGCAGCAGGCCGTTGACGCTGGCATCCTGATCAAACTCAACCAGGAAAAGCTGCCGGGCTGCTATCTGCATCGCTCCAACCCCAACGACGTAGCACGCGTCGAGGACCGCACCTTCATCTGTACCCGCACTCCCGACGCCGCCGGGCCGACCAATCACTGGATGGCGCCCACGGAGATGTACGAAAAACTCTACGCTCTCGCCAAGGGCGCGATGAAGGGGCGCACCATGTACGTCGTGCCTTACCTCATGGGCCCTCCCGGCTCGCCGCTGACCAAAGTCGGCGTCGAGATCACCGATTCGATCTACGTCGTGTTGAGCATGCGCATCATGACGCGCATGGGGCAGGTCGCGTGGGACACTCTCGGCGCTGAGGGCGTCTACACCAAGGGCCTCCACTGCATGCTCGATATCAACCCCGAGCGCCGCTACATCGCCCACTTCCCGCAGGACAACACCATCATCTCGGTCGGCTCCAACTACGGCGGCAACGTACTGCTCGGGAAAAAATGCCTCGCGCTGCGACTCGGCTCTTACCTCGGCCGCATCGAGGGTTGGATGGCCGAGCACATGCTCATCCTCGGCGTCGAATCGCCCACCGGCGAAAAAAATTACGTCGCCGCCGCCTTCCCCAGCGCCTGCGGCAAGACCAACTTTGCCATGCTCATCCCGCCCAAACAATTCGAGGGCTGGAAAATCACCACCATCGGCGACGACATCGCCTGGATGCGCCCCGGTCCCGACGGACGCCTCTACGCCATCAATCCCGAGGCCGGTTACTTCGGCGTCGTGCCCGGCACCAATTTCATGTCGAATCCGAACGCGATGGTCTCCATGTCGCGCGACACGATATACACCAACGTTGCGCTCCTGCCCGACGGCGATGTCTGGTGGGAAGGCAAGGACGGCGAGCCGCCCGCGCATTGCATCGATTGGAAAGGTAACCCGTGGACACCCGCCTCAAAGGAAAAAGCGGCGCATCCCAACAGCCGCTTCGCCGCGCCGATGCGGAACAATCCCGCGCTCGCGCCCGAGGCCAACGACCCGCAGGGCGTGCCGATCAGCGCGCTTATTTTTGGGGGCCGCCGAGCGACGACGCTTCCGCTCGTATTCCAGGCCTTCAACTGGATTCATGGCGTCTACGTCGGTGCCACCATGGCCTCGGAAACGACCGCCGCCGCCGCCGGGGCTGTCGGCCAGGTCCGTCGCGACCCGATGGCGATGCTGCCGTTCTGCGGCTACAACATGGGCGACTATTTCCGCCACTGGCTGCGGATGAGGAAACTGCTCAAGCGCCCGCCGAAGGTTTTTCACGTGAACTGGTTTCGCAAGGCCAGCGACGGCCACTTTCTCTGGCCCGGCTATGGCGAAAACATGCGCGTGCTCAAGTGGATCATCGACCGCTCGCGCGGACGCGTTCCCGCCTACGAAACGCCGGTGGGCTGGATGCCTGAGCCGGAGGACATCGACACCACAGGTCTCGCCGCCTCCAACCCGGACGATCTCGTCGAGGCGCTCTCGCTCAACCTTGAGGAATGGAAACGCGAGGTTCTCATGCAGGACGAGCTTTTCTTCCGCCTCTACGCCGACCTGCCGAAGGAACTGATCTTCCAGCGCGAGTTGCTGATTTCGCGGTTGTAATTGGTAGGGACGCGAATCCTCTCGCGTCCGTCGATATCTTAATGGGACGGCAGGGGACTGCCGTCCCTACCACTGGTCGCCTTCCCCGTCAGGAGCAGATAAAACCAAAAAGAAATTCCCAGCGTCAGACCGAGCACAACCTTGAACCAGACCGGGACATGCGAGGGCGAAATAAAAGCCTCGATGCATCCGGCCGTCACCAGCGCCGGGATACAAGCCACCGCCATCCGCACCGCCGAGCGTCCCTGTTGCGCCATCGCGTCGCTGCGCGAAAGTGAACCGGGATTGAGCAGCGCATTGGCCACGACAAATCCGCCCGCGCCCGCGATGATGATCGCACTGATCTCGAGCAACCCATGCGCGGCAATGAATCCCAGCATGGCGCCGAGCAGCCCGTAATCGGCGCAAAGTTTGAATGCGACGCCGAGCATGAAGCCGTTCTGGAAAAGAATCCACGTCGTGATGAGGCCGAAGGAAAGTCCGCCGGCGAAAGCCAGCAGCGCCACCGAAATATTGCTCGTGAATAAAAATGTCGAGGCGACCGGCGCCGGTACCACGCTGAAAATGCTGCCCGTCCACATCTGGCCGGAATAAATGGAATTGAGCACACTGCTCGGCAGGATGATCGACGCCGCGCGCTCGTCGAACTGCACCGCGGAAAGGCCGAGCGCAATGCCCATGAGGAAAATGATCGCCGACCACGCCACTGCTTGAAGGTGTCCCCGCACAGCCTGCGGAATTTCGTTAAGGAAAAAGCGGCCCGCCAACTGGCTCGAAAACCGATGTGGCCGGTAAATCTGGTTATGCGCCCGCGTGACGAGCTGGTGAAGGAAGAGAAGCAACGTCGTGCCGCGAAAGTGGGTCTGCGCGAAGGCGAGGTCGCCCGTGGTCGCGCGGTAGAGCGAGGAAAGCTCGCGCAGGAAGGGGCGGTCCGTCTTGCGCGGCCCGCGCGTTTCGATGAAGCCGAGCATGGTTTCCAACCGCTGCCAGTGAGGCCGGTTTTTGCGGACGAATGCGCCGAGGGTCATTTCTCTTTTAGCTAATTTTTACGTGCGCCGCGCCAGTTCCACCAGCCAATCTTCGGGGGCGAGTGGGGAGAGGGCAAGGTCCGTGCCTTGCGCGGTTGGCTTTAGCGCGTTCACGATGGTCACGGCCAGGTGGCTGCGCGCGGCGGCTTCGAACTGCTCGCGGCGGTTGAGGTAACGGTGGAGCAATTCCCACTGCGCCGAGGTCAGGCGGATGGAGGGCATCACCGGCGTCATGAGGTGGGGAGCCTCGGCCGGGCCGGCGACTTCGTCGAAGATTGACCAGTCGATTTGCGTCTCATGAATGACAATCGTGCGCGCCATCAGGTCGCCCAAGCGCTGCGCCTTGCGGTTGATGAAAATCATGAGCAGCCCGATCAACCCCATCGGTCCGAGCGTATCGATGGGACGGGACAGGTTGCGCAGGAGAACATCGATCCCGCTCACCGGCGATCCGTCCGCCTTGATCACCCGTAAATGCAGCAGCCGCTTGCCCGGCGTCTGCCCATTCCAGAACCACTCGAAAATGTTGAAATAGCACCACTGAAATCCAAAGATCAGCAAAAAAAGCAGCGTCTTGAGTGAATTGGAACTGAGCCGCGTGAGCCAGTCGTCCGTGACGTCGTGCGCCAGCAACAGCATCAGCGCGTAGACGATGAAGAGGACGAGACCGCCCAGGCCGATATCGACCAGAATCGCCAGCGTCCGGCTACCCACATTGGCCAGCTCAACGGAAAGGTCGATTTCCTCCGGCAGTTCCAGCTCCGTCCGGTTCGCATCCCAGGATGAGGTCGGGGTGGTCATAGCGTCATCGGTACGAAAAGAGTTTCACGCAACGACGCGACGAACGCAACGCCTACGATTTCCGTTGCACGGCAAAATCTCCGCTCACCACTCCAGCACTGTACTCGCCCAGGTCAGGCCACCGCCGAAGGAAACCATGAGAACCAAGTCGCCTCGGTCGAGCTTGCCGGCCATGTTGGTCTCGTGCAGCGCGATGGGCATACAGGCTGACGAGGTGTTGCCGTAGCGGTCCAGATTCATCACGAAATGCTCCATGCCCACATTCATCCGCTGGGCCACGGCGTCGACGATGCGTAAATTGGCCTGGTGGGGAATGAACCACCGCACCTGCGCGGGCTTGACCCCGGCCTTCTCCAGGCATTCTTCCGCCGAGCGATTCATCGCGTTGACGGCGTACTTGAAAACTTCCTTGCCCGCCATTTGGAGATATTGCAGCCGCTGGTCGATGACCTCGGGCGTGATCGGAATCCGGCAGCCACCGGCCGGGATGGAAAGAATGCTCGTCTGCATGCCGTCGGCGCCGAGGTCAAAGGCGAGCAGGCCGCGCGATCCCTCGCGGTGTTGCAAAATCACCGCGCCGGCACCATCACCGAAGAGAACGCAAGTGTTGCGGTCCTTCCAATTCACGATCGACGAAAGCTTTTCCGCGCCGATCACCAGCACCGTCTTATAAGCCCCGGCCACGATGAACTGGTCCGCGGTGACGAGCGCATAAAGGAAACCTGAACAGGCGGCCTGGACATCGAAAGCCGATGCGCGCGTCGCCCCGATCTTGTTCTGGATGTAGCAGGCCGTGGAGGGAAAAGTCGTGTCGGCCGTGCAGGTGGCAACAATGATCAGGTCGATGCTCAGCGGATCGATTCCGCCCAATTCAATTGCCTGCTGCGCCGCATTCGCGCCCATGTCCGAGGTAAATTCGTCGTCCGCTGCGATGCGCCGCTCGCGAATTCCGGTGCGGCTCAAGATCCATTCGTCCGTCGTCTCGACCATGTGCTCGAGGTCCTTGTTGGAGAGCACCCGGCTGGGCAGATAGGCCCCGGTGGAGATAATCGACGCGCTACGTCTCACGATTTCCTTCGACGAGGACGGCATTTTGGGAGTCATTAAATTGGGAGATTGCTGCGACAATACTCGGATTCACCTTCTGAGTCACGGCTTCCCTCGCCACCCGGATCGCATTCCTGATCGCCTTGGCCGAAGAATTGCCATGCGCCTTGATGCAGATGCCGTTGACGCCCAGCAAAGGCTGGCCACCGTATTCCTCCGCGCTGGTGCGGCGCCTGACCGATTTGAACGCTGAGCGCGCAAGCACTCCGCCGGCGAAGCTCATCGGATTTTTCTGGATCTCACTCCTCAACCAGCCCGAAATCGCCTTGGCCAGACGCTCCGCGCTCTTGAGCATCACGTTTCCGACAAAGCCGTCGCACACCACGACATCCACCCCCTCACCGAAGAGGTCGTGCCCCTCGACGTTTCCAATAAAATGAATCGGCGCGGCCTCCAGCAGTTTGTAGGCGGCCTTGGTTAATTCATTGCCCTTGTTCGGCTCCGAGCCGATATTCATGAGCCCCACGCGCGGGCTTTTCACCTTCAGCACTTCGCGCGAATAGACTGAGCCCATGATGCCGTAGTGCAAAAGATGTTCAGGATCGCAATCGACATTCGCCCCGGCATCGACCACCAGAAAGTGCCGGTCATTCGCCGGCATGATCGCCGCAATCCCGGGCCGCTCGACCCCCGGCAGCATCCGCAGGCGAATCGTGGCCGCTGTGACCAGCGCGCCCGTGTGACCGGCGGAGACCAAGGCCTCGGCGTCCCCTTTGGCCAGCAGTTCCGTCGCGCGCGAAATCGAGGAATCTTTCTTGCGCCGCACGGCATCCGTCGCATTGTCGCCCATGTCGACAACCTGCGAGGCGTGAAGAATCGAAAACTGCTTGGGCATCGGCCACGCGCCGAGCGTCCGCAGTTCCTGCTCGATGCGCGCCTCATCACCGACAAGCACAATCTCGATGTCGGGATACTTCTTGAGCGCTTCCCATGCGCCGGCCACGGTGCTGGCGGGCGCGGAATCGCCGCCCATGGCATCAAGAGCAATCTTCATCCAGAGAAGAGTCGTAAAAAAATAGGCGGCGATGCGAGAAAAATCCCGTCGCCGCCCAATTTTTTACTTATTCCTCGACCGTGCGCGAAATGACCTGACGGCCCTTGTACATGCCGGTTTTGGCGTCGACACAATGGCCATGATGGCGGTTACCCGTCTTCGGGTCGACGTAAAGGCCCGGCGATTTCCAGGCGTTGGCAGCCCGGCGGGTGCGCAGGCGCATCTTCGATGTTTTGCGTTTAGGAACTCCCATAATATCAATCTTTCAGTTTAATTTTACTCAACGCCTCCCAAACTTCCTCTCCGGCCAATGTTCCGGAGCTCTCCGGAGGCGGTTGGTAAAGTTCGCCCGTCACCGGGCAACGGCCATCCGTGCCAAGCTGACAGACCGCATTGAGCGGCAATTCGAGCAAAATATCCTCGCGGATTAAAGGCGTCAAGTCGATGCAATTCGGATGCGGTTCCTCGAAAAGATGCTCCACCCGGGCCCGGACCGGCCAAGGCAGCGGCCCGGCACATCGTCCGCAGACCAGTGAAAGCGCCGTTGTGGCCCAGCCGGTTACCAAGAAATTCTCCTCGTCCTTCTGCACGACCAACTCGACCTCGATCGGCTGCTCGGCGCGGGCGGAACCGGCATTAAGGCCGAGAAATTCCGGCGAAATCTGCTCCTTCAGCTCGAGCGGATGCTCCTCAGTGATCAGGGCGGGGCTAAAGTTCACGGCTTGCCTCCGTGATATTTTTCCCGCAGCGCCTTGACCACCGGCGACGGCACGAAGGCGGAGACGTCGCCGCCCAACCGCCCAATTTCCTTGATAATGGTGGAGCTCAGGTAAGTGTAGGCGCCGCGCGGCATCATGAAGAGCGTTTCGATTGAATCGTTCAACTTGCGGTTCATCAGTGCCATCTGAAGTTCGAACTCGAAGTCGGAGACGGCACGCAAGCCGCGCAGAATCGCCCGGGAATTTTCCTTCAAGACATAATCGATGAGCAGACCATGAAAGGCCGTGACGCGCACCTTTTCGCCAAAACTGGCCAGTGCCTGCTCCGCCAGCGCTTTCCGTTCTTCCAATGGAAAAAGAGGCTTTTTCGTCGAGTCGGACGCAATGGCCAAAACTACTTCGTCGAAAAGGTGCAGGGCGCGCCCCACGAGGTCGATGTGTCCAAAGGTGATCGGATCGAAGGTGCCCGGATAAATGATTCGCCGCACGCTTGCGCTCACCTGACCCTCTCGATTTCCGCGCCGAGCTTGCGCAGCTTTACGTCAATGTGCTCGTAGCCCCGATCGATATGGTAAACGCGGTTGACCTCGGTCGTGCCGTGCGCGACCAGACCGGCCAGAACGAGCGCCGCCGAAGCGCGCAGGTCGGAGGCCATGACCGGCGCGCCGCTGAGATGATCCACGCCATGCAGGATGGCTGTCGCGCCTTCCAGCTCGACGCTCGCGCCCATGCGGCGAAGCTCGCTCAGATGCATGAAGCGGGTCGGAAAAATCTTTTCCGTGATGGCCGTGATGCCGGGCGTGACGGACATGAGCGCACACATCTGCGCCTGCATGTCGGTCGGGAAGCCGGGATAGGTTTCGGTGACCAAATCGATGGAGCTGAGCTTCCTCGGCGCGGACACCTGAATCCCCTCACCGTTGCTTTTGATGTGCGCCCCGCAACTTTTCATGCGGTCGATGACGTTGACGAGATGTTCCGGATCGGCTCCGGCGAGCAGTACATCGCCCTGCGTGATCAGCGCGGCGACCATGTAAGTGCCCGCTTCGATACGGTCCGGAATGACCGTGTGCTCAACGCCGCCCAGCTCCGCCACGCCCTCGATTTCCAGGCGGCGCGTCCCGTGACCCTCAATCTTCGCACCCATCTTCTTGAGGAATACGGCCAGGTCGCGTACCTCGGGTTCGCAAGCGGCGCTCTCGATGGTCGTCGTGCCCCGGGCCCGCGTCGCAGCCATCATGACGTTGTCCGTGCCGAGCACGGTCGAGCCAAACTTGCCGCCGAGAAAGATCTCTTTTCCAACAAGCTCCGCCTTCGGGATAAAAACATTGCCGCCCTCACTGTGCGAAGCCGCTCCGAGTTCGGCCAGCCCCTTCAGGTGAATATCGATGGGCCGGTCGCCGATGGAGCAGCCGCCCGGCTCGGAAATCTTCGCCGTCCCGGTGCGGGCGATCATGGGACCAAGCACGCAAATCGAGGCGCGCATCTTCCGCACCAAATCGTAGGGGACTTCGGAAATGACTTTCTCCGCGCGGGTCGTGACCGTGCCGTTCTCAAACGTCACCTTGGCGCCAAGCTGCCGGAGAATTTCCAGCATGAAGCGGATGTCGGAGAGATCGGGCACATTATGGATGATGCAGGTCTCCCTCGTCAGCAGCGTCGCCGCCAGGATCGGCAGCGCCGAGTTTTTTGAACCGCTGATTTCCACGCGACCCTTGAGGCGGGCGCCGCCTTTTACAACGAGTTTGTCCATGATTATGCCTGATATTCCGCGACGAGAATTCTCTCGCGTTCCGTAAAGTCGGGTAAGATTCGAATTAAAGCGCAACCAGCGCGCAAACAAAGCGTTTTTGTTTCCTCCGCCTGGCCGTCGCCCAATTCCAGAGCGAGCCAGCGGGTGCGCCCGGTACTTTGCACGATGAGCCTCCGCACCAAATCGAGGCCATCCGCGCCGCCGTCGAGAGCCAGGCGCGGCTCGTGGCGTACCTCGCGCTGGAGACCGCCGAGCTGGCCGGTGGGGATGTAGGGGAGATTGGCGACGATCATTTGGAACCTCGCGGGCAGCGAAACTTCGTCCAGAAGATCGCATTCGACGTGCCGGATATTGCAGAATCCGGCACAATTTTTTCGCGCCACCGCGAGCGCCGCCGGGCTGATGTCGCAGGCGATGATTTCCAGCTTGGGAAACAGCTTCGCCAGCGCCAGCGCCAGAATGCCCGAGCCGGTGCCGACATCGAGAATCGGCAGCCCTTCCGGCTCGATCAGCTTGCTCACTTCCTCGAGAAGGATTTCCGTTTCAGGCCGCGGGATCAGGACATCCGGCGTCACGGCCACGCGATGCCCGGCAAAGGTCGTGCCGCCGAGCAGATACTCGAGCGGTTCGCCCTCCGCGCGCCGCTTGACGAGCGGTCGCAGGCGGTCCATGGCTTCGTCGGAAACGGGCTGATCGAACTCGAGATAAAGTTGCATCCGGGTTTTTTGCAAAATTTCGGCCAGCATCAGCTCAATCGTGAGGCGCGCCGACGGGACTTCGTGCTTGGCGAAATAACGCGTGGTGTTCTCGAGTAATTCCAGCACGGTCATTTTAGTTATTTAGCCACAAGGCACACAGAGGAACACAAGAAGAAGGAGAAGAGCAGGGGGATTTTGACGGAATTAACGGAATTCGGACCAAATTAACGGAATTTTTTAAGGGGAAAAGGCAGGGGCAATTAGACAGGAGGGGGAAGGGAAGCGCTTCAGATTTCATTTGTCTCATGTTAATGCCCTCCGCAGGAGTCCTGTCTAAAATCTTCCCTGTCTTGCGTTCTTTTGCGGCTAAAACTCATTTAGCCGACGCGGTTTCCAATTCCGCAAATTTCTGCTCCAATGCGTGGCTCGCGAGGACATCGAAAACCTCGTCCAGGTCGCCTTCCATGACATAGGAAAGATTGTGCGCCGTGTAACGAACGCGATGGTCCGTCAGGCGGTTGTCGGGGAAATTGTAGGTGCGTATCTTCTCATTGCGGTCGCCGTTGCCGATCTGGCTTTTGCGATGCTCGGCATACTTCGCCTCCTCATCGGCGACCTTCTTTTCCAGCAGGCGCGACCGCAGAATGTTCATCGCCTTGTCCTTGTTCTTCAGCTGCGAGCGTCCGTCCTGGCAGCGGACGGTGAGGCCGGTCGGCTTGTGGGTGATCTGCACCGCCGAGTCGGTGGTATTGACCCCCTGCCCGCCGGGACCGCCCGAACGGCACACGCTGATCTCGAGGTCCTCCGGCTTGATCACCACATCGACCTCCTTCGCTTCCGGCAACACCGCGACCGTTGCGGTTGAGGTGTGGACGCGCCCCTGCGCCTCGGTAGCCGGCACGCGCTGCACGCGATGCACGCCGCTTTCGTAGCGCAGCTTCTTGTAAACGTCGTTGCCGTTGATCTGGAAAATCATTTCCTTCACGCCGCCTTTTTCCGCCGGGCTCAGGTCGAGCGTCTCCGTTTTCCATCCGACCCGTTCCGCGTAACGCTGGTACATGCGGGCCAGTTCCGCCGCAAAAAGCGCCGCTTCCTCCCCGCCCACCCCGGCGCGAATTTCGACAATGGTATTGCGCGAGTCATTTTCATCCGGCGGCACGATGCCAAAGCGGATGGTCTGCTCCGCCCTCTCGTAGGCGGGTCGAAGCGTAACCAGTTCCTCCTCCGCCATCTCTGCCATCTCGGGCTCCGAGGTATTTCTGACCATCGCCTCGGCTTCGGACAAATCCTTCGCCAGTTTCTTCCATTTTTGGCCGTCGGCAATGAGCTGCTTGAGTCGCGAATGCTCCCGCGTCAACTCCTGCGCTCGCTGCGGATTGTCATAAAGATCGGGGCGCGCCAGTTCCTCCTCCAGCTCGGCGAAGCGGCGGGCGAAGCGATCCAAATGAGGCACTAAATCCATGGCGGTAAAAGCTAAACTACAGGTGTGACGTGATATGAAAACAAAAAGGGCGCAGGAGCCGGGTTAACGGCTGTCTGCGCCCGGTGAAAGGAAGCTATTTTTTCTTCGCGGCGGTGGCAGCGGGCTTTCCAGCCGACCCTCCGGCCAGACGCGCTTCGGTCATCTTGCTCGTGCCGAAACGCTTCGTGAATTTCTCCACGCGCCCGGCGGTATCGACGAACTTTTGTTGACCGGTGAAAAAGGGATGGCACGCCGCGCAAATGCCGAGGCGAAGATTTTGTTTCGTGGAGCGTGTGTGATAGACTGCGCCGCAGGCACAGACGATCTGGCTTTCCACATATTCGGGATGGATATTCGGTTTCATGAGGAGTCAGGAACAGTACCTTAAACCGATAAGAGAGCAAGCACCAACTCCAGTGATCTAAGGGTTATTCCCACCTAATCTCAGGCAATCTCAGCTTGTGTCTATCTCTATCTAGGCGATTCTGTTAATTAAGCCTAATCAATGAAGCCCCACAAGCCACCGACCAACCTGGCCTCACCTCAACTCGCGGCCATCGTCGAATATTCAGAAGACGCCATCATCGGCTGCGACCTCAACAGCATCGTCACGAGTTGGAACAAGGCGGCTGAGAAATTCTACGGCTTTACCTCCGATGAAATGGTGGGGTCCTCCATTGTGCCACTGATTCCGTCCGACCGGCGGGACGAGGAAGATCGGATCCTCGAAAAAATAAAGGCTGG